>Ga0114129_10011179_pt1 | contig 12798 bp, 15 predicted proteins | sample RhiMetdeltSRZDD1_FD_80071 | JGI IMG/M metagenome (GOLD analysis project Ga0114129, IMG submission 80071) | Populus rhizosphere microbial communities from Tennessee, USA - Rhizosphere MetaG P. deltoides SRZDD1 (version 2) (version 2) | ecosystem: Host-associated > Plants > Roots > Rhizosphere >...
AAATAGCACGCGGCAGTCAATCGGTCAGTTAGAGGATCAGATTACTGCAAACCAGAAACAGATTCGCATAGCGGAAAATCCTCCATCGAATATCAGCGACGAGGAGGCAAAGAGTCTGTTGGTGCAGGCAGAAGGGTTGAAGGTCGCCAATAGTTTGCTTGCTGCACGCATCGACCAGCTCAACGTGCAGGCAAGGTACTTGATGCAGGACGTCAAGAAAGTTGGTCCGAATCTTAAAGACGTACGTTTGAAGTTGCGTAAAGAATGGGTGCCGGTCTGGTTGGCAAATCCGCAGCTGTTTCGCCCTGAGACTAAGATGCCGACCTTCTGGAGAATTGCATCAGGCGTAGGTGATCGTCCTGCTCACCTTCGAGACAAGGACGGGGAAGAACAAATTCAGGCTATCTCCGCTTACCTGTGGCAAGACAGTTTCGATGGCAAACTGGCTGAGCAACAAAAGGGTGATGCAGCGCACGGCAAAACGCTGTTTGAGTCACGTGGTTGTTTGGCATGTCACTCCATTGGTGAAGGCGATAACAAGATAGGCGGAACCTTCGCTGCAAACCTTTCGAAGGTCGGTGAAAAAGCAAACTTCGATTACATCGTTCGCTGGATCCACAATCCTCGTGAACGTTACGCTCCTTATTGTCCAAAAGAGAAACGCGACCTAACTCCGGACGACTACTCAAAGAAAGGTCTGCCCTACGTCTTTGATACTGAGCTGCATTCACGCTGTCCAAACGACGGGGCCGAATTGCAGGTACAGAACATGACGGTGATGCCCAACTTCCGTCTCTCGGAGAATGACGCTCGCGATATTGCCTCTTACCTGTTTTCCTTAACTTCGCCGCCCAGCTATAACGCAGCTTCTTTCATGGATGATCCGAACCTGCGAGAAAAGGGAAGACTGCTTATCAAGCAATATGGTTGCGCCGGATGTCATGAAATCAAGGGATTCGAGGAAGAGCAACGCATTGGTAAAGAGCTAACTGTAGAAGGCGCGACGCCGATCGAGCGTTTGGACTTTGCATTACAGACAAAGCACGCTGAGGAAGGAATCGATCCCCTAAAGCTTCGACCGGACGAGAAGGGAGAGAAGCCCTGGTACAACCACAAAGGATTTTTCGAACACAAGGTCACGCAGCCTTCAATCTATGACGAGGGGAAGGAAAAGGACCCGAAGGATCGACTTCGCATGCCGGAGCCTTTCCTGACTCCACAGTGGCGCACTGCCTTGACGACATTTCTTTTAGGGAGTGTTGGAAGCGAAGGCGCGAACGTGCCGGCCTCGTTGTTCTACAACCCGGAGGATCAGCGCCGTCAGGATATTCAGAACGGCTGGTGGGTGATCAAGAAATACAACTGTATGGGTTGTCATCAACTTCAGGTGGGCCAACGCTCGGTTGTAATGGACTTGCCGTTCTATCAGACGGCAGAGGGCAAAGACTTATTGCCGCCGCGATTGACGAGCGAGGGCGCACGTGTTGACCCCGCCTGGTTGCTCAGGTTTTTGCACGATCCGTCATTGAGTGGCGAGAAAACTCCTGAGCAGCAACAGCAACTCAACGCTTTGCCGGCTGCTTCTCCACAAGCTGCTGCAGCATCACCCTCTCCTGGTGCTTCACCTCAAGCATCTGGAGCGGCATCTGCTCTGAAACTAAAACCCCAACCCGGTCTTGATCGAAACGGTGTTCGTCCGTATCTACAGTTCCGAATGCCGACATTCACCTTCTCGCCAAACGAACTACAAGTGCTCGTTCGGTTCTTCATGGCGATGTCAGGACAGCAAGATCCGTACATCAAGGAACCGATGGAACCATTGACTGCGCAGGAGAGACTAACCGCCCGCCAGATGTTCACTTCAGGAACGCCCTGCTTGAAGTGTCACGTAACTGGCGATCCGACTCATGACGCGAAAGCCATCGCACCTAATTTCCTGCTTGCGGGTGAACGTTTGAAACCTGATTGGACATTCCGCTGGCTCCTGGATCCGTCGCAGATATCTCCAGGCACGGCGATGCCTACCGGTTTGTTCCGGAAAGAAGGTGATCGGTGGGTCGTGAACGTCCCGAATCCGCCGGCGAGTGCTAATGCTTATCAACATGATCACGCGCGTCTGTTAGTTCGCTATATGTTCCAGATGAGCCCTGAGGAACAGAGGGCACTGTTGGCGACTGCACCGGTGACTGCGGCAGCAGCCGCGCCAAGCACTGAGCATCATGCGCGTGCAAAACGGAAACGTATCAACCATCACTCAGTGACGCGCCGTGGTGGTTTAGGAAAAGTTACGGCGGGCGCAATGAAAATCTCGGTGAAAGCCTATTAGTAACTTAGCTGAGCTGCGTTCTGCGTTCGCAGACCTTCCATGCTAAAGTGAACTTGAAAGGCATACTAAACGGGAGGAATTGATTATGAAGAAGCAGACAAAGGTCTGGCTTGTTTTGAGTCTTGCGCTGTCGTTAGGCGCTCTGGGTTCGGCCTGTACCAAGGAGCCGTCACCGGGAGACACAAATACTAACGCTGGCGCCGCAAAGGCAAAGTATTCAGGCGCGACAGGCACGGTCAACGGCGTGATTTCTTTCAACGGTACTCCGCCGGCCGCGAAGAAAATTGATTCATCGGCAGACCCTGTGTGTGGCCAAAAGAATCCCAATCTCGAAACTGAAGACACTGTGGTCAAGGATGGTAAGCTTGCAAACGCGTTTGTTTACATCAAAGACGGTACGACCGCAGATGGTAAGAAGGTAGGCGACTTCGAATGGGATACTCCAACGACATCTGTGCAACTAGATCAGAATGGCTGTCACTACCGACCGCACGTCCTGGGTGTTCAGACTAATCAAAAGATAAGCATCACGAACAGCGATCCAACAACGCACAACATCCACCCAACGCCCAAGCAGAATCCGGAATGGAATCAGTCGCAACCAAACGGCGCTGCGCCCATTGAGAAGACGTTCGCCAGATCAGAGATTCTCGTGCCGGTGAAGTGCAACCAACACCCGTGGATGAAGGCTTATATCGGTGTGATGAAGACGCCGTTCTTCGCCGTCAGCGCTGATAACGGTAGCTTTACAATCAAAGGTGTTCCCGCTGGAACGTACACAGTTGCCGCCTGGCATGAAGGCGGAGCGGACGGAACAACCAAAACGGTTCAGGTAACGGTTCCCGCAAATGGTAGCGTAACCGCTGACTTCACGTTTGAGGGCGCAGCCACTTCAGCGAACCAACAAGGTGGTCTGCAGATGATGCCGGCGATCGAGTTTCCGATGCTGGGAAGGAAACACTGAGATCATTGCCGATTTGCGATTGCCGATTGCCAATTGTTTAGGTGGTTGTTGTAGCTGATTTCAATTGATGACGACTTATCAGAAAGAACATTCCTCGAACAACGCAAATCGGCAATCGGCAATTGGCAATCGGAAATGATCTATGTCGCGGGGTTTAAATCGATTTGCAATACTCGTCGCTTGCGCGACGTTTTTCTTAATCATCGCCGGTGCTCTGGTAACCAGTAACGATGCGGGCTTAGCTACCTCCGATTGGCCACTCTCGAACGGCCAGGTATTTCCCAAGATGGTTGGTAACCTGTTTTGGGAACACGGACACCGCATGGTTGCGACAACTGTTGGCTTGCTGACCATCGTGTTGATGGTTTACACGCTGCTCAAGGAAAAGCGCGGTTGGGTTCGTAAGTTGAGTGTTGTAGCGTTAGGCGGTGTGATCGCGCAGGGCTTATTGGGTGGTTTGACAGTTAAGCTGATGTTGCCGCTGGCTGTTTCTGCGGCACACGCAACGCTGGCTCAACTTTTCTTTTGCACGACGGTTAGTTTGGCGGTCTTTACGTCGAAGAGTTGGATTGAAGCGGTACCCATTGGCGAAGATAAAGACAACATACCGATTCGATATCTTTGTAGTGCTGCACTGATCACGATCTTTCTACAGCTGATCCTTGGTGCGACGTTGCGACATTCGGCCACGTGGGACAAGCAATTGCCGACGGAGTTGATTCTTGCGCACATCGGCGGTGCATTTGTGGTCACAGTCATCCTCGGTGCTGCAGCAATAACCGTTTTGCGAAGACATAAAGGCAACCCCTTTTTGACGAGACCTGCGACTCTAGCACTATCACTTTTGGTCATTCAGCTTTGTCTAGGTTTGGCTGCGTACCTCGTGCGAACGAGGTCACCACGCGATCCGCAGCCATTGAACCCGATGATTAGCGTCACGGTTGCGCACGTTGCCTGTGGCGCCCTGGTTTTTGCAACAACGATTGTTTTGACTTTAAGAGCATACAAGGCGCTATCAGGTTTAGAGACTGCGGTAGATCTGGCCCCAAAACCACAAACGTCTTAAGACTGCATGGAAGAATTCGCAATCAATTTACCAGCGACGGCGGTAGCGGATATCGAGCGAACGCCACTGTCAGCGCGCGAGCGTCTCAGCGCTTACCTCGAGCTGACCAAGCCTCGTATAACTTTTTTGATTGTGTTGACCTCTGCTGCGGGTTTTGGCCTCGCATCAAGAAGCGGTATTGATTACGTAGCGTTGCTGAGCGCGCTTTTTGGAATTGCTCTTCTCTCATCAGGTATTGCGACACTGAATCAGTACGCGGAACGTGATCTCGATGGGTTGATGAGACGCACGGCGGGCCGGCCGCTGCCATCCGGAAAGATTGCGCCATGGGAGGCCCTTGCTTTTGGCGCCGGACTCACAATCGCTGCTGAAGTCTACTTGCTAACGCTCGTGAATCCACTTAGCGCTTTGCTTGGCTTGACTGTGATCGCCGGCTATTTGTTTGCCTATACACCTCTGAAAACTCGGAGCTCGCTTTCTACTGTCGTCGGCGCATTTCCTGGCGCCGTACCCCCTTTGATTGGTTGGACGGCGGCAACAGGCACTCTGAGTATCGAAGGCTGGGTGCTCTTTGCAATCCTGTTTCTATGGCAGTTTCCACATTTTCTCGCGATCGCGTGGATGTATCGCGAAGACTACAGCCGCGCGGGCATTCTAATGTTGCCAGTCGTCGAACCTGATGGCAGAGTCACAGCCCAACAAATTGTTCTCTACACACTCATGCTCATACCCGTTAGCCTGTTGCCTACCGTGCTCGGCATATCGGGAAGGATTTACTTTTTTGGGGCGATAGTTTTGGGTCTTCTTTTTCTCTATAACAGTGTCAGAGCGGCATTCTCCATGTCACGACAGCAGGCGAAGCAATTGTTGCTTGCTTCTGTCTTGTATTTACCACTGCTGTTTATCTTGATGGTTGTTAACAAGTAAGTGTCCGATAAACTTTAGTTTGTCGTGACATCCGGTAAAGGCTTCTGATTAGAACTTAATTCATTGATTCGCAACGCACGACAAGCTAAAGCATATCGGACATTTACATTAAAGGAGACGTAACCGATGGGACGAGTTCTTGCGGTTATTATCTGGATCATCACCGCTCTGTCAGTACTCATGTTTGTTAGCAAGAAGTGGTGGTTTCCTGCTGCCATCTCTGAACACGGGCCGGCCCTTGACCGCCAGTTCCTCATAACGATCCTGGTTGTCGGTATCTCTTTCGCCGCAGCTCAAATCGGATTGGGCTGGATGGTTTGGAAGTATCGGGATACTGGCAAGGCAGGTGATCGAGGAACCTACACTCATGGCAGCAATCGACTCGAGGTGCTATGGACCGTTATCACCGCCGTGGTCTTCATTACCCTCGCGGTCATGGGTCAAAGCGTTTGGGCACAATTGAGACTGCACGATGCTCCAGCAGGCTCTTATACGGTTGAAGTAGTGGCCCAACAGTTCCAGTGGAACTTCCATTACCCCGGTAAGGACAACGTTTTCGGTCATACCGATCCTAAGCTGATAGACGACAGCGCGTTGAATTACGTCGGACTTGATCCGGGAGATCCCAACGCAAAGGATGATGCGGTTACGGCATCGCTAGTTGTACCGGTCAATCGGCCTGTTGAACTGCGGCTGCGTTCAAAAGACGTAATTCACAGTTTTTGGGTTCCACCACTTCGTTTCAAGCAGGATCTCGTTCCGGGCATGGAGATCAAGGTTCACTTTACGCCGACCAAAGTTGGGAAGTACGAACTTGCATGTGCTGAACTCTGCGGACAACAGCACTACAAGATGAGAGCTTTCATGCTCGTACTTCCTGACGAAGAGCTGAACGCGATCCGCGTTATGTCGCAGGAGCAATTTCAAGCGCGCATGACAGAGTTGTTGGCAAAGTATCCGACCGTTATCGACTAAAACACGAGGAGACGACAGATGTCAGATGTAAGTCATGAGGGAGTGCACAGGCACCCAGCACCAACAGGCTTCATACGTAAGTACATCTTTAGCCTGGACCATAAGGTCATCGGCATTCAGTATATCCTTCTGGCCCTGGCTGCTGTGCTGGTTGGAATGACGATGTCGCTCCTTATGCGTCTGAAGCTTTCGTGGCCCGATCACAAATTTGCACTACTCGGCACACTGTTCAAGGCCGGAGCCCCAGACGGAGTGATGAACCCAGAGTTCTACTTGTCTTTGGTGACGATGCACGGAACCATCATGGTGTTTTTCGTGCTCACCACCGCGCCACAAGGTGGGTTCGGAAACTACTTCCTGCCAATTCAAATCGGCGCCGAAGACATGGCGTTTCCCACGCTCAACATGATGTCGTTCTGGGTTACGTTCATCGGATTCGTAGTCATCCTTGCTGCGATCTTTTTCTCAGGTGCGGAATCAACAGTCGGGCCGATTGGCGGCTGGACTGGCTACGCGCCACTGAGTGCACTCGGAGCGATAGCGGGACCCGGGCAAGGCATGGGCATGAACCTTTGGATCATAAGTATTGCGATCTTCTGTGTTGGTTCATTGCTAGGTGCCCTTAACTTCATAACAACCCTTCTGAACATGCGCACAAAAGGCATGTCTCTGATGCGGATGCCGCTGACGTGTTGGGCGTGGTTCACGACCGCAGTGTTGGCACTGTTATCGTTCCCGGTATTGCTCGGTGGTGGAATTCTTTTGTTGCTCGATCGCCTCGCTGGCACGAGCTTCTTCATTCCCGGCGGACTTTATGTGAGCGGTGTGTTGTCAGGTACGAACCCAAACTTCCCGTTGCACACAGGGGGCTCGCCTATTCTGTGGCAACACCTCTTCTGGTTCTTTGGTCACCCGGAAGTTTACATCGCGATCCTGCCGGGCATGGGTGCAACGTCTCACATTCTCGCGACATTTGCTCGTAAGCCGGTGTTTGGTTATCGCGCGATGGTCTTCGCAATCTTTGCGATTGGTTTGCTCGGTTTCTTCGTTTGGGGGCACCACATGTTCATCAGTGGCATGAGTCCCTATTCCGCGATTGCGTTCTCTGTGTTGACACTTTCGATTGGCGTTCCTTCTGCAGTGAAAACGTTCAACTGGATAGGTACGCTTTGGGGCGCCCGCATTCGCTTCACAACGGCAATGTTGTTTGCGATCGGCTTTGTGTCATTGTTCGTAAGTGGCGGCATCACCGGCTTGATACTTGGGCAAAGCTCTCTCGACCTTGCAATGCATGACACTTATATCGTACCCGCGCACTTCCATCTGGTGATGGGCGTTGCCTCAATCTTTGGCATGTTCGCGGCGATCTACTTCTGGTTCCCGAAGATGTTTGGCCGGTATTTGGATGAGCGGATTGGAAAGATCCACTTCTGGGTTACCTTCGTTGGTGTGTATTGCATCTTCGTTCCGATGCACGTCATGGGACTCGTGGGAATGCCTCGTCGGTATTCACAGTTCACTGAATACGGCTTTCTCAACAAACTGCACCCGTTAGTCCTGTTCGTTTCGATCTCGGCGATCATCACGATAACAGTCCAACTCCTTTTCTACTTCAACCTGGTTTGGAGTCTTTTTAAAGGTGCAAAGGCTCCTGACAATGCGTGGGAAGCGACAACGCTCGAATGGAGCACCTCAACACCTCCGCCACACGACAACTTTGCCGGCGTTTTGCCGACTGTTTATCACGGACCATATGAGTTCGCGGTTCCAGGCGCGCCGAATGATTTTGTTATGCAAACCGACGCGGAGGTGGAAGTAAGCAGTAATGGCCACAATGGTCACCACTAAGCCCGTAATTAAGAGTGGGACCGGAGGGAAAGCTTCCGGGCCTAACGGAAATGGTTCGAAGCGCAGAAACGGACGCGAGTTTCTGGAGCCTGACCCACACGCAAATCGCTATCGCATCGGGATGTGGGTGGCTCTGGCTTCGATTGGAATGTTGTTTACAGCGCTGAGCAGTGCTTATGTCGTCAGAGCAGGCGCAGGTGGCGATTGGGTTGACATCAGGATGCCTCGAGTGCTGCTACTCAGTACGGCACTCATCCTCGTGAGTAGCGTTACTCTTGAAGTATCAAAGCGCAATCTGAAAGCATCGTCACTTGTCGGCCATAGTCGTTGGTTAATGTTGACGATGCTACTTGGGTTGGCGTTTCTCGGGTCGCAGCTCCTTGCGTGGAAACAGTTGGCTCAACAAGGAATCTATCTTGCGAGCAATCCGCATAGTTCTTTCTTTTACTTATTGACCGCGACGCACGCGGTTCATTTGGGTGGTGGACTACTAGCGCTAATTTTTGTGTGGACGCGCTCAAGATTCTCGACTGCCTTAAAGGTTTCACCGCGTCGTCAGGCGGCAACGGATGCGGTCGCAATCTACTGGCATTTCATGGACGCACTTTGGATCTACCTATTTCTACTCCTATTCCTTTGGAGGTGACAGGTGAGCACTGAAGCACGTGCAGGACATTTTCCGGCGGTTGATTGGAGCGGAGGCGCTCTCCCTTATCGCGTCGGGCATCGCAAGTTAGGGATGTGGCTCTTTATCGTCTCCGACTCGTTAACGTTTTCGGCGTTGTTAATGGGTTATGCGTATTTGCGAGCATCCAACAACTGGCCCACACCTTTTCCGTTCTATCCGAGCATCGTTTTCTCGTCTGTGATGACGTTCTGTTTGCTGTCATCGAGTTTAACGATGGTGTTTGGAGTGTCGGCTTCTAGTAGGGGAGATAAGGCAGCCGCTCGAAAATGGATCCTTGCCACCATATTCTTCGGCGTGTCATTTATTGTGCTTCACTTGATTGAGTGGCGACACCTCATCGATGAAGGCATGAGACCCTTCTTTCTGCCGGAACACTGGGTCAAGGTGTTTACCCTGGCTGACGGCACGCCACCCACTCCGTTGTTTGGCGCAACCTTTTTCACCATTACAGGTCTACACATGTTTCACGTCGCAAGCGGCGCGGTATATCTGCTGATTGTTGCTTTGCGAGTGAACAAACTGAATCACGAAGACATCGAGATTAGCGGCTTGTACTGGCACTTCGTCGATCTGGTATGGATGTTTGTGTTCCCGTTGATCTACATCATGTCAGTGGATATGCATGGAGCGCTCGGCCACTAATGGAGGGAACGTAAATGGCTGCACACGTTGAAGAGCACTTTGCCGGTAGCAACAAACTGTTTATTTCAATCTGGGGTTGGCTTGTCGGGTTGACGTTAGTAGAGATTTTTCTCGCGTACAAGACGATGCCGATCCATATCATGCTGGTTATCTTGATGGGGCTGTCGATCATAAAAGCCGCGCTCATTGTGGCCTACTTCATGCACTTGAAGTTTGAGCGTCTCAGCCTGATCCTGACGTTGGTGCCGATGCTGGTGATCTGTATTTGTTTGTTAATGGTGTTTTTCCCGGATAGCTTCCGTTCATCCGGTTTACGGTACCAGTTTAAGGAGTCGCCGCCGGTAGCGCCGGCACCCGCTGAGGAGCCATAATGAATGTTGTGAATTGGCGTACGTTGTTATTGATTGTGCTGGCGCTGGGCCTCATTGCGTTCATGAGCCTTCCCGCTGACGCTCAGTGTGCGCTATGCAAAGCTTCGCTCGCCGGCTCAAACAACGGAAAGTTGATCCGAAACTTCAATATCGGAGTTTTGGTTTTGCTGGTTCCTCCGGTATCGATCTTTTGTTCCATCTTCATCATTCTGCGGAGGCATCGCGGCGAGTAAGTTGAATATGGCAGAAGAGAACTTGCTCAGGATCGATGTCGAGAAACGAACTACCAGAGGCCGAGCCTGTCCTCGTTGCGGCGGAAAGATCATCCCTTCTAACCGCGCTGTCTATCAATCAGCAGATCCAGACGAAGCATTTCCAATCTGGCAGTGTGAGCGTTGCGGTTACGAAGAGATCGGTGAAAAGAAGAAACCGGCCGGGAAAGCTAAGCACTGATAACTGATGAGCAAAGAACTTGGACTACTAAATTTTCTTTGTATCCTTGCGACGATCGGTTTCTTAGTAATGATCGTCATAACCGCCTTTACTGCGGGCGACATCCTGACAACTGACACGCTTTTCATCATGACGGTGTGCCTCGTCATGGCAGTTATGTTTGCGGCAAGCCCGCTGCTGTACCTCAAGTCTGAAGGCAAGTTACCCATCCCTGGAATGAAAAGAGTGGGCGGCTCAACGGTTTCGACTCCGGGACAGATAGCCGCCGTTGCCCCTCCTATGCTTGATGCAAAAGGTCGAGCGATGCCTGCTGACGTCAAAGCGATTGTTACTAAGTTTGGGCAGGCTGAATCAAAGGAAGCCTAACAAACATTCCCTGAATCGACAGATTTAAGGTTTCAGATGGTTTCAGATTTAAGATTTCAGGTTGAATTGCGCGATTGGCAGTTTGAAGTAATCTGCAATCTCAAATCTGAAATCTGAAATGTTACGAAGTGGACGAACTCTCCAAAAAAGTTCTGCGTAGTTTTACCGTTTGGCGCAAAGATGTGCTTGATTTGCATGAGCTCTTTGAAGCTGGAGGTAATGATCCGGACGCCCGCACTGCGGTGTTTGATATTGTGGAGCGGTTCGTTAAAGAGGGAATTCTTGCTGAGGAAGGGAATGACTTCTATTCATTAACTGAAAAGGGCAAGAGCTTAGCGGGTGCTTCCTTATAGTTCATAAGGAAACTCTTCTCTGCGCTTCCAACCGTTGCGTATTCGATATTGATCCGAATGATTTCCTATCTTCCCCATTTGAATGCCTGTCTTAACGCCTCGAGTGCTGTACTCCTGTCTTTTGGTTACTTAGCCATACGCAAAGGTCGAATAGCCGCGCACCGTGCTTGTCAGATTTCAGCCTTGATCGTCTCTTCGCTCTTTTTAGTCTCCTACCTAACGTATCACTACTACCACGGAACAACTCGATTTCAAGGAACTGGTTTATCGCGACCGATCTATTTCACGGTGCTGACCAGTCACACAATCCTGGCTATTGTTATCGTTCCTCTGATCGCGATTACGTTTTACCGGGCGATAAAGCTCGACTTCGTTCGCCATCGGAAGATTGCCCGGATCACATTGCCTTTGTGGTTCTACGTGTCAATCACGGGCGTCATCGTTTACCTTATGCTTTACCAAATCTATCCGTCCTGAGTCAGAACGGGAGCGAAGCGACCGATTGATCTACGAATTAAGGTAAACGAGTTGGCGCGGTCAATCAGTCGCTTCGCTCCCTTATCTGATTCGCTGGCAAACGCATAAGGTTTCGATGGCTGACACCGAGACGACAGTTCCCCCGAAGGTAAATCGGATATGGGCTTCAGGTCCTATTCTGATACTGGCGGCACTCTTTCTAATCGCTACATTTCTCGCGTGGTATTTCACATGGTTTGGTCGGGGACTATCGGATGCCGACATAAGCAAATACCTGAGCGATACCAAGAATCCGCGACACGTTCAGCATGCATTGCTCCAAATACAACAGCGAATCGAACGCGGAGATCCAGCAGCGAAGAGCTGGTACCCGCAGATTCAAGCGCTCAGCTCAAGCCCTGAGACTGAGTTCAGGTTAACGGTTGCCTGGCTCATGGGCTTTGACAATCGCTCAACGGAATTCCACAACTCCTTACTGATGCTGGTTAATGACAATGAGCCTATTGTCCGTCGCAACGCGGCCCTCGCTTTAGTGCGCTTTAATGACGATCACGGGCACGATGAACTCATCGCGGTATTGAAGCCGTTTGCTGTGAAATCAACAGCGGCCGGACTAGTCTCGAGCACACTGCATGCAGGATCGGATGTATCGAGGGGAACTTTGTTGGGTCGCATTCAGCAGGCAGACGGAAAAGTTACTGAGGTCCGTTCGCCTCTTCCCGGGAAGATCAATCAGCTTTTAAGAGAAAATGGTGCGCAGGTAAACGCAGGCGATGACATTCTGACGTTGAACTCAGACGAAGCAAGCGTTTGGGAGGTGCTTCGAGGTTTGTCGCTGATTGGCAGAACCGATGATTTACCGATTGTTCGAACTTACACGAATTCTAGTTCTGTTTCGGCGCGAGTCAAACAGCAGGCAATCTTGACGGCGAACTCGATTCAGGCGAAGAAATGATGTCCGATATGCTTTAGCTTGTCGTGACGTAACCAACCGAGCCTCTAGTGATCAGAGTCTCTCTTGATAGCTTGGGGCTTCGTTGGTTACGTCACGACAAGCTAAAGCATATCGGACATTTTTTACTTACGAAGTTGGAGGTGCGGGCGGTAGATCAGGTAGAACGATCCCATGTAGCGATTCCCAGTCGTCAGTCGGTACCATCTCAATTGCGTCCCATGGGCATCCGTCAAGAAACGCACCATCAGGCCCTTTGCTAATACACTTCTGACAACCAATGCAGAGATACGGATCAACCTCAATTCTTCCAAACGGCGGATGATCTTCATCAGGTACCCAGAACATGCATGCCTCAATCGGGCAATACTCGATGCATGCGGGTGATCA
>Ga0114129_10011180_pt1 | contig 12798 bp, 12 predicted proteins | sample RhiMetdeltSRZDD1_FD_80071 | JGI IMG/M metagenome (GOLD analysis project Ga0114129, IMG submission 80071) | Populus rhizosphere microbial communities from Tennessee, USA - Rhizosphere MetaG P. deltoides SRZDD1 (version 2) (version 2) | ecosystem: Host-associated > Plants > Roots > Rhizosphere >...
ACCGAAGCCTTCAAGGAATTTTTGGTGGGGATCAAAGGTCCGCTTACGACCCCGATCGGAGGCGGCATCCGCTCGTTGAACGTTGCGCTTCGCAAACTGCTGGACCTGTATGTATGCCAGCGCCCTGTGAGATATTACACGGGTGTGCCTTCTCCCGTGAAACACCCCGAGTTTGTCGATATGATCATCTTCCGTGAGAATACAGAGGATATTTATACAGGCATCGAATTCCAATACGGCACGGAAGATAACAGGAGATTCAAAGAGGTTTTTAGAGAAGCATTCCCGAAGGAATATACCAAGATGCGATTCCCCGATACAGCAGGCATCGGGTTTAAACCTGTTTCGGTCGAAGGGACCGAACGCCTTGTGCGCGCTGCAATCACATGGGCATTGTTGAACAAGCGCAAGAGCGTGAACTTGGTCCACAAGGGCAATATCATGAAGTTCACTGAAGGCGCGTTCAAGGATTGGGGGTATGCACTCGCCAAACGCGAGTTTCGCAATGACATTGTTACTGAGCGTGAAACGTGGATTCTCGCAAACAAGGAAAAGAGTCCCGAGCTGAGCGTCGAAGATAACGCCAAAATGATCGACCCGGGCTTCGAAATGATGTCACCCGCGCAACAAGGCGAGATCAAATCGGAAGTGGAAGAAGCTCTAAAGTTATGGGATACGCACGGTGACGGCAAATGGAAAAGCAAATTGCTCATCAAAGACACCATTGCTGATGTGACCCTGCAATTCGTGCTGATACGCCCAAAGGATTATGACGTGATTGCTACTATGAACCTGAATGGCGACTATCTCTCCGATGCGCTCGCGGCGCAAGTGGGTGGGATCGGCATCGCGCCAGGGGCGAACATCAACTATGTGACGGGTCACGCCATCTTCGAAGCGACGCACGGCACTGCGCCGAAATACGCCGATCTTGATAAGGTGAATCCCGGTTCGGTCATTCTCTCCGGTGAAATGATGTTCCGTTACATGGGCTGGACCGAAGCTGCAGATTTGATCGTCAAAGGCATTGAGGGCGCGATCAATGCGAAAACCGTTACTTACGATTTCGCCCGCTCAATGGATGGCGCGACAGAAGTAAAGTGCTCAGAATTCGCTAACGCGATCATCAAACATATGTGACAGGAGTAAAAATAAAGAAGGTCACCTCAATAGGTGACCTTCTTTTATCTTCTCATATCATTACTTCGTCACTGTAATATCTACATGCATCCCATCTTCATAATGCTTCCGGATGAGACAGGAAAATTCCAATAACTGTCCTGCGGTAGAATCGGGGAAAGTGAAATCTACAGTCGCCGTCTGACCTACGCCCAGCTGTTCCTGAGGTACAGCTAACAAAGCTTTATTCAACGCCTCTTCCAGACTGCCTGCCACCGAAACAGGTGGACTTATGTTGAAGTTATGCGCGTGGCGACCTGTATTTGTGATCACAAATGTATATGGCACACCCACCTGGAATGTTGTTGTCGAAGCATCAATGGTGTTATCTGCGAGCGTAATATTCACCTGAGTCCCACTCCCGGAGGCGGCAGGTGCTTCCGTTGCCCCAGCTTGGGAGGGAGCCTCAGTGGCAGCGGGTTGAACGGGTGCCTGAGTTGCTGTAGGCGTAGAACTACCGCAGGCGGCTAAAAACATAACTATCACAACTATAAAAAATGGAAGGATGCTTTTCATTTTCTCTTCTCCTAGAGTTTGTTATACAATACATGATAAGGCCGAAGGAACTATCTTTACGCTCTACATGATTTTCTAATCCCTTACTTAAAAAGAGCCATATCTCTCGCAACGGCATATTATTTCGGTTAGAATAAGAACGCTTTTCCTAATATATTATCTGTAATTATAAGGGCCACTCTGCTCTTTATTAAAGGAAATCTGAAACGAATCACCCTTGAGCATGATCACCATATTCTGTTCCCGATTCCAAAATTTCAAGGAGGTATAGATGGGCCTGAAGAGAAATGTGAGTCTGGCCACTGCTTTGCGATACAAAGGTCAGGGTCCAATGCTGGCGTTCATACTACATCGCATTGGTGGGAGCGCGTTGTTTATTTTCTTCACCTTATACATTCTTTCGTTGTTGGGCATGAGTTTCGCCAACACCATTTTTAGTAATTGGGTATTTCAAATCATTCTGCTGGTCTTTGGCTTGTTCCATGCCATCAACGGTTTGCGGATTACCATTCTTGATCTTTTCCCAAAATTGATTGAGAACTATCGAAACGCCATCAGCATCGAATGGGTGGTCTACATTCTGGTGGTCGGTTTTGCACTGTTCGTTGTGTTGCGCAATACACTTGGAGGATAGATATGGCGGCTAGAACCCTTCCCATTTCAAAACGTGGTTTCAACTTTGAAATGTTCATGTGGGGATTCACACGCTTCACTGTGATCGTGATGTATGGATTGATTCTCGCTGGGCTCATTGGGGGGCTGATCCTCAGCGCGCAGACGGGCGCAAATCTCGCGGATATTTTGTATTGGGCTTTCTTCCCAAATGTGTCGCAGAATCCATTAAGCCAGGTTTGGATGACCATTCTTGCCAAGTTGATGGTCATCGCGTTCGTGCTGGCTGCTTGCGGGCATGGCGTCCATGGTGTGTTGGAAATCTTAGATGATTATTTCACAAGTGTGGGCGCACGTCGTTGGGCGCGTAACTTCATTATTACTTATGCAGTCGTAGCAAGTTTGATTGCAGCTTATGTAATTTGGACTTCGTAAAATTAACCACCACACCTGCTCTTAGGAGTGTTCTTTCATGGCAAATGTTCATCAATTTGAAGTAGTGGTTGTCGGAGCGGGGGGCGCAGGGCTTATGGCTGGGTTGTATGCCTCGCGCGGCGCAAAGACGGCAGTCATCAGTAAACTTTATCCAACACGGTCGCATACGGGCGCGGCGCAGGGAGGAATCAGTGCGGCACTTGGCAACTATGAAGAAGACAAGCCCGAATGGCACACTTATGATACGGTCAAGGGCTCGGATTATCTCGGCGATCAGGATGCAATTGAGTTCATGACCAACGAAGCCATCGACGCGGTTCTCGAGCTCGAACATATGGGTCTGCCCTTCGACCGCACCCCCGAGGGACGCATCTCCCAGAGACCTTTCGGAGGGCATACCAACAACGAGACGGGTAAACCTGTGCGACGCGCCTGCCATGCCGCGGACCGCACAGGTCACATGATTCTGCAAACCTTGTATCAGCAATGTTTGAAAAATAAAGTGACGTTCTTTGACGAATATCAGGTGCTTGACTATTTAATTGTCAACGGGAAAGCAGCAGGTGTTGTCGCAGTAGAACTTGCCACAGGTGAACTGCATACTTTCCATACCAAGGCTGTGATCTTTGCCACCGGTGGACATGGTCGCATCTTTGAAGTGACATCCAACGCATATGCTTATACAGGAGATGGCGCGGCGGTCCTTCTGCGCCGCGGCTTACCTCTCGAAGATATGGAGTTTTTCCAATTCCATCCGACAGGTATTTATAAGCTTGGCATCCTCATTACGGAAGGTGTGCGCGGCGAAGGTGGTGTGCTGATCAACGGCAGTGGGGAACGCTTCATGCCAAAGTACGCACCGACAGTAAAAGATTTGGCATCACGTGATGTTGTCTCGCGCGCCATCTATACCGAAATCCGTGAAGGCCGCGGGGCGAACGGCAGCAATTATGTCTATTTGGATGTACGCCCAGAAAGCGTGATCAAGTATGCTGCAATGGATGGACGTACAAATCCAGATGGTACGCCTTACAAGATCACGGGTGAGCAGGTTCTACAAAAACTTCCCGATATCATTGACTTTTGTCGAGTCTATCTGGGCGTGGATCCACTTACACAGTTAATGCCGATCCAGCCGACTGCGCATTACACGATGGGCGGCATCCCAACGAACAAATATGGCGAGGTGGTGGTTGACGACAAGAACACGGTCTTTCCCGGCTTATACGCTGCCGGCGAATGTGCATGCGTCTCTGTACATGGCGCGAACCGACTCGGCACTAACTCCTTGCTTGACCTCGTTGTGTTCGGCAAGCATGCCGGTCTCAAAGCCGCAGAGTACGCGAAACAGGCTGACTATCAGGATCTGCCCGGCGAGGCGGAAGCTGGCGCTAGGTCCCAGTTTGATACGCTAAGGAATGGGTCGGGCAAAGAGAACGCGTTCGATATCTCCATTGAGATGAAAAAGGTCATGTTCGAAGATGTGGGGATCTATAGGAACGGAGCGATCATGGAAGCCGCGCTGGATAAAGTCCTTGAATTGAAAGAACGCTTTAAGCACGTCCGCGTGACCGATACAGGGAAAATTTTCAATACAGAACTGTTGAATGCCTGGGAGCTGGGCAATATGCTCGATGTAGCGGAACTGGTGACGGTCTGCGCGATGAACCGCACCGAATCACGCGGCGGACATTCGCGCGAAGATTATCCACAACGGGATGACGAAAACTGGTTAAAGCATACGCTTGCATGGAAGGAAAATGGAAAAGTGCAAATTGGCTATAAGCCTGTTGTAATCACAAAATATCAACCAAAGGCACGTGTTTATTAGTGAGGCGATCATGCAGGTAACTTTAAAAATCTTTCGATACAACCCGGAAGTAGATACAAAATTCCACTACGAAACCTATACCATCGAAGGCCAGGAGACTGATCGCGTCCTTGATCTGCTTGAACATGTGAAGGGTTACAACGATGGGACGCTTTCCTTCCGCCGCTCGTGTGCACACGGCGTGTGCGGATCGGATGCGATGCGTATCAACGGACGCAACATGCTGGCTTGCAAGACTTTGGTGCGCGATATTGGAACAACGATCACCGTTGAGCCGTTGCTGGGCTTGAAGGTAATTAAAGATCTAATTGTGGATATGGAGCCGTTCTTCGACAACTATAAGAAGGTGCTCCCATATTTCATTAACGATTCCCCCCTCCCTGCGGATGGAAAAGAACGACTTCAATCCCAGGAACAACGAGCCCGATTCGACGACACAACCAAGTGTATTATGTGTGCGGCCTGTACCACATCCTGTCCATCCTACTGGGGCAGTGATGATTATCTCGGCCCAGCCGCGCTGGTCGCTGCACATCGTTTTGTCTTTGATAGCCGCGATGAGGCTGCAGCAGAGCGTATGCATATCGTCAGTGAAACCAATGGCCTCGCGCGTTGCCACACGATTTTCAACTGTACGATGGCATGTCCACGCGATATTCAGATCACAAAGGCAATTGGTGAATTGAAGATGGCAAGTATTACAGGGAAGTTGGATTAAATGAATTAGATACCTAAACAGGTCCTTCAGCAAGTTGGCAGACCGCGTTGATCACGCGGTCTGTTGTTTATTTTGGCTTGTTTGTATAATCCCGCTATTGTTATCAATCCCGGAGGATACAACATGCACCAACACTTTGACTTTCTGATCAAAAATGCTCAATTGCGCGGTTCAGCTGGATTAACTGATGTTGGTATTTTGGGTGGGAAAATTGCTTCCATTGAGGAGAAAATTGAGGGGAGTGCTGAGTTAGTAATTGACGCACAAGGAAATTTGGTGACCGAGGCTTTTGTCAACCCTCATCTGCATCTGTGCAAGGTTTACACACGCCAAATGATGGATGATGAGGCACTGACAGGTTATCACGCCGAGGGCATGGGCAAGGCAATGACAACCATCGAACTGGCGGCGCGGGTCAAGGAGAAATATGCTGAAGAGTGGATCATCAAAAATGTGAGACGCGCGCTTGCAGAAGCGGCATTGTATGGCAATATCCATATCCGTGCGTTTGCCGATGTAGATAGCAAGGCGCGCTTGGAAGGGATGAAAGCTCTAATCCGCGCGCGGGAGGAATTCAAAGGCATTCTCGAGATTCAGGTCTGTGCGTTCGCACAGGATGGATTAGCGCGCGAACCAGGAGCAAGCGAATTGATGCACCAGGCAATGGAATTAGGAGCGGACGTCGTTGGCGGAATCCCATGGATCGAATATACAGAAGCAGATATTCTCGGGCATATCAAAGAAATTTTCGATCTGGCACAGGAATTTAATAAGGATGTCTCGATGCTGGTGGACGATGCCGGAGATTCCGGTCTGCGTTCACTCGAAGCCATGGCGGTTGAGGCGATAAGACGAGGGTGGCAAGGCCGCGCGCTGGCTCATCACGCCCGAGCGATGGAACTATATCCGCAGCCTTACTTTCAGAAAGTAGCCGCGCTACTGAAACGGGCACAAATGACGGTTGTGAGTGATCCACATACAGGACCGCTTCACGCGCGCGTGAAAGAGTTATTGGAAGAAGGTGTGACAGTCTGTCTGGGACAGGACGACATCTCCGATGGTTATTATCCGTTCGGGCGGAACAACATGCTGGAAGTAGCTTTCCTCGCGGCGCACTTGCTTTGGATGACAACCAACCGGGAACTGGCAACGCTTTATAACATGATCACGATAAATGCTGCACATGCCATGAATATAAGCAACCATTCATTGAAAGTAGGCAATCCAGCAATCCTTGTTGTGTTGTCAGCGCCAAATGTTTTAGAGGCTTTACGTGAACACGCTACCCCTCTCCATGTGATTAGCGGGGGGAAACTGGTGGATCGAGCCAAGATGCAAGCCATTGCTTCGGCTGGAGAATGGAAATGATAGCAGCAACTCCGGTCTCATCACTGAATAACAAGAAAAGCCAATATGATAAATGAGATCGGTAGAGTCATCGTAGACTGCGCGAATATGTAGCGTGCTTGTTTTCAAGGGGAAATGTTTCTATAATATTCATAGATGTCACCCAACCTGAAGCGGATAGTGGGGATAGGTTGTTCGCTTCCCGAACACTTTGGCAGACCATCTTGAATGGTCTTACAGTCGTTTTGAAAAGAGCGCTCCTTAGAGGAGGTGGTACGATGAAAATTCAGAACTTTAGAAATTTTCTTTTCTCCCTGACTCTAATGCTCATTCTTGTACCCAGCCCTCAGGCAAAGCCCAACGCGATGAATCGCGTCACAACCACTTTTTCGGATGATGTTCAGAAAAGCTCCTTGACGGCCTCCAAAGTTGCCGGGGGGTGCCTCAAAAAAGGCGCGCTATGCGCAGATTTGGATGTCACTTATATTGAGCGAAGACCGCGCTATTATCGCTATGTCGTCGAATACACATTCCACCCGGGTGACCCATGGGGAATTCCCAGGCTTTGTGAAGGAACAGAAAACAATAAACATTGGCCTGACGCAGGTGAGACCGTTACTTACACAGCCCACGTTGTCAATAAAGGCAGCACGGCGAGCTCTCCGTTTCATTTTGTATGGCTAATCAATGGAAAGGTAGTTGCACAAAACACCTCGCGCCGGCTCCAGCCTGGAGCTGAGCAGACCTTCGATTATGCATCGGCCTTTCCCGCTTCGCCAGAGACAATTGAGTTTAGGGTCGAACCGCGCGGAAATACACGCAAAGAAGCATCTATAAATAATAACCATCTAACCATTGGCTCACACGATTTGACTCTCTCTATCTGGGTAGAGCAGGGACTGTATGATGTTTTCAATCGTGAACTGAACTTGGTTGGTACTCACTCCTTCGAGGATTGGATGCAAGCACAGATCGCTCAAATGAATGAACGATTCGAGCAGGCAAAGTATCTGGTGTCGCCAGAAGGAATCCTGGACCGGGTAAGGATAGACAAGATGGTAATAGATCCAGAACTGGACGAGGACTTCCCATTCCCAGGGCCAGTTTGTGCTACCTACCCAGCAGATCCTGATGGGCTCTTGATCGATGGAGGGTGGCTATTTAAGGATGGTGATGTAACGAATGCTTTTGGGCTTAGCCAATGGTATGAGTCATATGTCACGGAACAACTTATTCCAGGAGGACCACCGCGCGTGATGACCGTTGACTTTGGCTTGATTCACGAGCTCGCTCACCAGCTTGGCGTCATTGATTTGTATCGCATGAATCTAGTTAATGAGCCCGAATCGAATCATCGGTTTCGAGTTACGGATATGAATGGCCAGGTGATTCCGACTTCAAATCTACCTACCGTCGCGTTTTGTCAAATTTTGTTCCCATATCCGGGAATTATGGTTGGTGGAGATACAACCCCTTACTATGACCCAACCTACTTCGAAAGTCATACGGCCGGTGGTCTAAACTCTCATTTCAACTACCGCCGAGGCTACTTCGGGGAGTACCTTTTTGATACACCACAAACAACTCTTATCCGTATTGTTGACTCTAACGGGACTTCACTCACTAATATGAGTGTACAGCTTTATCAAAAAGACGCTATTACCGAGGTCTTCGATGATACGCCGGAAATCACAGGCACAACAGATCTTGAAGGCCGAATGCAGCTTCCCAACAGAGAAGTAGTCGTGCCGATTACTACAGCGACCGGACACGTTTTGCAACCGAACCCCTTTGGGCAGATTTTCCATGAAGGGCAGAATGGAACGATGTTCGTGAAGGTGACCCAAAGTAACCAAGAGTTTTATGGCTGGCTCTTTATTCTCGACTTGAATCTAGCCTATTGGAGTGGCAATCGGGACACAGCAGAAATTACCGTTGTTGTCGTTCCTCCGTCTCCCCATCAATGTTAGCAACGTTTAGCAATCAGCTCCGTTGCGCAATTTGTCGTTGACCATCTAACTTCAAAACAGGAAATCCATTGACAAAATTGCTGCTAGGCGTAGTAACCATCTAGAATTTTGTCATCACCACATTGGCAAACAGTTCATACGACTCTGCGTCATTCCCCGCAAAATCCATACATAAATGATCCGCGCCAACACGCTCATACTCACCGACAATATCAGTGAGTTGTGAAGGTGTGCCAACCAGAGCCATCCACGGCTCGACTCCCTTAGATAGGAGCCGCTCAAATTTCTTTTTCAAAGCTGCTTGCGTTGGGGCGCAGATGACCAGGTCATAAGTTGTCTTCTCGATCGCAGACTCATCTCTTCCAACTTCGTCGCAATGACGTTTGAGCATTTCCCTTTCCTTCGCAAATTCCTCAGGTGGACCCCATAGGTTGCACGCGTCCCCCATTTCAGCAATCATTCTCAAAGTGACTTTTGGTCCCACCCCGCCGATCAGAATGGGAGGATGAGGCTTTTGCAATGGTTTGGGTTCAAGAATGGTTTCCTCAACGTGAAAGTATTTTCCATGAAATGTAAAACAGGGATTTGCCCACAAGCCAAGGATGAGCTGCAACGCCTCTTTCATTTGGTCGAGGCGGGTTGAAGCCTTTTCGATGAACTCAAATCCGTACGATTGATACTCAGGTTTATAACCTCCCGCTCCGAAGCCGAAATTCATCCGCCCGCCGCTGATGTGATCGAGACTAGCCGCCATGCGTGCCAGCAAAGCGGGATTCCGATATCCAACCGGGCTGACCATCGCCCCAATCCGAATCCGACTCGTCACCGCGGCTAACGCAGGGAGAACGGTCCACGCGTCGAGGAATGGCTCCTCCGTTGAACCATGCACCGGAAGCTGGTAGAAATGGTCCATCACCCAGAACGAATCGAAACCATCCTTCTCCGCCCGCTGGATGTGCGCTTTGGTATCATCCCAGATATTCCCAGTGCCGTTAGGGTAGACGAATGAAGTGTTGCGAATACCAAATTTCATAGAATGTCGAAGATTATAGAATATTGTAAGCAAATTCGATACATTTCTACGCATTTGACGATAGCATTTTTAGTCAGTGATATTAATAAAAGGAATGATAATTAATCATCGCAAACCCACAGGTTTTTAGTCGTTGTTTGAGTAATGCTACAATGAAACGACCAGATCAAGCTTTTATGGAGAATTTAGTTGGTATGAGAAAAACCTTTTTCACTATACTTACCCCTATTTTAGTATCAATTCTATTGACTGCCTGTGGTGCAGGAAGTGCGGAAAGCGGAATAGAAGTCCATCTAGCCAAGATGGGTGCAGCCGCGCAAGGCGAAACTAGCCCAGTCTATTTAGCGATGCACAATCATGGCTCAGAAACTGATCAACTGACCGGCGTATCTTCTGACGTGGCGGAGGTAGCGCAGCTTCAAAACGGCAAAGAGACTGTAGATGTGATACCAGTATACGCAAACACAGAATTTGTATTTATACCAGATGGGTATCATGTGATGCTCGTTGGTCTCAAACAAGACCTCCATGTGGGAGATGAAATTGAAGTCGTCTTGCACTTCAGGGATCATGAAGATATGACAATAAGCGTTCCTGTCGGAGAGGCTATCGAACACGAACATGAGCACTAAAGGCTCGTTAGTCTTAAGCAAAAGTCCAGTGGTGCTGGACTTTTTTGTTTGTTTCTTTTATCAAGCTTTGATGTTTGAAACTCTATTTAACTTGACCACGTATTTCGCCGCCCGGGAAATCACCAGGGCCGGTATTTGGGGGTGGCACACCGTCATTAGTGTGAACATTTACATAGGTATTCCCACTATTCAAAGCAGCCACTACAGCAGCCAAATCCGCCCAGCCACATGCATTTCCAGGGTCAGGCGCTGTGATTGTTCCCTCAGCAAGAGTACCATCTAGTCTGCCTCCGCCCGGAGTGCCCATGAAGAGCGTAACGCCGATAGGACCACTTACGCCCACGGCTCCACAGTGAATATGTGCGGCGAAAACATTCTCAATATTGGCCACATTCACTTTGTAGCTGAGCTCTGTTCCATCTCCACTCAATTTGAAAGTAGCGATGCCTCTTGCATTCGTATCACGCGCTGGAACTTCTTCCCCTCCACTTAGCGGCGCGGCAAAATTCTGAGATGCCGCCGGACTCGCATAAACCACGCTAGTGATGATTAGCACAGTCACCACGATCAAAACTACGGGTAAAATCTTAATCTTTTTCATGTGTATTCACCTTTCTTTTTGTAAATTGCCAGTGAATGCGGCGATGAAGATTGACCAAGTATTTACACATTCTAACTTCAAATCACCTCCTTATAATTAATGTCAGTCAAATAACAAAGTTGGTGTTAATACAATACTGTACCTGCGTTGACTTTTCAACCGATTGTGCCCTCAGCTAATCTAACACTAATGATGAAGGTTGTAAGACCGGCGGGCGACCAATCATGGTTGCCACCAGACATGATAAGCTTAGGTTGCACTCTCTATGAGAGTGGCTCAAGCTTAATAATATTTACGAATTTTTAGAGCTTCTGGATGTATTCGAACTGAATAAAAAGGGAATTAGGGATTAAAAAGTGGCCCGCCGAGCACCTTCGTTCCGGTCGGTTTAGGGCTGCCACCCTTCGGTTCTATCGTGATATCCGCAGCAGTATACTCAAGCAGCGAGCCAGGAGCTCGAATCCGCGTGCCGCCATAGTTTTTTTCATCTGTTGAGAAGATAGCTCCGCTGGTTCTCTGCCCATCGCGGATCAGCCATAATTGATATTGCTGGCTCTCATCCAGAGGCGGTAATCCATCCACGACCAAAGCCCCACTGTCACCATCTGCACTGATCAGAACAAAGCCGGTCGCTCTGGAGGCGGGGTCCGAAGCACTGAGAGGCACAGCGCGCATTTTGCCCGGTGAGGTAACTACTTCAAGATGATTTAACCGCTGCCACAACAATAAATTGAACCCGACTAACACGATGATTAAGAATGAACTTGCCAGACTCCAGGCAGGCAGAAGTCGTTCCAACCATGACCGTGCGGAAGGCTGAACAGGAATAGGTGGCTGCGGGCGCGCTGACTGAACGCGCTGCATGAGTCGGTTTTTCAGGTCAGGAGAGGGAGCCGCATCAGAGGCGGCGAAACTCAATTGATCAGCAGCAGTTTGAAAGGAGTTTGATTCGGCCCGGCAGATCAGGCAGCTTGACAAATGCTCTTCCACGCGGTCGGCTTCACTAGAATCCAAACTTCCTAATGCATAAGCAGGCAACAAATCGAGTACGTGCGTATTGTCAGCCATCCAGAATCCTTGCTATTCTTCCTTAGTCATATTGTACGCAGACTCAGCCTTAACGGATTTATCTTCTCGCCTCCGTTCATCACTCAGAAAGTCACGAAGTTTCTGCATCCCAAGGCGGAGACGGGTCTTAATCGTTCCCAGTGGTTGCTTGAGCGCATCAGCAATTTCACTTTGAGTATAGCCGCTGAAATAGGCCAATACCAGAGCCTGTTTTTGATCGGCGGGCAATTGGGCAAGCGCCGCCTGGACGCGTTCACGCTGGAACGATAATTCTGCAAATTCCTGCGGATCGTGCTCCGGGAGTTCATCATTGGAAACTTCCTCCTCCCAATTGGCAGTATATTGATCTGGTCTGACTGCCCGGCGGCGCAATACATCGATCGCATGGTGACGAGCAATGTGCGTGAGCCATGTGCTGACCTTGGCCTGATCTACCCGATAGGATGCAGCCTTTTGCCAGACGCGCATAAATACATCCAGCGTGACCTCTTCGGCGGTCGCCCGGTCATTGACAATCGCCAATGCAAGGCTAAAAATGAGACGACTGTAACGATCATATAGCTGAGCCAAAGCCCCCTCCTGCGCTTGGATGATCAGGCTGATGAGTTTTTCATCGTCGTATCTGGCGTAATCTTTGGGTAACTTCATGACATGTAAAAGGCATCAAACTAAAACAGCTCAGATATAAATGTTCATCTGGGCTGTAGTGATTTGAGTCAGCGTATTCATTTGAGAGTCCTGATTACCGCCATGCGTGCGGCACTTCGTATTGTACCTTGACTTTGCTTTGAATTCTGCCTGCCGATTGACTTCTTCACTATTGCTAATCTGCCATTTATAATCGACCTATGAAACC
>Ga0114129_10011182_pt1 | contig 12795 bp, 12 predicted proteins | sample RhiMetdeltSRZDD1_FD_80071 | JGI IMG/M metagenome (GOLD analysis project Ga0114129, IMG submission 80071) | Populus rhizosphere microbial communities from Tennessee, USA - Rhizosphere MetaG P. deltoides SRZDD1 (version 2) (version 2) | ecosystem: Host-associated > Plants > Roots > Rhizosphere >...
CGCGCGAAATGCTCGCCAACGCAGAGCGGAGTCAGGAAGAAGCACGCGAGCAGAGGACGGCCAGTCAAATCCGCCGCGCCCAGGCTCAGGCGCAACTGGAGGTCGCTTCGGACCGGCATCGCCATTTGCACGAAGAATACGCGTCGGCGACCGGCCGTCTGCAGTCGTTGCAGACGGAGCTTACCGGACTCTCCAGTGCCGACTCCCAGCTGCGTGAGCAGCTCTCGCAGTGGCAGACCGATCTTGACTCACGGCAATCGACACTCGAGTCGGCCGAGCAGAAGCTCAGCGACGCCGAACGTGCGGTTCACGATCTGGATGAGCGCCTCACGTCTGACGAGCACTCGCTCGCCGAGATGCGACGACATACCGCTGCGCTCGGTGAGGAGCTCCATGGTGCTGAGCTGCGCTACACCGAACTGTCGGGAAAGCGCACCGCCATCAGGGAGCGCCTCGAAGCCGAGTGGAAGAAACCAGTCGAAGAGCTGCTCGCCGGCGCCGAAGTAATCGAGCTCGACGACGAGGCTCTGCGCTCTGAAGCGGCGCTGGTGCGCGAGCAGCTCGACGCGCTCGGCCCCGTAAATCCGCTTGCGATCGAAGAGCACGAGGAAGAGACGAAACGACTGGGTTTCCTGACGACGCAACGCGATGATCTGAGCGCGGCCAAGAACTCGTTGCAGCAGGCGATTCGTGAGATCGACGCGACCGCTCGCGAGCTCTTCCTGCAGACGTTCGTTCGCGTGAGAGAGAACTTCCGTAACATCTTCATGACGTTGTTCGGCGGCGGCGAGTGCGACTTGCGGCTGGAGAACCCCGAGAGCCCGCTCGAGGGCGACATCGAGATCCACGCTTCACCGCGCGGCAAGCGAACGCAGCGAATCCACTTGCTGTCGAGTGGTGAAAAGGCCCTTGTTGCCCTATCGCTGCTCTTCGGGATATTTCTCACCAAGCCGAGTCCATTCTGCCTGCTCGATGAAGTGGACGCGCCGCTCGATGATCAGAACATCGGCCACTTTGTACGGATGCTCAATCGCTTCAAGAGCAACACCCAATTCATCGTCATCACGCACAACCCGCGCACCACCACTGAGGCAGCCGACGCGGTGTACGGTGTGACGATGCAGGAACCGGGCGTTTCGTCGCTGGTGAGCGTTCGCATGCGCGGCCGCACGGTCGACGAGACAATCACGCCTGATCATCCCGCGCACATCCCACAGCTGCACGACGAGCCTGAACCGGCCGAGTCGGCTCCACTTATAGCGTAGATGCTAGTCGTCATGCAGCACGACGCGACGGCGAAAGACGTCGATCGCGTTGTAGCAATCATTCAGGAGATGGGCTACGAAGCGCGGCCAATGCCCGGCGCGCAGAGGACGGCCGTCGGCCTCGTCGGCAACGATGGCCGTGTCGATTCCTCACGTCTCGAGGCTTTACCAGGCGTAGCGCAGATCATTCATGTCACCCAGCCCTACAAGCAGGTCTCCCGTGAATGGAAGAACGAGAACACCGTGGTGGACCTTGGTCACGGGGTGAAGGTCGGTGGCGACACTGTCGTCGTCATCGGCGGCCCGTGCTCGGTGGAATCCGAGGAGCAGATCATGGCGGCCGCCCGGATTGTCAAAGCCGCAGGCGGCACGGCTCTCCGCGGCGGAGCATTCAAGCCGCGCAGCTCACCCTATTCGTTTCAGGGCCTGGGGAAGCAAGGCCTGGCGCTGCTTGCCCGCGCCGGCAAGGAAAGCTCGCTGCCAATCGTTACGGAAGCGATGGACGCGGAAGGCGCACAGCTCGTCGCCGAACACGCAGATTGCATTCAGATCGGCGCGCGCAACATGCAGAACTACTCGCTGCTCAAGACGGTCGGCAGGATGAAAAAGCCGGTTCTACTCAAGCGCGGCATGGCAGCAACGATCAACGATTTGCTTATGAGCGCCGAGTACATTCTCGCTGAAGGAAACGAGAATGTGATCCTGTGTGAGCGGGGCGTCCGCAGCTTCGATCCCGCCGCGCGCAACATGTTCGATCTCACCGCAGTACCGATCGTGCATCGCTTATCGCACCTTCCCATCATTGCTGATCCAAGCCACGGAACGGGTTTGCGCGACAAGGTCATACCAATGGCGCGCGCAGCGGTCGCCGCAGGTGCCGATGGAGTGATGATCGAGGTTCATCCCGAGCCCGATCGCGCTTTGTCCGATGGAGCACAGTCACTGTACCCCGACCAGTTCACCCAGTTAGTGAGCGAGCTGCGCGCGGTCGCGGCGGCGATCGGTCGCGCAATCCCGATGGCGAAAGCAGGAACGGCATAGCCCCTGCCGGTGTACCGCAGCATATGAAGCTACGCCTTTTGACTGCGTTCGCCTGGTTCACGCTGCCCTACACCGTTCAGGCCCAGAACGCCGATGCGGCTATCGACCGTGCCGTCGCCGCCTATGCGCGCCTCAACAGCATGCGCGCGGAATTCCGCCAGACGCTGACCAATCCGCTTACCGGCAACTCCCAGACAACCAGCGGCGTGATTCTGCGCAAAAAACCAAATTTGCTCAGCATCTCATTCGAGAGTGGTGATCGTGTCGTAGCGGATGGCTCGACGCTCTGGGCGTATCTGCCGAGTAGCGTGCCAGGTCAGGTCATGCGCATGCCGTACAGCAGTACGAGCGCCGGTTCAGTGGATCCCGCGGATCAGTTTCTGAACTCTCCGCGCACGAAGTTCACCGTCACGCCGGGTGGCAGCGCCGTGGTAGCCGGTCGGGCGACCCATATCGTGACGCTGGTGCCAAAGCGCTCGAACTCGCAATTCCGTAGCGCAAAAGTCTGGATCGACGATGCCGATTCCAGCATCCGCCAATTCGACGTCGAGTCCAGCAGCGGATTGCGTCGGCGCGTCGTCGTCACCCGCTTTACTGCCAATCCGACTTTAACCCGATCGAGCTTTCGCTTCTCAGCGCCGAAGGGCGCGAAGATCGTCGATCAGCAAAGCGTAGCCGACTTCTAATTCTTGCCCGCAGGGCGGAGCATGCCTCCGACTGCGGCCAACTTGCGCGGATCAGTTCCTCGACGCCGCGCGATCTCCACTGCGGCGCTCGACAGCGCGCGGTAAATCTCGCGCGTCGGCTCCATTCCCTCGAGCGCGCGCAGGTGCTTGCCAACGGTTTCGGCGTCGCCCCGCACGACCGGCCCAGTGAGCGCGTCATCGGGCAGTGTTTGCTTCATGTTTGCGATCGCGGCGCTCATCAGGCTATCCACTGCCTGATACGCGCTCGCATCGGGAATTCCGATGTCGTGCAATAGATGCCCAGCGACGGAAGCAAGCACTACCGGGAAATTGCTGGAGATGACGGCAGCGGCGTGATAGGCCGCCTTTCGCCCGGGCGGGATCTCGAGGGTACGCGCGCCGAGGTGTCCAGCCAGTCGCCGTGAAGCGTTCTTCGCCGCGTTCTCACCATCGATCCCGATCCAGGCCCTGCGCAGCAAATCAGCGGAGATGTCGGGATCGCTGAACGGCACGAGCGGATGAAATGTCCCACCCGGAAAACCGGCGCTCGACAGCGCAGGCAAAGCGGCGGGCTCGGCGATCGCGGACGTGTGCAGAACCACCGCGCCGCGTGTGATCCGACCGTCGCGCGCGGCGATCGCGATCTCGTTGATGGCGTCGTCGATCTGTGGATCGCGTACGCAGACGAGAATGACGTTGGCCTGCGCAGCCTCTTTCGGAATGTCGCCACTCGAGGTTGCGACGCCCGATGGACGCTTGCCGTGCAACCCGACCACTTCGACTCCTGATGCGCGAAAGGCGCGGAACAGTCCGCGCCCGACGTGACCAGGTCCGATGATGAAGACGCGCTCGCTCACCGTCCCCCGGAGCCGACAACATCATCCAATGTATCCGCGGCTGCTGCCTGCGCCGTCGCGCGACGCAGCAGATCCTGCTCGGAGCGCGCACCGCGAGCCAGTTCCAGCGCCTTCTGCAGCACCTTGTCTAGCGAAGCACGTCGACGGAATTCCGCTTCGCTGCCGAAGACGTAGCGCGATATCTCAAACGCAAGCTGGCGAGACACGAGTGACTCGGCCTCGTCGAACGCACTGCGTGGTATGTCGATGCCACGCGCCCGCATCCGGTTCCAGACCTCTTCGCGCATCGCCGGTGTCACCACAAAGTCGGGCGTGGTTATAACCCGGTTGGCCTTGAGATAGAGCGCGTAGTCGGTGACGGCGTCTCTGAAACGCCCTGTTTGAACGCCGAGCGCACGAAGGAAATCAGTGTCTGCGACAGGAGCGATCGTGTCGCCCGCGACTACGTCGGGATTGATACCGCCGCCGCCATATACAATTCGTCCGCCGTCAGTGCGGAACCGCTCCTTCTTCACTGGTGGCGGCTCGTCGTCATCTTCGTTGCCGCGGAATCGAGTGATCGACCTGCCGGCAGGCGTGAACCAGCGCGCGGTCGTGATCTTGAGTCCACCCTGCGCGCCGAACGGAATTACACTCTGTGCGCTGCCCTTTCCATAGGTCGGCTGGCCGATGATTACGGCGCGATCGTGATCCTGCAGCGCGCCGGCTACGATTTCAGACGCGCTCGCACTGCGTCCGTCGACCAGCACCATCAGCGGTAGCTGTGGCCACGTCTGCTTCGCGGTGTCCGCGTACTCACGATTGGCGTCGGGAACGCGGCCGCGCATGCTCACGATCTTCTGCCCGGGGTTCAGGAAGAGATCCGTCACACGAACGCCCTGCCCCAGCAACCCGCCCGGGTTGGTGCGCAGGTCGAGCACGAGAGTTTTCATTCCTCGCGACAGCAGCGACGTAATGGCGTTCGTCACTTCTTTTGCGGTTGAGTCGCTGAACGCCTTCAGATCGATGTAGCCAACAGCATCACCGAGCAGCGCCGCGCGACGGACCGCGCTTTGGTGGATGGCAGTGCGCTCGAGTCGAAGCTCCAGCGGAACCGAGATTCCGGGACGCTCGATCTTGAGCGATACCATCGTCCCAGGCCGGCCGCGCAGCACTTTGGATGCTTCTTCATTCGTCCAGCCCTTGGTCGACCGGCCTCCAATCTCGATGATGCGATCACCTGGCTGGATTCCCGCGCGCTCGGCCGGGCCCCCAGGCAGCGGAGTAACTACGATCAGCCACCCGTCTCTCAGGTCCACCTCGACGCCGAGTCCGGCGTAATTGCCCGACGTGCTCTCATTGAGCCGCGCGAACCTCTCGGGTGGCAAGAAGGCGGAATAGGGATCGCGCAGCTCGTACAGCATCCCATCAACCGACTTCTGATAGAGCGCGGAATCAGCGACGGTGTCGACGAAGTCAGTCTGAACGCGGCGAAAGACGCTCTCGAACAGGCGCGCCCCTTCGTAAGCGGTGAATGTTCCAGTGTGTGCACCGCGTTGCAGCAGCCAGCCCCCGGTGACGAGCGCGCCGAGCATGGTGCCGGCGACGATCAGCGTACGCGCGCGTGCGGAAGCGCTGGGAAGCCTGATTCTCATTACTCTTTAAACCTTGATTGCGGCAAAAGGTTGCGGAAAAGCGGTGGCGAGCGCGCCGATGATTCTCCCGTGAACTGTCTGCTCGTCGCCGGTGGCGTCTATCAACTTGATTGGTCCGCACTCTGGATGCGAGTGCTGCCAGCTCTGCCTGGAGAATTCGCGGAATGCATTTCCAACCTTCTGGTGAAACGCGTCGTCCGCTCGTTCCATCCGGTCGCGTGTACCGCGGTTGTCGGCGCGTGACAGCCCTTCGGCGGCAGGAAGATCCAGCAACAGCGTGAAGTCCGGCACCAGTCCGCCCGTTGCCAGGCGGTTGGCGGCCCTGATCTCCGCTTCGGGTAATCCGCGACCACTTATTTGATAAGCGTACGTTGAGAGAAAAAAACGATCCAGAAGGACGACCATTCCCTTCTGTAGCGAAGGTATGATCTCGCGACTAACCAGCTCGGCACGAGAAGCCATGAACAACAGGGCCTCCGTCGCCGGAGTGATATCCCGTTCTGGTTGCAGGAGGATTTCTCTAATGTCATCGCCAACCGGTGTGCCCCCGGGCTCCCTCACGGCAACACACTGAATGCCTGCTGTCGTCAGCCGCTCAGCGAGCAATCGGATCTGGGTGGTCTTACCGGCTCCTTCAGCCCCCTCAAGCACAATGAGCTTGCCGCGAGGCATTCTCAGGACAGCGTGATTATCGGACTGGCGGCGCCTTTCTTCATGCCATCCATGATCCACTGATTCACGCGAAGCATCAGCTTGTCGAAATTCTCCTGCGATGTGACTGCACGCTGATACGTCGGCTGGACCTGAATCTTCTCCAGCAGCTGGTCGAGCTGCAGCTCCATCTCCTCACTCGGATTCTCTCCGCGTTGAATCACCTGCTGAGCCTCACCGCGCAGTTTTTCCATCTGCTGCAACAGCGTCACGGCTTCGCGGTCTTCGTTGAGCGCATCGCTCGAGCGTTTGAGAGCCTGGTACTCAGTGCTCTGCCCAATGAGCCTGCCCAGCTCCTTCGCTTTGTCTTCCAGCATGAATTCTCCCGATGTCGCGTTAGGCGCGGCGCGCGAGGACGAATCGTTCGCGACCGGTCAAGTCGAGCAATACTTCTACCTCGCGGTACCGACCATCAACCGCAATCATTTCGGCAACGCTCCCGGATCGGCGGGTGTCAACTTCGAGCGCAAGCAGACCTCCCTTGTTCAGCACAGATGGCGCGCCTCGCACCAGCTCCCTTGTAAGCGCCAATCCATCGCTCGCGGATAATAGTGCGAGACAAGGTTCCCAATCCCGAACATCGGATGGCAGGTCCGTGATCTCCGCAAAGCTTATGTAGGGCGGATTGCAGATGACGGCGTCGAGCCGGAGGCCGGCGAGCGGGGCAAGCAGCGAGCCGTGGCGGAACTCGACTACCGATTTGAGCACCTTCGCCAGCGTTGCTGCATTTGCAGCAGCGACCTGCAGCGCGTCGAGCGAGATGTCAGTCGCATAAACGCGGTCGAAATGGCGCTCGAATGCCAGTGACAGCGCGATCGCGCCGGACCCGGTGCCGATGTCGGCAATGACGCGTGTGTCTGAGTCGCAGCGTTCCATAATTCGATCGACGAGCACTTCCGTCTCCACTCGTGGAATCAGAACGCGCTCGTCGACTTCGAGGGTGAGGTGCCTGAATGCGGCGCGTCCCGCCGCGTAGGCGAGCGGCGCGCCTCTCGCCCGCAGTATCGCGGCGCGAACAACCGAACGCACCACGTCCGGTGATGCGTTGGCGACCGAGTTGGCGGCGGCCCAGAACCTTGGAACGTCGAGTACCGCGGCGATGATCTCGCGCGCTTCGCGTTCGGCGTCCGCAACACCCTCGGACTCGAGCATCGACTCACAGCCCGCGAGGAGGTCGCCGATGGTGCCCGTCGGCAGTGACTTGACGATGAACGGCGAGCCGCCCCTACTCACCGAGTCGTTCCTCTACGTCGGCGACCTTCAACGCCTCGACGAACGCATCGATGTCGCCGTCGAGAACTTTTGTCAGCTCGTGCAATGTGAGATTGATGCGGTGGTCAGTGACCCGATTCTGCGGATAGTTATACGTTCGAATCTTAGCGGATCGATCGCCGGTTCCAACCTGTGTCTTGCGCATGCGCGCGCGCGCGGCTTCCTGTTCTGCAATCCTGGCGTCGAGGAGGCGCGCCCGAAGCACCTCCATCGCCTTCAGCTTGTTTTGAAGCTGTGATTTCTGGTCCTGCTGGCTGACAACTATTCCGCTAGGGATGTGAGTGATGCGGACAGCGGAATCGGTGGTGTTGACGCTCTGTCCGCCGGGTCCCGAGGAACGGAAGACGTCGATGCGGAGGTCCTTGTCCTCGATCTTGAGATCTATCTCCTCCGCCTCGGGCAGCACCGCAACCGTGGCAGCCGAGGTGTGAATGCGCCCCTGACTCTCGGTTACAGGGACACGCTGGACACGATGCACACCAGACTCCCAGCGCATGGCTCCGTAGGCACCTTCTCCCTTGATCTTGAAGATGGCTTCCTTGACTCCGCCGAGCGTCCCATCCGATTGCGAGATGACTTCGAGGCGCCAGCCGCGACCTTCGGCAAAGCGCGTGTACATGCGATAAAGATCAGCGGCAAACAAGGCGGCCTCGTCACCGCCGGTGCCGCCACGGATCTCGACGATCGCGGGCCGGTCGTCGAGCGGATCGTGAGGTATGAGAGCGGGCTTGATTCGTTCGAGCAGGCCGTCGATGGATTGCTGGAGACGGGCGGCTTCCGCCTTCGCCTCCTCCGCCATCTCGGGGTCCTCAGAATCAACGAGCTCGCGGGTTTCCGCGAGCTCGTGCTCGTATTTATCGAGCTTGTTTCCCATTTCCACCAGCGGCTGGAGATGCCGGTGCTCGCGGCCCAGCGCCGCCATGCGCTGCTGGTCCCTTACAGTCTTTGGATCGGAGAGCTCTCGCTCAACCTCAGAGGCACGCTCGATGGCGTCTCTGAGCCGCTCGCGCAGACTCAGGTTTCAGAGCTGGAGCCAGCGGCCTGCTTGCCGTACTTCTGGCGGAAGCGTTCGACGCGTCCCGCGGTATCGACGAGCTTCTGCTTGCCCGTGAAGAAGGGGTGGCACTGGGCGCAGATGTCGGTGTGAATCTCCGCCTGGGTGGATCGGGTCTGGTATGTGTTTCCGCAAGCGCAACGAACGGTAGCAGTCGCGTACACTGGATGAATATCGGGCTTCATGTTGACGTCTCTCTTGGTTTCGAAGACAGCTTGGAATAATAGTTAAGTCCGATTCAATAAACAAGTTACAGGGACTCAATGCTACGCCGGGTGCGTCGCCGAGCCGAGACTGATACCATGTCTGCAACTTTGACAATTACTCATCCAGGTTGACCGTCAGTTTTGCCAGATTGGCAAAAACCGGATGGTATGTGCGTTGCTTTTCCCCTCCGCCGTCAAACCAAAACCCTAACCAAAAAGGAGACGAAAATGCTCTACAGAATGACGACCAGTGCCCCGATTTTCGGCCTCCGGCGTGAGATCGACCGGCTTTTTGAGGACACGTTTGGCCGCGAGGGCGGTACCTTCACGCCAGCGGTTGACATCAAGGAGAGCGAGCAGGAGATCATGCTCGAGGTGGAGCTGCCCGGCCTCAAGCCCGAAAACGTCGAAGTGATGGCCGAGAATGGTGTCCTGACGATTCGCGGCGAGAAGCGGACGGAGCGCAAGGAAGGCGAAGACAATCGCTATCAGGTGGTCGAGCGCACCTACGGCACGTTCGTTCGCACATTCCAGTTGCCGCAGGGTGTCGATGAAGATCAGATCAAGGGCGAGTTCGAGAATGGCGTGTTGTCAATCGCTATTCCCAAGGCCGCGCTGCCACAGCCTAAGCGGATTCAGATCGGCGGCGGGCGGCAGAAAGAGCAAGCCACCGTCGGCAGCGGCGTCACGAATCAGCAGTCGACCGGGAAAACATCCGGCAGGAATTCCACGACTACCTCGCAGCGCGAGAGAGAAAACGAGAAAATGGCAGCGCAGAGTCGCTGACCCGGGCATCTCCGAAAAGGCTCACCTTGCGGTGAGCCTTTTTGCATCTTTCGCCGATGAATACACGTACCGCCGCCCTGATTGCGTTTTCCCTGCTCACACCGGCACCGTCGGTTACTGCGCAGGGCGCTGCGACGCATGCGCAACCTCCGCTCACGATATCGACCGCGGAACCGGGCTCAGACCTCACCGTCTACCTGCTCACCTTTGGCTGGGGCAGCGCCGTCTGGGAGAGATTCGGCCACAACGCGATCTGGATCAAAGATCGCGCGCACAACACCGACCTCACCTACAACTGGGGGATGTTCGACTTCAACCAGCCGCATTTCATCTGGCGATTTGTCACCGGTGATACGCGCTACTGGATGGAACCGATCGATTTGCAGACGATGGTGCGGTACTACAGGCAGTTCAATCGCTCCATTCTCTCGCAGGAGCTGAACCTGACCCCGGCGCAGCGATTGAGGCTGCAGCAGTACGTGATGATGAATGCGCTGCCGCAAAACAAGTATTACCGCTACGACTATTATCGCGACAACTGTTCAACGCGTCTCCGCGATGCACTCGACCATGCCGTCGGCGGACAGCTGCAAACTTCGACGGTGTCGCGGATGACGTCGGGCACATACCGCTGGCATACTCAACGGCTGATGACGGGCGATCTGCCACTCTACACCGGCGTCACCGTAGCGCTGGGGCGGCCGGCCGACAAGCCGCTGTCGATGTGGGAGGAAATGTTTCTCCCGGTACGCATGGCGAACGATCTGCGTAGCGTCACCATTGCAGACAGCCTCGGAAACCAGATTCCATTCGTACGCTCGGAGTCGACGCTGTTTGTGGCTGGCCGCGCGCCGGAGCCGTCTACGGCGCCGAACTATCTGCCGTTCTTTGTCGGGCTGGGGATCGTGTACGCCGCGCTGCTGGTGCTGCTGGTGCGCAGCGCCGAAAATGGCAGCCGGGCGGCGCTGTTCGGCGCGACCGCGCTCTCTACGTTATGGAGCCTGATCGCCGGGCTTGCCGGCCTGGCCCTCTTGTTCGCGTGGTTTTTTACGAAGCACTACTTCATGGGTCGGAATGAAAACCTGATGCAGCTCAGTCCGTTATCGATCGGCCTCGTCGTGCTCGTTCCTCTCGCGATCTACGCGGGAAAAGCGGGCGGGCGCGCGATAAGACTCGCCGGCCTGATCGCAGCGATCTGCCTGCTTGGGTTTGTGCTGCAGGGAATTCCGTTCTTCTACGAGAGGAATGGAGAAGTCATCGCGCTGGCGCTGCCAATCAATCTCGCCGTGTGGTGGACGGTTCACCGTCTAAGCAACTACAGGCGAACTTCCTTGCCCTCTTCCGCCGCCTTGTAGATCGCTTCCATCAGCTTGATCACCAACAGCTGATCTTCGGGCGGCTCGTACTGGGTGGCCTCGTTGACGACGGCGATAAAGTGCGCGAGCTCGGCGCGATACGATTGAAGAAAGACGCTTTCGCGCGCCGCGGCTCCGCTCGGCGATACATCGGTTGGCTTCCCGTTCAACAATTTCACCACTCTCAAGGGTGACAGGCGCGCGCTGCCTCGCGCTGACAGCACCTCGAACCACCAGCGCTCCTCCTGTCCGACGTATGACCAGGAAACGTCGAACGCGAAGCTGATGCCGCCGACGCACTCGACGTGCACGATCATCGAGTCTTCCACGGAGTTCGCACTGCGAGCACGATCGAAGTGCGCCGTCACGCGCACAGGCTCGGGAAAATCCGCGACCCAAAGCGCGAGATCGACGAGCGGGTAGCCGTGCTCGAAGAAGGCGCCGCCTCCGGCCTCGGGACGCCTGTACCGCCAACCCGTCCGACTGCCCGCGAATTGATACTGACCCGCCCTGACCCCGATCAGCCTGCCGAGCTCGCCGCCCTGGAGGAACCGATAAAGTTGCTGAACGTCGCTGCGGAATCGGTGGTTGTTGCCGACGACTACTTTGCGACCCGCCTGCTTCGCGGCGGCGAGAATTCGCTCGACACCGCGTGACGTCAGCGAGAGAGGACGCTCGCACAGGACGTCGACCTTTGACTTGAGCGCGCGCAATACGTGCGGCTCATGGAGGTGGTTGGGCGTAGCAATGATCACCGCGTCGACCTGATCGAGCTCGAGCAAGTCCTCGATGTCGGTGAATACATCGGGAATCTTCATTCGCTCGGCGATCGCGCTCGCCTTGGGTCCATCGTTGTCGCACAAGGCGATGAGCTGCGCCCCTTTGACCTTGGTGATTACGGGCAGGTGTGCGAGCTGCGCGATCGCACCAGCGCCGACGAGGCCGAGTCGTACGGTGTCGCGCGTTGTCTTTGTTTCCTTGACGCTAGCCGGCGATTCGGCCAATCGTAGTCCCCGGGTAATAGGTCTCTAGAATCGTACGATAATTCTGACCCGCCCGCGCGCGTCCGATAGCACCCCATTGGCACATCCCGATTCCGTGCCCATAACCGCGGCCGGCAATCGAGAAGCTGGACACTTCCCCGCCGTCTTTCTGCTCGGTAAACGTGAAGTAGGTGCTGTTCATGATCGCACCCTTCGGATCGCGCAGTACGAACCTGATGTCGTTTCCACGAAGCGTGTAACTGCCACTCTCCGTTTGAACGGTGAGCGCGGCAACACGTCCTGAAGGCGTGCGTCCCTGCTCTCTGATGTCGGTGATTCTGCCCAATCCACTCTTGGGAGCGTTGGTATATGAAGCGAGGTATTTCTCCATCACCGCGCGCAAACCCGCGCCATCATAGTTTTGCGTCCAGCTAAAGCGTGGCGAAGGATCGCAGTAATAATGGTCACTGCCCGGAATGCGGTCACTGACAGGTCGCAGATAGGGTTCGTCAGTCTGATTGTACCAGACTTCGGTGACGGCAGCGGTGCTCCCGCCACAGGTTGAATGGTAAGGTGTCGTGATTGGCCGTCCGTTGTACAACACGACGACATCGGCGGTCGTCGCGACAGCGCTGTCAGATTGCGGCTTTTCTGCATCCACGCCACCGTAGACCTGGTCCTGGACGGTTGCGTACATGTCGAATGCGCGGGACTCGTTGAGGTGCTTGTAGGAGTATGTACGCGCGGCGACGGCCTGAGCCTCCACCGCAGCAAATTCCGCTGCGGTGCGGTTACCAATCTCCAATGGCACTACGCCTCGCAGGTACGAATCCATTGGCAGCCTGTTGACGACTAATCTGCCGGAATCGCTCGGCACAACGACAATTTCGCCGCGGTACGGCTTGCCCCGGAAAGTTGCGAAAGTGCCATTATTGCCAATCGTGC
>Ga0114129_10011183_pt1 | contig 12794 bp, 8 predicted proteins | sample RhiMetdeltSRZDD1_FD_80071 | JGI IMG/M metagenome (GOLD analysis project Ga0114129, IMG submission 80071) | Populus rhizosphere microbial communities from Tennessee, USA - Rhizosphere MetaG P. deltoides SRZDD1 (version 2) (version 2) | ecosystem: Host-associated > Plants > Roots > Rhizosphere >...
CGCTGATTGACGCGTGCAGGTTGTCGAAAGCGAGGCTCCCTCGGTTGACATAGCGCTCGAACTCCGACCCGGACCAGCGTCCATAGCCGAGAAACCTCATCACGGCTGACAGCTCAGCCGCGACGCGCGGATCGGGGTTGAAGGGCTTGAACGCGTCGTGCCTCTCCTTCAACTGAACATGAGTCGGCCCGGTCGCCTGTTCTCTGAACGCAACCCAGGCAGTCCGGAACTTGATGTAGAGGTCCAACGCTTTCCGGCGTTGCAGCTGATCTTCGGTCACAGTCGTTCCGCTTCGCGAGAATTGATGTTAGAGCGGTTTCGACTTCGGTGGGGTCAGACCGGGGTCAGACCGGGGTCAGACCGGGGTCAGACCGGGGTCAGACCGGGGTCAGACCGGGGTCAGACCCCGGTCTGATCCCACCGCAAGCACTAGCGCCCTGCCTGCCGCAATTCCGCTTCAATCGCCGCATGACCGCTCCGGCTGGCCCAGGCCAGCGGTGTCGCCCACGGCTCGGCGTCCGGTTCAACAGGATCCGCGCCGCGCTCGAGGAAGAGCTGCACGAGCGGCAGCTGTCCCCAGCGGCAGGCCCAGCCGAGCGGCGTACTCTTCAGAAGGTTGTCGCGCAAATCGAGCCTGGCGCCGGCGTCGAGGATCGCCGTGGCGAATGCCACCCGCTCGGCGGGCGCCAGGTTGCCGCGCGCGACGATGTTGTGGAGCGTGGTCAGGCCGAACTGCTGGCGATCGGTGGCACGCCCTCGCAGATTGGGATCGCAGCGAGTGAGGAGCAAACGGAAGCACGCGAGATACGGGCTGCCCGCCCACGAGCCGGCTGAAGCGTCGCTGTCGTGACGGAGTGTCTGCTCGAGCATCCAGAACCACCGAATATCGTCGCGAGGCCAGTCGAGACGTTCGAGAGCCAGACGTACGATTTCGGTGTGGCCTTCACGAGTCGCGCCGGAAAGCAGTTGCTCCGCGATCGACGCCTCGTCTCCTTCGACGCGGACCGGCGCCCTCCCATCGAGAATCCGCCGCGCAAGATCGATTGACCCGGTCGCGCCGACCGTTCCGGCGGTCGGGATGCCGCCGTGCCGCTCGAGCAGCGCGATCATCTTCTTGTCGCCGCGTTCGTACGCGGACATCACCGGGTCGCCGCTCGCGTAAATTGACGCGTTCGGGTCGGCGCCACGCTTCAAGAGCATTTCGGCCATGTCGTACCGGCCGAGATTCACCGCGGCCTGGAGCGGCATCCCCCACGAAAACGCCGGGTTTTCGTCACCCTCTGTGAATCGGATGCGTTCGTCCGGATCGAAGCCCTAGTCCAGCAAGCGCGCGAGGACTTCCGGCCGGTCGTGCGTGACCGCCATCCGGACCAGTCCTCCGGAATCCTCGATGTGGTTCGATAGCTGGCCCGCCGCGTGGCTCGCAGCAAGCCACTCTGCGTCACCGAGGACGACGGCCGCAGCGGGTGTCATCGTCGCACCGCGGTCCAGCAACAGGCGAATCACTTCAACCGCGCGCGCGGTGTCGGTCTGGTACCACCGGTGGGCGGCGGCATCAAGCGGTGTGAGATCGTGGTACGCGCGGTCGTTCGGATTGGCGCCCTGATCGAGCTGCCGCGCGACCTCGCCGCGATCGAGCGCAAAGGCTGCGCGATGGAGCGGCGACGGCTCGTGAGGCATTCTGCCGCTCGGGCCCCGCCGTTTGCTTTCTTCGTCCTCGATGATGCGGACGATCTCCTCGCTGCCGCTCTGCCGGGCAATCTCGTACGCGGTCGTCGCGTCCCTGTGCGGGTAGACACCTTGTCTGGCGTTGGCGCCATGCTGCATCAGAATCCGCACCATCTCGGGTGCGCGCCCCAGCACCGCGTGATGCAGCACGTGCAGGTTGTCGGTCGACATGTGCGCCAGCTCAGGTCGCGCCGACAGCAGCGTCCGGACATCGTCCAGCCTGCCCTCGCGGACAGCCTCAATGAGCCGCCGGACGGTGGCGCCGTCGACGAAGGCCTTCAACTTCGGCCAGCTCTCGAATCCGTACGCGCGCGCGAGCGTCAACTGCGCATCGTGCAGCGCGAACGCCGCGGGATCCGCGTCGCGATAGTGGGTGTGAACCTCGGCTGCAGCCGCCGCGCTTCCGGATCTGAAGGCGTCGAGCAGTTCCTTCGCCTGGCGCTTCAGTTGATCGAGATTCGGCTGCTCGGAAAGCGTGCGGGTGGGAGCAGGGCGTCGCGTCATGATGAGCTCCTTTCCGGGCGGCGTCAGGCCGTCCATGCGCCCGGTGTCCGCTCACTCGGGCAGAAAAGAGTTCATCGGTGCTTTGCTGATGGTCTCGATCTCAGGTGGACGCAGTCCTTCCCGCGGACACGGTAGCGCCCTGACGCGCTGGGGAGGAGTGTATCAAGCGACACGGGCGGCCGCACATCGAGGCTACTTCTCCTGCGAAGGTGGCTCCAGCGGATCGAACAGCCGCAAGCGGCGCCAGGCGAAGCCGTTCCGTCACATTCCCGTAAAACCAACGAATCAATAATCACGTCAGCCTTGACGATGATGTGCTCGGCAACCATGTGTCCAAAGAGTCTCATCCTGTCATATCGCGTCACACCATTACGCGTGAAGTTCCCGCCTCTTGTAACAAACGCCGTGTGTTCCGGCACTAATTGATGATGACCACAGCGCCCCTCGCGCGAATGCTCGAGGTCATGTTCGGTGTCCGATTTGTGGCCGCGCAGACGTTTCTACTGTCGCGCACTGTCAGCGGGGATGCCGATGAACCTGTTTGAACTCCTGGTCGTTTCGCTGTTCGTCCTTGTCGTGATTGCTGTCTCGCGGACAGGGAAGGGACGGTCCGGTCACCGGTGGCTGGGGCCAGGGAGGAACGATGTCTGACCGGATTGCTGTCACCGCTGCCTCCCTGGCGAATCTGCTGACAGCCGTCTTCCTTGTCGGCTGTGGCAGCGACACCCACAACATTACACAACCTTCCTGCTGGAACTTGCCCTCGTCATGATGGCGCGCTCAGGCCGCTGAAAAAGCCGCGGCCTCGATCGCGCATCCTTGGCAAGCACAACAATCTGGACTACGCGCCGCCGGCTCGCCTCACGCGCAGTGACCGAACAGCCAACGCGGCCAGTGTCCCCATGAGAAGAATGAGGACGACGGACGGCAGCGTGGGAACTGCAGCCGGGGGCGTCACCGTGACGCTGGCCGAGTTGTTAGCCGTGACGGGGTCGAACTGGTCGCTGGCACTGATGGTCGCGGTGTTCGTCATCGCACTGGGACCCACGACCGTAGCGACAATCGACAGTGTCAGTGGTGCGGCAGTCGTGATGGTCCCCACAGTCCACACCCCGGTCGCGGAGTTATAGCTACCCTGGCTTGGCGTTGCCGAGACAAACGTCAGTCCCGCGGGAAGGAGATCGTTCACGGCGACTCCGGTTGCCGTCGCCGGCCCAGCGTTCGTCAGGGTGACCGTGAAGGTGATCGTGCTCCCGACGGAGGGAGCAGCACTGCTGACGGTCTTTGCTAGCGACAGGTTGGCCTGCTGTGGCGTCAGTGTGACAGTGGCCGTGTTGTTACCCGGGACGGGGTCGGCCTGTCCGCTTGCCGTGATAGTCGCGGTGTTCGACAACGCACTGGGGCTCACCACCGTGGCGACAATCGCCAGCGTTTGTGGCGTGCCCGTGGTGACGGTTCCCACAGTCCAGACGCCGGTCGCCGACACATAGCTGCCCTGACTTGGCGTCGCCGAGATAAACGTCAGTCCCGCGGGGACAAGATCAGTCACTGTGACTCCGGTGGCCGTCGCCGGGCCGCTGTTCGTCAGCGTGATCGTGAACGTGATGGTGCTCCCTACGTTGGGAGCTGCATTGCTGACCGTCTTCGCAAGGGCGAGATCGGCGGCGGCACCTGGCGCCTGCGGAACGATCGTCGCAGTGGCCGAGTTGTTCGCGGGGTTGGGATCGAACTGATCGCTATGCGAGATGGTCGCTGTGTTCGTCAGGGGACTCGAGCCCGTCACCGTGGCGACAATCGTCAGCGTTGCCGGTGTGCCCGTCGTGACGGTCCCCACGGTCCACAGCCCGCTCCCGGCGTTGTAGCTGCCCTGGCTTGCCGTCGCCGAGACCAATGTCAGTCCCGCGGGCAGCAGATCGGTCACGGTGACGGCGGTTGCCGTCGACGGGCCGCTGTTCGTCAGGGTGATCGTAAACGTGACGTTGCTCGCGATGATCGGGATCGTGGTGTTCGCGGTCTTCGTCAGCGCCAGATTGGCCTGCTGTGGCGTTTCGGTGGCGGTCGCCGTGTTGTTCCCGGCGTTGCCGTCGAACTGGTCGCTATGACTGATGGTGGCGGTGTTCGTCTGCGAATTCGGGCTCACCACCGTAGTCGCGATCGCTAACGTTTGTGGCGTGCCGGTGGTGACGGTCCCTACGGTCCAGACGCCGGTCGAAGAGACGTAGGTGCCCTGGCTTGGCGTCGCCGAGACAAACGTCAGTCCCGCGGGCAGGAGATCGGTCACCGTCACATTCGTTGCCGGATTCGGGCCAGAGTTCGTCAGTGCGACCGTGAACGTGATCGTGTCCCCGAGGTTGGGAGTCGCGCTGCTGACCGCTTTTGATAGAGCCAGATTGGCCTGTTGTGGCGCCTCGGTAATGCTGGCGGTGTTGTTGCCGGAGTTGGGGTCTGCCTGGCTGCTGGCCGTAATGCTCGCAGTGTTCGTCTGCGCATTCGGACTCACCACCGTGGCAGTAATCGCGAGCGTCGTTGACGCGCCATTGGCGACGGTTCCCACACTCCACAGCCCGGTCGCGGAGACGTAAGTGCCCTGGCTTGGCGTTGCCGAGACAAAGGTCAGTCCGGGGGGCAGGAGATCGGTGACGGTAACTCCGCTTGCCGACGCCGGACCGTTGTTCGTCAGCGTGATCGTGAATGTGATTTGGTCGCCGACGTTGGGAGCTGCGTTGCTGACCGACTTCGTGACGGCCAGATCGGCCTGAGCCTGCGCCTCAGCGGGAGCGAGTAGTACGAAGCTGATCAATGCACACAAGCCTGTGAGGCTCCGGCGCATGTGTGGCGAAACTGTAGCAGAAGCTGCGCGCTTGTTGAGAGCAAGAATCGTCAAGAGACCCATCATCAGCTTCCTCTGTGAAGCGTCCGAACGGTGACGGCGCGCGCGTGCAACAGCTCGCGAAGGCGAGGCTCCCACGGCCACTCCGCCCGGGGACGACAACAGTACAAGTTGATCGCCGCAAGACCGGCCTCGGGGTACGTGTGGATCGTCAGATGGGATTCGGCGAGGAGAACGGCGCCCGTGATGCCGCCGTGACCGGGAAACACATGCCAGATCGGCAGGCCCACGGGTCGCAATTCCAGATCGCGGATGACTTCATCGAACAACTGCTGAAGCTGTGGCAGCGAACCGAGTAGCGCCGGATCACACTGGTGGGCATCGACGATGTACTCGACGCCGCCATGTGTCGCCGCAGCAATCGATGCCGCTTTCACCGCTGTCGCAGGGGCCGGCTTTTCGCCGACCGCAACAATCAGATACCCGTGTCGCCTCAATGACGGGAGTCGGCGGTCCAGCCACGCGAACGGCCTGATGAGGGCCCCTGTCAAAACCTTGAGCGGCTGGGCGCGCGTATGACACCACAGATCGAGCATGCGCAGCCATCCGGGCATGAACAGAATGCCCGTCTCCTTGCGGACCTCGAGGCCGGTGGCCTCGACCATCCGGCGAAGCGCGCGCCGCGAATAGCTCTTCTCGAATCCGTACCCGTACAGACCAAGCGAATAGAGCACCGTGACCAGGAGCGGCCGCAGAAACGGATCGTGACGGTTCGGCACGCCGAGGATCAGCCGGCCCCCGGGCTTGAGCACACGCGCGAGCTCCGCAACGCTCGCCTCGGTCTCGACGAAGTGTTCAACGGTCCCCATCGAGTAAACGGCGTCGAAGGACTCGTCGCTGAACGGCAACCGCCGGACATCGCTGATCGCCGGACGCAGCACGCGTGTGCCGAACGCCGCACGAGCCTGGCGCGCGATGGGCTCGGAGATGTCGATCGCGAATGCCTTGGCACCCTGGTCGACAGCCCATTGCAGGATTCGGGTGTTCTTGGCTTCGTCCCACAAATCCGTCTTGAGCAGCGTCACGCCGGCCAACGGTCCAAGCGTCTCGGTCAGCAGCCGCTGTTCGTTCTCGAGATAGAACGTCGTGGACGGGGCGCCGGTGAGGATCGGGAAATCCTGTCCCACATCGTGCCAGAAGCTGCGGTAAGCGGGATCGCCGGCGATGGTCCCTTCGGCGAGCGCCCAGGCGCTAGCCAGGACTAATGGGCCGACGAGAGCCCAGCCGCGGATGACCAGCGCATGCGGATGGATGCCGGCCAACTCGAGACTGCCCAATACTGCGAGCAGGACGATCTGCGTACCCGCAACCGCACAAAGCGCGCGCGCGAGGCGACGGTACCCGTGGCCGCCGATCAACGCGATCCAGAGACCGATCGTCAGCGCCATCTGAAATGCCGGAAGGAGCGCGAGCGCACCCTGATCGTCGCCTGCGACGGAGAGGCTCGTCAGCGTCGCGGGCAGCACTTTCTGAACGACGCCGCCCGTCGCGAGCAACGCGAAGTTCCACGCGGGACCGATCGCAAGTCCCGCCGTTCCCGCCATCGTCACCGCGAACAGCGCGCGGCGTGAGGCTGCCGAGCCCGATTGGCGGCGGAGAGCGACATGAGCAGCGACGACAATCGCCAGACCGCCGGCTAGCAGCTGGTAGAAACCATGCGCGAGAAACGCCGGCCGTTCGATCAGAAACGGTGGCAGCGCGAGCACGAGCAGCCGCGCGACGCCGAGGCCGAAGAACAACGGAAGACCGAGCGCCACCCATGTGACGCGGCGGACACGCGACAATGGCATCGCGAACAGTGCAGATAGATACAACGGCACCATCGGTGTAAACAGACACTCGTTCGTCACCTGGAAGGTGCCTCGGCCGGTGATCAGCAGGTTCCCCGTGCTGTGAACGTCAGCACCCAACGCGCCGAGGATCGCGACGCCGGCAGCGACCGTCCATCCACCTGCCACCTGCAGGCCGGCACTCGTGAACGCCCAGGGAACGATGACCGCGTACGAAGCCAGGCCGGCTGCCGAATATTTGAAGAATCGGGTCCACGCGCGGGAGGGCGCGAGGCGACGACGGCCGCTCCCTTGAATCCAGAGCCAGACATACGCGACGGTGACGACGGTCAGCGCGATCGGCCACAGGTATACGTGAAGCACACGCAACAGGCCCGGCTCGTCGGCAACTGCGTACAGCGTGGCGATCCGAACGGCGTTCAGTCCGACGAGTATCGCGATTCCCGTCAACGCACCGGAGATTCTCCGGCGCCATACGGCGGGATATGACAGAACGATCCCGAGACACAGGGCCACCACATCGAGACCGCTGCAGTTCGAGGTGACGACAATGCCCGGGTGCGGGCGGGCGCCGTACCACGAAATCAGGGACGTCTGAAACCTGATGGCCGCGTCCGCGATTGGGTCGGCGATCCAGGACAACCGCAGCATGGCGAAGAGCGCGACGTTCCACAGGATCGCCTTCGTCAGAAACGTGCGGATCTGCGCCGTATCGCCGGCTCGATAGGCAGACTGCACGCTGATCGCCATGTGCTGAAGAGTCTAGAGCCGATCTCGTCAGCTGCCCACGTTAATCCACCGCTCTGCTTTGAACATCACGGTCAGCCCGCGCGTATCGGACGAACGTCCGCTGTCGGACGGCCGTTGCGCCGTGCCGCTGGCTGTAAGCCTCAGCGTGTGATCGCCGGGAGCAAGCGTCCAGGGGCCGACGATCGACTCGCGAGCGCTGCCGAACACCTCCACACGATGAGGCGGCTGGTCGTCGAGGGTGAACATGAGTGTTCGCGGCTCGCCGGCTGACGCCAATCGGACGAGCAGCAGGACTGTTCGCGGCTCCATCGTCGTATTGCGCACGATCCACGTCCCCTCCTGTCCCATCCAACGCCACCAGTCGCCGTTCAGGTGCTCGTACTCGAAGAAGCCGGACGCGGCGGAGCTCACGACGGGTGGAGGCGCGTGCGCAACGGTGTATACAGCTGAATCCGGAAATCGGGCCGCGAGCGCAAGGCACTCTGCTGGTTCCGGAGGCTGGGAGTCGCCGGGGCCCAGCCGCACCACCATATGCGTGTACCGCAGCCGCGCCAACTTGATACCGATCTCAGGATCGGCGCACGTGGGGATGTCGCTGGAGAAGAACGACACACTCCGGTTCATCAGCGCTGGCACGGCGGCCTGTGCCGGGTCGTCCTGGGTGCAGTCGAAGATGCGATCGGCATGCGCCTGCCGGGCGAGCCAGCGATGTCCTGCGGTCGGCAGCACGTCGTGCGCACGCCAGGGTAACGGCAGGTACTCGATGGTCGCGACGGTCAGCAGGCACGTCGCGATCATCAGTCCGGCTCGTGACTGGCGCGCCAGGATTGCGGCGCCAGCCCCGGCCGCGACAGCCACGGCGAGCTGCACGACGACGGCAAAGCGTGCATACGATCGAAACATCGGCGCAGAGGCGTAGATCAGACAGGCCGGAGCCCAGGACCCGCCCGCGCACGAGCCCGAAATCGGCCCGACGGATACGATTGCCGCCACGACGCCGATCGCGAGGATTGAAAGAATCGGCCGCCACCTGGGGTCGCTTCGCCACTGTCTCGCCGCTGTCACGGCCGCAAATGCCGCCAGAGCGATCAGCGCATAGCTCACGAACACCTGCTCTTCGACCAGCGAGGTCGTTTCGCCATTCCTGCTGAACACCTGCGCAGCCCACGCGCCGAGCAACGGATGATCCACGGGCGGCGTGAGGTACGCCCACCATCGGGCGCTGAAACGTGGAATGTCGCTGATGTCGAATGCGAACACCGACCGCTGATTGAATACCTGCGGGCGGCTGATGGCGACGGCCGTGATACCGGCTGCCGCGATGGTAGTCACCGCCGCCATCGCGATCGCGAGCATCCGGAATGCGCGCACGCCTGGCGGCCGGCTCGTCCAAAACGCCACAAGAGCGATTGGGGTGACGATGGCCCCGATGAGGCCGGCGTAATAGTTCGACAGCACCATGGCCGCGAACGCCACCGCCACCGCCCCGGCTCTGAACCAGGATGGCGCGTCTACGAGCACGAAGAGCGACAGCAGATAAAGCACGAGCCACTGGGTCTGCACGATGTGGGGATGGTAGGCCGCGTGTGCCAACCGCACCGGCGCAAAGGTGAACGCGAGCGCGGCAATCACGGCTGCGAAGTGCGAGCCGGTCAGACGCCGCGCGAGCACGTAGGTCGCGCCGGCCGTCAGCGGAAAACTCAAGAGCACCAGCAGGTTGTACGCGGACACCGGGTTCGTCGCCCGCGCAAACAACCATCCCAGTCGATCCGTCACCGGCTGGGCGTACGTGCCCGAAGTTCCGGCCCCGGCGATCTGCAGGATCACGGTGTACGCATCGTGATGCCGCCCGACGATCTCGCGTCCGAAGATCATCTCGGCGGGCGACCTGACCACGGGCCAGGCGACGATCAGCGTGACGATGGTCGCCACGCCGACGGTGATGGCGAGGCCGCGCCACATGGGCCCACAATCTACAGCAAGTCAGTACATGACCTGCGCCCTGCCCCAAGGGCGGCAATGTGATCAGAACGCAACTTCCGTCATCGAAGCGCGTGAAATCAACAGGATCGCGAACTCTATAATGGAGAAATCCGCGAGAGACACCAGTGTCTGTTTGATCTGACTGAAGTGCTGACGCGAGACTGCCGCCTCGCGCTTTCGCGGCCGTTGAGAGGGAGCCCGTCATGGCGGATGAACCACGCAAACCGGATGGCAAACAACGCGCGACGGAAAGCAAAGCGGGCAGCGTGACGCGACTCGAGTCGCTCACCCGCTCCGCGTTGCGGCCGGCGCCCAAACCAGATCTCGACCTGCGAAACCAGCAGATGGTGGGACCGCGCAGACCGGCGGGCCCGCCGCTCGAAGAACCTGACCGGGGCGCGGGCACCCGCAGCGCCGCGCGAGCGTCACAGGTCGAGCCGACCGATCCGGCTGTCACTCGCACGGCCGAGCGGCGCGAACCACGGCGGAAGGCCCGGCGCAAGAAGGCCAAACGGTCTGCACGCCGCACGACACGCCGGACCAGGAAATCGTCGACGCGCAGCAGGAGGAGACGCTGATGGCTGCCAATGACCTTCGTCTGTTTCGCAACGTCGGCCTGCCCGACGCGGCCACCAGTCAAGACACCTCGACGGTGGGCGAACCGTCGCTGGCGGCTTCGGGCAATCAGGTCTTCATGTCCGGCAACTGGTACGCGAGCCGATCCGTGAACGCCGGCGCCGCCTGGACGCACGTCGATCCGTTCACGACGTTCCCGTCAGCGGCGGGCGGATTCTGCTGCGATCAGGTGGTCATTCACGATACGCGACGAGGCGTCTGGATCTGGATCCTCCAGTACGTCCGCGCGAACAACACCAATATCTTCCGGCTGGCGGCGACGCGCGACGCGAACTTCCCCGGCGGGTGGTACTACTGGGACATCAGTCCGGCGACGCTCAACGGGCAATGGAACAACCTCTGGTTCGACTATCCCGATGCCGCGTTGACCAATGACAATCTCTGGGTGACGTTCAACGTCTTCAACAACGCCGGCCAGTGGCAGCGAGCGGCGGTCATGAAATTCCCGCTCGCGACGATCGCCAGCGCCGGCTCGCTGGGATTCAGTTGGTGGTCGACGACCAACAACGGCTCGCTGCGGCTCACGCAGGGCGCCGGACAGACGATGTATTTCGGCAGCCATATCTCGACCAGTCAGCTGCGCCTCTTCAAGTGGGACGACGGCGGCAATCAGATCACCTGGTGGGACGTCACGGTCGGCCAATGGACCGCGAGCAACTTCGCATCAATTGCGCCGAACGGCGTCAACTGGCTGGGCCGGGTCGATCAGCGGATCACCGGCGCGTGGGTCGGGCAGGGACGGATCGGATTCACGTGGACCGCCGGCACCAGAAGCGGACGTCCTCATCCCTACGCGCGCGTCGTCCGCATCAACGAGAGCAGCAAGCAAGTCGTCGATGAACCGGACATCTGGAGCAACCAGAATGCGTGGGCGTATCCTGCCGCGAGTCCGAACGATCGCGGCGAGGTCGGCGTCACCGCGTTTTATGGTGGTCCGGGACGTCATCCCAGTCACGTCGTCGGTCTGCGAGACGACGGCGCCGGCGCGTGGAAGACGGTCTACAGTGCGGTGGCGACCAATTCACCGACGACGGCCGCGTGGGGCGACTACCTGACGTGCCGGGTCCACTCGCCTTTCCGGCATACGTGGGTTGCCGCCGGGTACACGCTCCAGGGTGGAACGGATCGACGCAACATCGAACCGAGGTACGTGCACTTCGGATTCGAAAAAGACACACCGTAAGGCTAGAGCGCGGCGCTTGCAGGTATTCGAAAAACGTGGGTACGATGCGGGCAGGGAGGCAAATCGTGGCAACAACTCAAGAGGCTCTGCAGATCACCAGCATCATCCCCGGCCTGACGGTCGACGATCTGCAGAAGAGCATCACGTTCTATGAAGCGCTCGGCTTCGCGGTCGACGAGCGATGGGAAGACAACGGCACGCTGCTCGGCGTCATGATGCGCGCCGGCAAGACGCAAATCGGGTTGAGTCAGGACGATTGGAAGAAGGGCCGCGACCGCAAAAAAGGCGTCGGCGTGCGCATCTCCATGGAGACGACCCAGAACGTCGACGACATCGCGTCACGCGCCAAGGCCGCCGGCGTCACGCTCGGAAAGGAACCGCACGACACCGAGTGGAAGGGCCGCGCATTCGAGGTCACCGATCCAACCGGGTTCATTCTGACGATTTGGAGCGAGACACAGCGGTAATCGCGATCAGCGCCTGTTCGCGGTCCAATCGCTGACCACCGTCTCGCACGCGCCGTAGTGGACGAGCGTGAACTGTCCGGACGCCGACCGCCGATCCGCTGAAAAATGCCCGGCGATGAGCGTCCCCTGCGTGCCGTCTGTGGTGGAGTACCCGAAACCTGGCTGATCGAACGGCGGCGGACCTGGCGGGTCGAGCTTGTGAATTTCCGCGGCGAGATTCGTGTAACTCAACGTGCCCGTACACGAGGGCGAGAAGTTGTAGGTGATCGAAATTGAAGTGACGACGTTGCCAGAGACACTGAAGCGGACTGGGGTTCCTTGCGTGGTCGTCCCCATCCATTCACCGTCGTAGCCGGCTGGCGTCGGCTCCACCGTGTTGTGGCACGCCGTCTGCACGGAAATGACGAGGGCGAAGCCAAGAACCCACCGACCGGTGCAACGCATGCACACCACCTCGACGGCCGCTAGCGTTTGATCCTACCTGATGGGCATGTCGTGCAGGCCGCGTGAGGAAAGGAAGTGGGATGGCTAAGCTTGTGTTCGGAATGAACCAGTCCCTGGACGGCTACGTCGACCATATGTCGTTTGCGCCCAGCCCCACGCTCTTCCGCCACTTCATCGAGGAGGCTCAGGGGCAGGCGGGCAGTGTCTACGGTCGCCGAATATATGAGGTCATGCGTTACTGGGATGACGATCATCCCGAATGGGATGCAGCGGAACACGCGTTCGCGGCGGCGTGGCGGAAGCAGCCGAAATGGGTCGTCTCGCGCTCGTTGACATCCGTCGGTCCCAACGCGACGCTTGTCGCCGGTGATCTCGAGAGCGCCATGCGGAAGCTGAAAGCCGAGCAGGACGGCGAGATC
>Ga0114129_10011184_pt1 | contig 12794 bp, 10 predicted proteins | sample RhiMetdeltSRZDD1_FD_80071 | JGI IMG/M metagenome (GOLD analysis project Ga0114129, IMG submission 80071) | Populus rhizosphere microbial communities from Tennessee, USA - Rhizosphere MetaG P. deltoides SRZDD1 (version 2) (version 2) | ecosystem: Host-associated > Plants > Roots > Rhizosphere >...
CCTCTGGCTCTTCAAGAGCTTCGTCACCGCGGGCAACGACGTGGTGGCCAAGCAGATCGAGACGTGGGCCAAGGACAAGAACGTCGAGGTGGAGATGGACTGGGCCACCTTCGGCGATCGTGAGCAGAAGTTCGTCGCCGCCATCGAGGCGGGCAACCCTCCGGACATGGCCGAGATGAACCTGCTGGGCCCGATGCGCTACAAAGCGGCCCTGCGCGACGTGACCAAGGTCGCGAGCGACCTGGCCGCGGCCAAGGGTGGGCTCCTGCCCTTCGCGGAGCGCGCCATGAAGTTCGACGGCAAGTTCCTCGGGGTCGGGCGGTACTCGATGACGACCGTGTTCTTCATCCGCAAGGACATCATGGAGGCCAAGGGGCTCAAGGCGCCCAAGGTCTACGATCCCGACGTCGTCGAGTTCGCCAAGAAGACGCAGGACTCGGCCAAGGACGTGTGGGGCTTCGGCCAGACCTTGAACCGCTCGGACGACGGCGAGGGGTTCATGTCCAACATCCTCTGGGACTACGGCGGGGGCGTGTTCGACAAGGAGGGCAAGCCCGCGCTCGGTACGACCTTCCTCAAGCAGAACACCACCGCGCTGCAGTTCGCGGTCGACACGATCAAGAAGCACGGCATCCAGCCGCCCGGCGTCATGGGCTGGACTGACGTATCGAACAACGAGGCGTACATGGCGGGCAAGCTGGTGACCACCAACAACGGGGCCAGCCTCTACTACGCGATGGTGTCGAAAAAGCACGAGCTGGCGCCCAAGACCTCGCTGGTGCTGACCCCCGGCGGCCCCGCGGGCAGCTTCGTCGGCTCGTCCTGCTACAACTGGGCGATCTTCCACAAATCTTCGAAGGCCGATCTCTGCGAGGATCTGATCCGCTACGTCGAGGACGAGAAGCGCTTCGCGGAGTACATGCAGGTGTCGGTGGGGCAGGCGGGGCCGGTGTATCGCGGCCGCGTCGACAACCCGTACTGGAGGTCCGACCCGAACTTCGACGCGATCGTCCAGAACGTCCTCCGGAGCGTCAACATCGGCTACCCCGGCCCCATCTCGCCGGCCGCCGCCGAGGTCGGAGGGCAGCGCATTCTCACCGACATGGCCGGACGCGTGGTGGTGGGCGGGCTCTCGCCCGAGGCGGCGCTGAAGGAAGCCCACGCGCGGGTCGAGGAGATCCACAAGATCCGCGGCAAGGCGTAGCTTCACATGGCCACCGTCCATCCCTCGTCGTCCCCTCTCCCCGGAGGCGAGAGGGTCGGGGTGAGGGGCGGCTTCCACCCCGACGTCGCGCCCCGGCCCCGCGCCGCGCTCGAGGTCACCCTGCGGCGTCTCCTCGGCCCGGACTACCGCATGGGCTTCCTCTTCGTGGCGCCCATCGTGGTGCTGGTGCTGGCGCTGGTGGCGTATCCGTTCTGCTACGCGGTGTACCTCAGCATGACCCGCAAGTACGTCGGCATGGCGCCGGTGTGGGTCGGCCTCGAGAACTACGTCCGGCTCACCTACGACGGCTTCTTCCAGCGCGCGGTCGTCAACAGCTTCACGTTCACGTTCGCCTCCGTCGCGATCAAGACGGTGCTGGGCATGGGCATGGCGCTGGTGCTCACCTCGAAGATCCGCTTCCGCTCGTTCTGGACCGGGGTGCTGCTGATCCCGTGGGTGGCGCCCACCGTGGTCTCCGCACTCAACTTCCTGTGGATCTACGACTACAGCCTGGGCGTGCTGAACTACCTGCTGGTCCACGTGTTCGGCGTGCTCTCGCACGGGGTGGGCTGGCTCAGCGAGCCCGGCACCGCGATGTCCTCCGTCATCGGGGTCAACGTGTGGCGCGGCTTCCCGTTCTTCGGCATCAGCTTCCTGGCGGGCATGAAGGCGATTCCCGGGGAGCTGTACGAGGCGGCCGCGGTGGACGGGGCCACCGTGGTCCAGCGCTTCCGCCACGTCACGCTGCCCGGCATCCGCAACATCGTGATGATCGTGCTGCTGCTCTCGACGATCTGGACCTTCAACGACTTCGCGATCATCTACATCCTGACCAAGGGCGGGCCGGGCGGGGCCACCATGGTGCTGCCGGTGCTGACCTACGAGATCGCCTTCGGAGCCCAGCGCCTCGGCGAGGCCATCGCGGTCGCGCTCTACATGCTGCCGCCCCTCGCCTTCGTGATCATCGTCCTGTCGAACTACATGAGAAAAGGTCGCACGCGGTGATCGTCCGCAAGGGCCGCAGCACCGTCCAGATCGAGCGGACCCAGTCCGCGGTCTCCTACGCGATCCTGATCACCTTCGTGCTGTTCGTGGTGTTCCCGTTCTACTGGATGATCGTCACGTCCTTCAAGGGCGAGAGCCAAATGCGCAGCGTGGTCTCGATGTTCTGGCCGAGCCCTTTCGTGGCCGAGAACTACGAGCACCTGTTCAAGAAGACCGAGTTCGTCTCCTGGTTCGGCAACAGCATCATCGTGGCGGTGTCGAGCACCTTCCTGGCCACCGCGGTGGGCACGCTCGGCGCCTACGCGCTGGCCCGGCTCAAGTTCCTCGGCCGCGCGTTCATGGCCAGCACGGTGCTGATCACCTACCTGGTGCCGCCGTCGATCCTCTTCATCCCGCTCTACGCCCAGATCCGCAACCTGGGCCTGGCCGACAGCCTCACCGGCCTGATCGCGGCGTACCCGTCCTTCACGGTGCCGTTCGTGACCTGGCTGCTGATGGGCTACTTCGAGTCGATTCCGGTGGAGCTGGAGGAGTCCGCCATGATCGACGGGGCCACGCGCTTCGGCGCGTTCCGTCGCGTGATCCTGCCGCTCGCCGCCCCGGGCCTGCTCGCGAGCGCGCTCTACGCCTTCACCCAGGCGTGGAACGAGTTCCTCTACGCTCTCGTTTTCATCACCAACGTGAAGCTGCGCACGCTGCCGGTGGGCCTCTCCACCTTCATCACCGGCGACGTCTACGGCTGGGGCTATCTGATGGCCGGCGCGGTCCTGACCACGCTCCCGGTCATCGCGGCCTACATCTACCTGCAAAAGTACATGGTGGAAGGCCTCACCGCCGGGAGCGTGAAGGGCTAGCCTTTCTCCCTCTCCCCTTCGGGGAGAGGGCAGGGTGAGGGGCTGCAATGTGAGGGGCCTGCCGCAGCGCCGACTCGATCAGCGCCTCGAGCATGAAGCGCGCGACCGACTCCACCTCGCGGTAACTCGCCCCCCAGATATCCCGCAGCACCACGTAGGATTCGATCCCGTAGATCAGCGAGAGCGCCTTGAGCAGCCGCTCGAACGCCTCCGGCCCCAGGGTGGCGGCCAGCGGCGCGGCGGCCCGGTGCAGCATGTAGCGGCGGTGCCCGCGCCGGTACGGCTCCTCCTCCAGGAGCCCCATGCGCTCGAGCGACTCGTGCTCCAGCGAGAGCTGCAGGGCCGCCCGCATGTGCGGCTCGAAGCGCTTGAACAGGGGGAACGTCTTGTCGAACAGCTCGCGCACCCGCACCAGGCCGTCGGCCGCGGAGGGCTCGAAGCGCCGCACCGGGGCCAGGCTCTCCGCCACCACCGCGCTCACGAGTTTGCTGCGGCTCGGGAAGTAGCGGTACGCGGTGGCGCGCGAGACGCGGGCCTTCACCGCGAGCTCGGGGATCGATGGGATGCGCCCGCGCCGGACCAGCGCCATCGCGTGGACGAGCAGCAGCTGGTAGGTGCGTGCGGGGGGATCGGTCGGGCCGGTATCGGGCGGTGGCGGGGTCCTCACGGCTCGCTACTGTGACCGCGCAATTGCCGGTTGACAAGAGGGGAAGGCGCTTCTTAGTATGGCCCACTCGCGTGAGACAGGTGTCTCATCGAAGCCGGAGCTGCCCACCGCCGCGCAGCACCCGACCCGAGGCGGGGCCGCTCCCCGGCAGGAGGGCGGCATGACCACGCAGTTCGTCGAGCGCATGGCGGTCGAGACCGACGGGAGCGGCGAGGCGGTGTTGATGATCCACGGCCTCGGGGGCACCTCGAACGTGTGGACGCCGGTCCTGCCCGCAATGGGTCACCACCGGACGATCCGGCCGGACCTGCCGGGGTCGGGCCGCTCGCATCGAGTGGAGGGGCCGCTCTCGATCGAGCGCTTCGTCCAGGCGATGCAGCGCGTGTGCGCGGTGCTCGGCCTGGAGCGCGTGCACGTGGCCGCCCATTCTCTCGGGACGATCGTCGCGTTTCACCTGGCGATCGCGGCCCCGCGGCTGGTGCGGAGCCTCGCGCTCTTCGGCCCGGTGCTGTGCCCGCCCGACAGCGCGCGGCCGGGCATCCGCGCGCGGGGGGAGAAGGCGCGCGCGGAAGGGGAGGCGGGCATGCAGGCCATCGCCGACGCGCTGGTGCAGGGGGCGATCTCGACCGAGACGCGGACGCGGCGGCCGGTCGCGGTGGCGGCGGTGCGGGAGCTGGTGATGCGCCAGTGCCCGGACGGCTACGCGCGCTCCTGCGAGGCTCTCGCGGAGGCGCGGGCGGTGGAGGTGGCCGGCATCGATTGCCCGACGCTGCTGGTGACCGGCGACGAGGACGCCATCGCCCCCGCCCAGGGGGTGCGACAGATCGGCGAGCGCATCCGGGGGGCGCGGGTGACGGTGCTGCCGCGCTGCGGGCACTGGACCATGGTCGAGAAGCATGAAGAGTGCGACGACCTGCTGCGACGCTTCTATTCCAGGCGCATGTAGCGGGTCGGGGTCACCGGCGCGTGTCACTCTTCTGGCGGTGGTTTTGGGGGCTGGTGGTCGGGGTGCCGGCGGCGGGGTTCGTGGTGTGGGGGCTCGCCGACAACCCGAAGCTGTTCCTCACCACCGGGATGAACGGGCTCACGCTCGCGGCGCTGTACTTCCTGGTGGCGAGTGGGTTCACGCTGGTGTTTGGGCTCATGCGCAATGTCAACCTGGCCCACGGCTCGCTCTACCTGCTGGGCGCCTACGTGGGCTACGTGGTGGGCGACCGGACCGGGTCGTGGCTGATGGCGGTGGCGGCCGGCTTCGCGAGCGCGGCTCTGTTCGGCCTGGTGCTCCAGGTTGCGGTGTTCCGCTTCATGCACGGCGAAGACCTGCGCCAGACCCTGGTGACCATCGGGCTCTCGATCATGATGGCGGACATCCTTCTCTGGATCTTCGGGGGCGAGATCTACCAGTTCGACCCGCCCCGCGCCATCTACGGCCGGACGCTCCTGCCGATCGTGGAGGTGTATCCGACCTACCGGCTGGTGCTGCTCGCGATGTCGGCCGCCATCGGCGTCCTGCTCTGGTGGTTCCTCAACCGCACCCGCGTCGGGATGATGATCCGCGCCGGGGTGGACGACCGGGCGATGCTGTCCGCCGCCGGCGTCAACGTGCAGTTCGTGTTCGCCATCACCTTCGCGATCGGGGCGGGCCTCGCCGGCTTCGCGGGAGTGGTCGGAGGCACCGCGCTGTCGATCGCCCCGGGCGAGGACACGCGCTACCAGCTCGCCTCGCTGGTGGTGGTCATCGTGGGCGGGATGGGGAGCGTCGTCGGGGCCGCAATCGGGGCCATCCTCATCGGGGTGGCGGAGCAGTTCGGGCTCGCCTACGCGCCGACCTACAGCGTCGTCTTCACCTTCGTGATCATGGCCCTCGTGCTCGCGTTCCGGCCGCAGGGGATTCTCGGGAGGCGGGCGTGAGCGCGGCGGACTGGCGGAAGGCGATGAACGCGGGGGCGGGGCGGTACGCGTGGGCGGGCGGCGCCGCGGGCCGTCGGGCCGCCGCGCGGCCCGCGGCCCAACCCTCGTCCCGGGGAGAAGAGGCGATCGCGGGCGGCGCGGCGGCGTGGGCGCGGTGGATCGCGCGGCGGGTGCGGGCGCGTCATCTGCTCGTGCTGCTCGCGGTGCTCGTCTATCCGTGGGTCGCCACCCCGTTCTTCACGTTCCAGATCGGGGCCCAGGCGCTCGCGCTCGGGCTCATCGCGCTCTCGCTGACGTTCCTCGCCGGCTACGGGGGCATGGTCTCGCTCGCCCAGATGACGGTGGCGGGAATCGCGGGCTACATGTACGCGATCTTCGCCACGAGCGGCACCGACATCAGCCTGCGCTGGCCGTGGGGGCTCGCGGTGGTCCTGGCCCTCGTGATCGCGACGATCTGCGCCACCCTCATCGGCTGGTTCTCGGTGCGCACCGAGGGCATCTACACGATCATGATCACCCTGGCGATCGGGGTGGCGTTCTACTACCTCGCCCAGCAGAACTATTCGCTGTTCAACGGGTTCCAGGGCTTCCAGAGCGTGATGACGCCGGCGGTGGCGGGCGTCGAGCTCCGCGCTCCGATCCCGTTCTACTATCTCGCGCTGTTCTGGTCGCTCGCGGGCTACTTCTTCGTGAGCTATCTGCTGCGCGCGCCGTTCGGGGTGGCGTTGCAGGGCATCCGCGACAACCCGCGGCGCATGAGCGCGCTCGGCTTCAACGTGACCGCGCACCGGGTGGCGGCCTACGCGGTGGCGGGCGTCCTCGCCGCCATCGGGGGCATTCTCATGGTCTGGTACAACGGCCTGGTCTCGCCCGGCTCGGTGGGCACCGGCTGGCTGATCAACATCCTAATCATCGCGGTGCTGGGCGGCATGCGCCATCCGATCGGGGCGTTCGTCGGGGCCATCGTGTTCGTGCTGCTGCAGAACTTCGCGGTCGACCTGGTCGGCCGCGAGCGCTTCAACCTGCTGATCGGCGGGGTCTTCCTGGTCATCGTGCTGTTCTCGCCGGACGGCGTGCTCGGCTGGTGGACGCAGGCTCGGCAGTATCTGAGGACGCAGCTCAACCGCGGCCCCGCGGCCGCACCAACCCAGAGGAGGGGACAATGACGTCACTCACGAGACGGCTGTTGTGGACGGGAGTGGGAGCGGCGGCGCTCGCCGCCGTCGTCGCCGGGGGCGCGATCGCCCAGGCGCCGGCGGTCAAGATCGGGCTGCTCGCCACCCTCGAGGGCCCGTTCGCGGCCGGAGGCCAGGACGGCATGCGCGGGGCTGAGCTCGCGGTGAAGGAGCGCGGCGGCGTGGTGGCGGGCCGGAAGATCGAGATCATCAAGGCGTCGTCGGACGCCAAGCCGGACGTCGCGGTCAACGCGACCCGCAAGCTGGTCGAGCAGGACAAGGTCGACATCATGGTCGGGCCCCTCTCCGGGTCCGAGGGCATCGCGGTCAAGGACTACTCGAAGACGCAGCCCGGCATCACCTTCATCAACGGCTCGTCGGGGGCGCAGGCCACCACGCTGCAGGATCCCTCGCCCAACTTCTTCCGCTTCAACACCGAGGGCGCGCAGTGGATGGTGGGCCTCGGTGACTACGCGTACAAGACCAAGAACTACAAGAAGATGGCGCTGATCGCGGAGGACTACGCGTTCCCGTACTCGCAGGTCCAGGGCTTCATGACCGAGTACTGCAAGGCGGGCGGGCACGTCACCCACAAGGCCTGGGTGCCACTCGGGAGCAAGGACTACTCCTCGGTCATCGCCAAGCTGCCGCGTGACGTCGACGCGCTCCTGGTGGTGCTCGGCGGCGCCGACGCGGTGAACTTCCTCACCCAGTACGAGCAGGCGGGCGGCAACAAGCCGATGGTCGGCGGCTCGATCACGGTGGATCAGACGGTCCTGAACTTCAAGGGCAAGCGGCGCGAGTCGCTGCTCGGCACCCCGTCGGCCGGCCCCATGGCCGACAGCTACGACGGGGCGGACTGGAAGAAGTTCGTGGCGTCGTACAAGGAGAGCTTCAAGGACGGCTTCCCGAGCCCCTCGCTCTTCGCCTACGTCTACTACATCAACATGAAGGCGACCCTCGACGGCCTCGACGCGGTGAAGGGCGATCTGTCCGGCGGGCAGGCCAAGTACCGCGAGGCCCTCAAGAACCTCAAGCTCAAGACCCCGACCGGGGAGATCACCCTGGACGAGAATCGCCAGGCGATCGGAACCACGTTCGTCACCGAGGTCGCCAAGGCCGCCGACGGCGGCTTCTACAACAAGGTCGTCAAGGTGGTGCCCGGCGTCAACCAGCGCCTCGGCATGAGCAAGGCCGAGTTCGAGAAGGTCGGCCTCGGCTCCCGCGACGTCCCCAGCTGCCCGTAGGCGAACACGGAAGGAACCGAGACGGAACAAGATGCCACCGGTTCAGCCGGGATCGGCACCGCAACCGCCCACCCACGACGGTGACGCCCTCGTGCTCGAGGGCGTCACCCGGACGTTCGGCGCGCTCAAGGCGATCGAGGACGTCTCGCTCTCGGTCGCGGCGGGAGAGCGCCGGGCCCTCATCGGCGCCAACGGCGCCGGCAAGACCACCCTGTTCAACGCCATCACCGGCGACTTCCCTCCCACCGCCGGGCGGGTGCGCTTCTTCGGCGAGGACGTGACCGCGATGCCGCCCCACGAGCGCATCCGCATGGGCCTGCGCCGCACCTACCAGTCCTCGCTCCTGTTCCGCGATCTCACCGTCCGTGACAACCTCTTCCTGGCCGTGCGCGGCGTGGCGCGCGGGCGCTACGGATTCCTGCGCCCCCGAGCCGCGCACCCCTCTCGCCCCGCCACCGAGGACCTGCTCCGCCGCGTCCGCCTCGAGGCGGTCGCGGACCAGCTCGTGTCGTCGCTGTCGCACGGCCAGCAGCGCCAGCTCGAGATCGGCATGGCCCTGGCCGGCGCGCCCCGCTTCATCCTGTTCGACGAGCCGGCGGCCGGGCTCTCCCCGGGCGAGCGGCGCGAGCTGGTCGCCCTGCTGGGCGCGCTGCCCGCCCACATGAGCTTCATCATCATCGAGCACGACCTGGACGTCGCGTTGCGGGTGGTCGAGCGGGTCACCGTGATGCACGACGGTCACGTGCTTAAGCACGGCACGCCGACCGAGATCGAGAGCGACCCCGACGTGCAGGCCATCTACATCGGCGGAGGTCGCCGCTGATGCGCTGGTTCTCCCGCGCGCGCCGCGCGCGTCCTCCCGGCGACGTCCTGACCGTCGAGAAGCTCGACGTGTACTACGGCCGCGCGCACGCGCTCCAGGAGGTCTCGCTCCGCCTCGACCACGGCGTGACCGCGGTGGTGGGCCGGAACGGCATGGGCAAGACCACGCTGTGCAACGCGATCACCGGGCTCGTGCCGGCCTCGGGCAGCGTGCGGCTCTGCGGCGAGGAGATCCTCGGGCTGCCCCCCAACGCGATCACCGACCGCGGCATCGGTTACGTCCCCCAGGGCCGGCGCGTCTGGCCCTCGCTCACGGTGGACGAGCATCTGCGCCTGGCGCTGCGCGACCGGTCGGGCCCCTGGACGGTGGCGCGGGTGTACCAGACCTTCCCGCGGCTCGCGGAGCGGAAGGGCAACGGGGGCGCCGAGCTCTCCGGCGGCGAGCAGCAGATGCTCGCGATCGCGCGGGCGCTCCTCTTCAATCCGATCCTGCTCGTGATGGACGAGCCGACCGAGGGCCTGGCCCCGGTGATCGTGCAGCAGGTGGCCGAGATGCTGAAGCGGCTGGCCGCCGACGGGGCGATCTCGGTGCTGCTGATCGAGCAGAACCTCGGCGTGGCGATCGAGGTGGCCGACACCGTGGACGTGATGGTCAACGGCCGCATCGCGCGCTCGATGCCGTCGGCGGAGCTGGCCGCCGACCGCGACCTCCAGCAGCGCCTGCTCGGGGTCAAGGTGGGCGGCGACGAGGGCGACGCGGACGACTCCTCGGCGGACGGGGAGGCGCCGGCCCCGCCGGACACGGTCACTGTCCACACGGTGCGGCGCGCAGCCGACGAGACCACTCCGGCCCCCGACCCCCCTCCCTCTCCCCAAGGGGGAGAGGGTAGGGTGAGGGGGCCCGTACGTGGCTTCACCCGCTGGAACGCAGCGGACCCGCGCAGCGCGCCGCGCGACCGGCTGCTCGACGGCCGCGCGGATCCGGGTGCCCCGGTGCCGTCGCTCGACGAGGCGGCCGCGACCCTGGCCGAGCGCCGCCCCGACGGCCGGGCGATGGAGTTCGCGGTGGCCGCCACCCTCGGGCGCGCGGCCTACGTGGCCGGCACCTTCGACACCAAGGGACGCGAGCTGTTCTTCCTGCGCAACTGCCTGGACAAGCTCGGGCTGCGCACTGTCACGGTGGATCTGGCGACGTCGGGCAAGCCGTCGCCCGCGATGATCCACCCCCGCGAGGTCGCTCGGCACCACCCGAAGGGGGAGCGAGCCGTCTTCACGGGTGACCGGGGCTCGGCGGTCAGCGAGATGGCGGTGGCCTTCGAGCAATTCATCGCGCACCGGCGCGACCTGGGCGGCCTCATCTCGGCGGGCGGCTCCGGAGGCACCGCGCTCGCTACCCTGGCCATGCGGGGGCTGCCGATCGGCGTTCCCAAGGTCATGGTCTCCACGGTCGCCTCCGGCGACGTGAAGCCGTACGTGGGGCCGTCCGACATCTGCATGATGTACTCGGTCACCGACGTGGCCGGCATCAACCGGATCTCCGAGCGCGTGCTCGCCAACGCGGCGCACGCCCTCGCGGGCATGATCGGCTACGGTCGCACCCGGGACGGAGACTCGAGCGTCAAGCCCGCGATCGGCCTCACCCAGTTCGGGGTGACCACCCCGTGCGTGCAGGCGGTCACCCACGCGCTCGAGGCGCGCTACGACTGCCTCGTGTTCCATGCCACCGGGACCGGCGGCCAGTCCATGGAGAAGCTGGTCGACTCGGGCCTGCTCACCGGGGTGATCGACGTCACCACCACCGAGATCGCCGACGAGATCGTGGGCGGGGTCCTCTCCGCGGGGCCCGCGCGGCTCGACTCGATCATCCGCGCGCGGCTGCCGTACGTCGGCTCGTGCGGCGCCCTCGACATGGTCAACTTCTGGGCGATGGACACCGTGCCCGCCCAGTTCCGCGGCCGCAACCTCTACCGGCACAACCCGAACGTCACCCTGATGCGGACCACCCCGGAGGAGTGCGGCCGGATCGGGCGCTTCATCGTCGAGAAGCTCAACCGGATGGAAGGCCCGGTGCGGTTCCTGATTCCCGAGGGCGGCCTCTCCCTGATCGACGCGGCGGGCCAGCCGTTCTGGGATCCCGCCGCCGACCGGGCGCTGTTCGACGCGATCGCGTCCGGGTTCCGGGCCGGGTCCCGTCGGACACTCGTCCGGCTGCCGTACAACATCAACGACCAGGCCTTCTGCGACGCCCTGGTAGCCGCCTTCGACGAGGTCGTCGGCGAGCCCGCCCTGGCCCGGTCGCCGGTGAGGTGAGCCCGCCGATGCCGCGCATCTCCCGTCAGGACTGCCTCAAGAAGTTCCGGGCCATGATCCGGCGCGGCGAGCCGATCATCGGCGGCGGCGCCGGCACCGGGCTCTCCGCCAAGTGCGAGGAGGCGGGCGGGATCGATCTGATCGTGATTTACAACTCGGGCCGGTACCGCATGGCCGGCCGCGGCTCCCTCGCCGGGCTCATGGCCTACGGCAACGCCAACGACATCGTGGTCGACATGGCCCGCGAGGTGCTGCCGATGGTGAAGCGGACGCCGGTGTTGGCAGGGGTCAACGGCACCGATCCGTTCATGATCACCGACGACTTCCTGGGGCGGCTGATCGAGCTCGGCTTCTCCGGGGTGCAGAACTTCCCCACCGTCGGCCTCTTCGACGGGACCATCCGCGCCCAGCTCGAGGAGACCGGGATGGGCTACGGGCTCGAGGTGGAGATGATCCGCGCGGCCCACGAGCGCGACCTGCTCACCACCCCCTACGTGTTCTCCGAGCAGAACGCGGTGGACATGGCCAAGGCGGGGGCGGACATCGTGGTCTGCCATCTGGGGCTCACCGCCGGCGGCGCCATCGGCGCCGAGACCGCGCTCAAGCTCCGGGACTGCGTGCCGCTCATCGACGCGTGGGCGGCCGCCGCCCGCTCGGTGAACAAGGACGTGATCGTGCTCTGCCACGGCGGACCGATCGCCCGGCCCGCCGACGCGCGCTACATCCTGAAGCAGTGCCGGCAGTGCCACGGCTTCTACGGCGCCTCCAGCATGGAGCGGCTGCCCACCGAGGTGGCGCTGACCGAGACGACCCGCAAGTTCAAGAAGATCCGCCGATGAAGGACGTGAGGAAGAGTCGGGACGCAATCGCACGGGCGCCAGTGGGAATGGACCGGGTGGTGGGGGGGCTTGGGGGAGGAGCGGCGCCGCTCCCCCCCAATCAGAACAAGTCGTTCAGGAGGCTCTCATGACTGGAGCGCAGTTTGGCGCGGTGATTCTCGGGCTGATCGTGGTGGCCATCGTGGTCGCCATCGTGGTGTGGCTGATGAACTGGCTGTACCTGCGCTCCTCGAAGGAGCGCGCCTTCGTGCGTACCGGCCTCGGCGGCCAGAAGGTGGTGATGAACGGCGGCGCCTTCGTGCTGCCGATCGTCCACGAGGTGGTGCCGGTCAACATGAACACGCTGCGCCTCGAGGTCTCGCGGGGGCGGGACAAGGCGCTGATCACCAAGGACCGCATGCGGGTCGACGTCGTCTCCGAGTTCTACGTGCGCGTGCAGGCGGGCCCGGAGGCGATCGCCTCCGCGGCCCAGACCCTGGGCCAGCGTACCCTCGAGCCCGAGACGCTGAAGGAGCTGGTCGAGGGCAAGTTCGTGGACGCGCTCCGCACGGTGGCGGCCGAGATGACGATGGAGGAGCTGCACGAGAAGCGGGGAGAGTACGTCAAGCGGGTGAAGGGGGTGGTGGCGGCCGACCTCCTCCAGAACGGACTCGAGCTGGAGACGGTCTCGCTCACCCAGCTCGACCAGACCGCCATGGAGTTCTTCAACCCGTCCAACGCCTTCGACGCGGAGGGCCTCACCCGGCTCACCGAGCAGATC
>Ga0114129_10011185_pt1 | contig 12793 bp, 13 predicted proteins | sample RhiMetdeltSRZDD1_FD_80071 | JGI IMG/M metagenome (GOLD analysis project Ga0114129, IMG submission 80071) | Populus rhizosphere microbial communities from Tennessee, USA - Rhizosphere MetaG P. deltoides SRZDD1 (version 2) (version 2) | ecosystem: Host-associated > Plants > Roots > Rhizosphere >...
CGGCCGTGGGCGTGATCTTCGGCTTGTTTGCCTGGTGGCTTTATGAAGCGGATGGCGCTGAACGCTCGCTGTTGCGCGCCATGGCGGCGTCAATATTCATGGCGATCACTGTCTACGCCATCACAATTCCGCAGTTGCCCTCGTTGTTCCCCAGCGCGCTCATCGCCGAGGAGATCCGTGCGGCTGATTGCGAGCGGCCTCGCGTAGCCTCGACATATGGCTATCAGGAACCAAGCCTTGTGTTTCTTCTCGGAACGGAAACCAGATTCACGGACGGGGCCGGTGCGGCGGATTTCCTGCGCTCAAAACCATGCCACTTCGCTTTGATCGACGCTCGCAGCGAGCGCAGTTTTGTCCAAAGCGCGGAATCGATGGGATTGCGCTACTCGCTTGTGCGACGCGTGCAGGCCTACAATATCAACACCGGAAAACCCATATCGTTGTCTATCTTCCGGTCACAGGCGAACGAATGAGCTCGATAAACGGATTGAATCGTCAGGAAGGGACGGCGATATCGACATTGCGTCGCTGCGTGCCGAATCTCACGATGGCGATAAGCCTTTTGGCTCGGCCGTCGCGGTTGGGACAGCGACAAATTCCGTGGTTTAGCAGCCGCGCGCTTGCCGTCATGGGCGGCATAGCGGTGGCTGTTCTTGTGTCAATGTTCACGCTCGACGCAGCCGTTATCCGGGGTGTCGCCCACGTGCCTCGCTGGATCATTTCTGTCTTTCATGAGATCACGGAATTCGGAAAATCGGGATGGTTTCTTTGGCCGCTTGGCCTCCTGTTCCTGGTGCTTGCTGCCTTGCCACCGGTGCTGACGCCATTTTCGCAACGCGTGCTCGCGGTAATCATGGTGCGCGTCGGGTTTCTGTTCATGGCCATCGCCGTGCCAAGCCTTTTTGCCACCATTGTCAAAAGGATAATCGGACGCGCGCGGCCGTATGTCGGCGGGAGCCTTGATCCCCTTCTGTTCAGCCCGTTCGCGTGGGTGCCTGCCTATGCGGGAATGCCGTCCGGCCACGCCACGACAGCGTTCGCCGTATTCGTGGCATTCGGCACCCTATGGCCGCGCGCCCGTACAATATTATTGGTCTATGCCGTGTTGATCTGCATCAGCCGCCCGATGGTGATTGCACACTATCCGAGCGACGTGCTCGCGGGCGCATTGATCGGGATTGCCGGAGCCATGTTGGTTCGGCGCTATTTTGCCGATCGTGGGCTCGGTTTTTCGATCGGTCCGGACGGCAAGATCCATCAATTCCAGGGACCGTCGCCCAGGCGCATCAAGGCGGTTGCCCGCGGCCTTCTGGACCCATAAGACATCGCTTTATGACTACGACCAATCCGACGGTTTCCGTCGTGGTGCCCGTTCGGAACGAGGCCGGCAATATCGCTCCACTGGTTGCGGAGATTGCCGATGCATTGAACGGGCATTGGGTATTTGAAGTCATTTATGTCGACGATGGGTCGAACGATGGCACCGGTGCCGAGCTGGACCGACTGATGAAGGAGCGTCCCTGGCTCCGTCGCATTCGCCACAAAAAGTCCTGCGGCCAATCGGCCGCGGTCCGAACCGGCGTGACTGAATCGCGCGCCGCCATTGTCGTAACGCTTGACGGTGACGGCCAAAACGATCCCGCCTTTATCCCCGCCCTTGTCCGCACCCTAGAACAAGGCGCGCCACGCGTTGGCCTGGTCGCGGGGCAACGCGTGGGCCGCAAGGCAAGCGGATTCAAAAAATTCCAATCACGTATCGCCAACTTGGTGCGCGGCGCCGTGCTGCGCGACGGGACTCGGGATACCGGCTGCGGATTGAAGGCATTCCGCCGCGACATCTTTCTCAGGCTGCCCTATTTTGACGGTCTGCACCGGTTTCTTCCGGCGCTTGTCCGCCGAGAGGGCTTCACCATTGGATATGTCGACGTCGTGGATCGCCCGCGCGCCCACGGCGTTTCAAACTATGGAATGTGGGACCGCTTGTGGGTTGGCATTCTAGATCTTGCTGGCGTGTGGTGGCTGATCCGGCGCAAGAAGCGAATTCCCGAAATCGAGGATTAGCACGCGACTGTCGAAAATGTTCTTGACCGGAATCGGCAATGGAAACCGATTTTGGTCCCCGCGTTACTGAAGGAAATGACAAATGCTGGTCGATATAGCAAACGCCGTGGGCGGCTACCTGCACGATGTATTCATTGGCAATGCGGATTGGGGAATTCTGGTCGGCTACGTGGCCCAGGCGATGTTCGCCATGCGTTTTGTGGTGCAATGGATTGCATCGGAGCGTGCCGGCAAAAGCGTCGTTCCGACCGCCTTCTGGGTTTTTTCCATCGGCGGCGGATTGATGTTGCTTGGCTATGCGCTGTACCGGAAAGATCCCGTCTTCGTCCTGGGGCAAGCGTTCGGTGTGTTTGTATATTTGCGCAATCTGCAATTCGTGATGCGCAGCGGAAGCACCTCGGCGGCGGCATAAAATTGAGCAGGTGGCCGGGCTGCGAACTACGAGGCCCGGCCTGCCACGGAGGCCATGGCCGCGAATCCCCGCGTAAGGTCGGCAAGCAAATCCTCGGGATCTTCCAGGCCGATGTGGAGGCGGATCGTCGGACCGCCTGGGGCCCATTTGGTAGCGGTCCGGTACTCGGTGCAGTCGAACAATATCGCCAGGCTCTCGAAGCCGCCCCATGAAAAGCCAAGACCGAACAGCGTCAGCGCATTCAAGAACGCCTGGACCGACTGCTCGCTTGTCGGTTTGAAGACGACACTGAACAGGCCACTCGCACCGGTGAAGTCCCTTTTCCAGATGGCATGACCGGGGTCGCTTTCGAGCGCCGGGTGTAGCACGCGCAAAATCTCCGGCCGTTGCGCAAGCCAGCGCGCCACCTGTAGGCCGGACTGATAGTGCCGGGCGAGCCGCACGCCGAGCGTGCGCAAGCCACGCAGCGCGAGATACATGTCGTCGGGACCGACGCAGAGTCCCATCGAGTAAACGGTGTCTTTCAGGGCCGGCAACGTCGCAGCATTTGCGGACACGCAGCCGAACATGAGGTCGGAGTGTCCGCCGATATATTTTGTGCCGGCTTGAATCTCGAGATCAACACCTTTTTCGAGAGCGGGGAAATAAAGCGGCGTGGCCCAAGTGTTGTCCATCAACACAAGGGCACCCTTTTCGTGCGCGACCTGGGCGATAGCGGGAATATCCTGCATTTCGAAGCTTTGCGAGCCGGGCGCTTCGACGAAAGCGACCCGGGTATTCGGCCTGAACAGCCTGGCGATTTCTCCGCCAATTAAAGGATCGTAATAAGTCGTATCGACGCCCAGCCGCTTGAACACACCGTTGCAGAAGTTTCGAGTGGGGCGGTAGACGCTGTCGGGGACGAGCACATGATCGCCGGCGCGAGTGGTCGCGAGCAGCGCCGCCGATATTGCCGCCAGCCCGGACGGCAGCAGGGTCACCCCTGCGCAAGCCTCGCCGCTGATTTCGCGCAATGCATTTTCCAGCGCTTCGGATGTGGGTGTACCGCGGCGTCCGTAATTGTAGCGGGCGCGATGGGCGACCTGATCTTCAGCCGTGGGATATAGCAGTGTTGAGGCGTGATAGACCGGCGGATTGACAAAACCAAAGTAACTTTCCGGCTCGCGGCCGGACGTAACGATCCGGGTATCAGGTTTGATCGGTGCCTTGATCTTCTTCGTCATGCGGGCGGAATACCATTTTTCGGCGATGAGATGCGCACGAATTCGCAACGCAGACATATACGTCGTTACAAGACGCAAGCGTCAACCCCTTGACCTGGCAACCTGATCGTTCTGAGATGCCGAAAGAAGGGGGCTATCGGGGGCAAGAGGGGGCCTGAAACCGTTAGTTTTGACCGCCGGGGGCAGGTTCTGCGACGGAAATTTTGGGCATTCCGAAGGGCCGCGCTCCGATGAGTGTTGAAGGAACAGCCACATGAAGCGATTCACAACGGTACTTGCATTGCTGCTCGCCATTGCCGCCCAAAGCGCATCGGCTCAGACGCTCAAAGCGGTGAAGGATCGGGGAATGCTCAATTGCGGCAGCAATGGCACGCTTGCTGGCTTCGGGCTTCCTGACGCACAGGGGAAATGGACTGGACTCGACGTCGATTTTTGCAAGGCGATCGCGGCTGCGGTGCTCAACGATGCCGAAAAGGTGAAGTTCGTACCCCTATCGGCCAAGGATCGCTTCACAGCGTTGCAATCCGGAGAGATTGATGTTCTTGCGCGTAACACGACGTGGACGTCGTCGCGAGACACCTCGCTCGGCCTCAACTTCATCGGCGTCAATTATTATGACGGCCAGGGCTTCATGGTGCGCAAGGCGCTTAAGGTAAATTCCGCGCTCGAGCTCAATGGCGCAGCCGTGTGCGTGCAGCAGGGCACAACGACCGAACTCAACCTCGCCGACTTTTTTGGCGCCCACAAAATGCAACTCAAGACGGTCACCTTCGCGACGTCGAACGAAGCGGTGAAGGCCTATGACGCCGGCCGCTGCGATGCTTACACTACCGACGCCTCCGCCCTTTATGCGGAACGGCTGCGCGTTGCCAATCTGAATGATCACATTATTCTGCCGGAAATCATCTCCAAGGAGCCGCTCGGCCCGGTGGTTCGCCACGGCGACGACCAATGGTTCGACATCGTGAAGTGGACGCTGTTTGCGATGATCGATGCGGAAGAGTTGAATATTTCGCAGAAGACTCTCGACGAGGCGTTGAAGTCGACGAATCCGGAGATCAAGCGTTTCGTCGGGACCGAAGGCAATTTCGGCGAACAGCTCGGCCTGACTAAAGATTGGGCTGTCCGCATTGTCAAACTGGTCGGGAACTATGGCGAGTCGTTCGAACGCAATGTGGGCCAGGGCTCGCCGCTCAAGATCGAACGTGGCCTGAACAAGTTATGGACCAAGGGCGGCATCCAGTACGCGCCGCCGATCCGCTGACCGAGGCTGCCGGCCCGCGGGTGCGAGGCCCGCGGCAGTTTGTCGGAGGAAATCGCCGCCGCAAGTGCGACGAGGGGGAAATGTCGACTGACTTGCCGGCGACGTCGCGCCCCGCGCCTGTCGTGTTCTACAACGACCCCAGGGTTCGGAGCATTGCATATCAAGTTGCACTGTTCGCGGTCGTTGCGTTTCTGGTTTATGCTGCCGCCAGCAACGCGATCGAAAATCTCGCCCGGGCACGTATCGCCTCCGGTTTCGGATTCTGGAACAACGTAGCAGGCTTCGACATCAGCCAGACGCTGATCGAGTATTCGTCGCGCGGCTCGACGTACGGCCGGGCATTCTGGGTCGGATTGCTCAACACGTTGCTGGTCGCTGGAATCGGCATCATCCTCGCGACCGTTCTCGGCTTCATCGTTGGTATATCGCGCCTGTCGAGCAATTGGCTGCTGGCGAAGATTGCCGGCTGCTACGTCGAGATCATCCGAAACCTCCCGCTGCTCCTGCAGTTGCTCTTCTGGTACAACGCCGTCCTCAAGGCGTTCCCGGATATCCGCGAAAGCATCGCCATTGGCGGCACGGTCTTTATCAACAATCGCGGCTTATTTTTGCCTACGCCGATTTTCAAAAGCGGGTTCGGCTCGGTGGAGGCCGCACTGCTTGCGGGCATCCTCGGCGCGATCGTATTTCGAATCTGGGCACGCAGGCGGCAGGAGCACACCGGCCGGCAAGCGCCGGTTCTGCTCGTCACGCTTGCGTTGGTGATCGGATTGCCTCTCGCGGTATTTTTTCTCGCCGGTCTTCCGCTTGGATTTGAATTTCCGCAGGCCGGACGCTTCAACATTAGCGGGGGCACCGAGGTGCTTCCCGAATTTGTCGCCCTGTTGTTCGGCCTCTCGATCTACACCGCAGCGTTCATTGCGGAGGTCGTGCGCGCCGGAATTCTGGCGGTAGCGCAGGGTCAAACCGAGGCCGCCTATTCACTGGGATTGCGGCAGGGACTTACCCTTCGGCTGATTGTGGTGCCTCAGGCCATGCGGGTGATCATCCCGCCGCTCACAAGCCAGTACCTCAATTTGACCAAGAATTCCTCGCTCGCGGTCGCGATCGGTTATCCCGACCTGGTGCAGGTTTTTACTGGCACGGTGCTCAACCAGACCGGACAGGCGGTGGAGGTCGTTGCGATCACGATGCTCGTCTATCTCGTGATCAGTCTCACAACTTCGCTCCTGATGAACATCTACAACAGGCGCGTGGCGCTAACGGAGCGGTGAGGGCTTCCTTATGACCATGGCCGAAGCCGATCTTGTCGTTGCCGAGTCAGCGTTCGTACGGCGCGCCACGATCCCGCCGCAACCCCCTCCGACGAAGATGACCGGCGCGCTGGGATGGCTGCGCGACAATCTGCTATCGACGCCATTCAACATTGCGCTCACCATCCTGATCGTTCTGCCACTGGCCTGGGCCATTCCCGAGCAGGTCAAATTTCTTTTCCTCGACGCCGTGTGGAGCGGCACCGATCGCGACGCCTGCCTTGAATCGGTTCAGCATCGCGAGATCGGCGCCTGCTGGCCGTTCGTCTGGGAGCGGCTGCCATACTTCATCTACGGCTCCTATCCGATTTCCGAGCGTTGGCGGGTCGACGTATTCTTCGCGATGCTCGCCGTGGGCATCGTCTGGCTTTTATGGCTCAACGCGCCGCGGCGCGATCTCGGCGCCTTTTATTTCTTTGTGGTGCTGCCAATCTCATCATTCATTCTGCTGACAGGGTGGTCGGCGATCGGCCTTCGTCCGGTCGACACCGTGCTGTGGGGCGGAGTGCTGGTGACGATCGTGGTTGCAGCCGTCGGCATCGTGGTATCGCTGCCGCTGGGAATACTTCTTGCGCTTGGTCGACGATCCCACATGCCGGTCGTGCGATCGCTCTCGGTAATATTCATCGAGTTCGTGCGCGGCGTGCCGCTGGTGACCGTGCTGTTCATGGCCAGCGTGATGTTGCCGCTATTCGTACCGGAGCAATTATCGCCCGACAAACTGGTGCGCGCCCTGGTCGGTATCGCGCTGTTCGCATCAGCGTATATGGCTGAGGTTGTCCGCGCAGGGCTGCAAGCGATCCCGAGGGGGCAATACGAGGGTGCCATGGCAGTGGGGCTACGGTACTGGCAGATGATGCGCCTGGTGATCCTGCCGCAGGCGCTGAAGGTGACGATCCCTAATATCGTGAATACCTATATCGGTCTGTTCAAGGACACCACGCTCGTCTTCATCGTCGGAATATTCGATCTCCTGCGCACAATCGAAGTCGCGCGGATCGATCCCAAATGGGCCACGCCGGTCACCAGCACGACTGGTTACGTCGTTGCCGCGATCTTCTATCTGATCTTCTGCTACGGCATGTCGCGCTATGCGCGCGCCATGGAGGCTCGGCTTGCAAGAGGCAATCGGCGCTAAGGAAAGGCCATGAACACCGCCACGGCACACGGGTCGCTCCTCAAGCCGGCGAAACTCAACACGTCGGTTGCCGTCGAAATTATCGGCATGAACAAATGGTATGGCGATTTTCATGTGCTGCGCGACATCAATCTGAAGGTCTCGGGCGGTGAACGCATCGTTATTTGCGGCCCCTCCGGCTCGGGAAAGTCGACCATGATCCGCTGCATCAATCGGCTTGAAGAGCACCAGACTGGCCATATTCTCGTCGACGGCGTGGAGCTGACGGCGGACCTAAAAAAGATCGACGAGGTGCGTCGCGAAGTCGGCATGGTGTTTCAGCACTTCAACCTTTTTCCGCACCTGACCGTGCTGGAGAACTGCACGCTGGCGCCGATCTGGGTGCGCAAAATGCCGAAGAAACAGGCGGAGGAAGTGGCGTTGCACTATCTCAAGCGCGTGAAGATTCCCGAGCAGGCCAACAAATATCCGGGCCAATTGTCAGGCGGACAGCAGCAACGGGTCGCCATCGCGCGCGCGCTCTGCATGAACCCGAAAATCATGCTGTTCGATGAGCCGACGTCGGCCCTCGATCCGGAGATGGTGAAGGAGGTTCTCGATACGATGGTTGAGCTTGCCCATGATGGCATGACGATGCTGGTGGTAACTCACGAAATGGGTTTTGCCCGGCAAGTGGCAAACCGTATCGTGTTTATGGACGAGGGCCAGATCGTCGAGGTCAATATCCCCCAGGAGTTCTTCGCGCATCCGCAGCATGAGCGCACAAAGCTTTTCCTCAGCCAGATTCTACACTGAGAACGAGCGCCGAAATCTAGTCCCTGGAGACTGGCAGGTCGGGACGCGCGCCCCATTCCGACCACGAGCCGTCATAGATGCGCGGCATCTTCTTGCCGATGGCATCTAGTGCCATCGCGAGGATGACCGCTGTAACTCCGGAGCCGCACGTCGTGATGATCGGCTTGTCGGCGTCCACGCCTGCCTTCCTGAACGCCGCGGCGATTTTATCGGCTGAGGCCAGCCGTCCGTTTTCCACGATTTCCGTCGCGGGCACGCTGTGGGCGCCTGGCATGTGACCGGAGCGCAGGCCAGCCCGCGGCTCCGGCTCCCTGCCGGCAAAGCGGCCGGCCGAGCGGGCATCGACCACCTGGGCAGTCTCGCCACTGAGCGCCATCTGCACGTCGCTCACCATAGCGACGGCGTTCGTGTCCATATTGGCGTTGAACGTCCGTTTGAACCGCTTTACTTCGCCGGCTTCCGTCGGCCGGTCCTCCGCCTTCCACGCAGGCAAACCGCCATCGAGAATGAACACTTTACGCGCGCCGAAAATACGGAATGTCCACCACACGCGCGGCGCGGAATAAAACCCGCTGCCGTCGTAGACCACGATGGTGTCCTTGTCTGAAATGCCGAGCGAGCCGGCTGCTTCGCCGAATTGGTCCGGTCCCGGCAACATGTGGGGCAGGTCGGTTGACTTATCGGCGATGGCATTGATGTCGAAAAACACCGCGCCGGGTATATGCGCAGCCACATATTCCGCGCGTGCATCCCGGTTTTGCGTGGGCAAGTAATAAGAACCGTCGACAATGGCGACGTCGTTCTTGCCAAGCTGGCCTGCGAGCCATTTGGTCGATTTCAGCCAGCGGCTCGACGTTGATGCACCCATTGCAAACTCCGTATAACGCAAGCTTGGTCGATCTTGCGTCCGAGTGCAACGATTGAGGCCGCCATTAGGTTGCATGCCGAACGATGGGAATGATGAAAGATTGCGCGAATTTGGCACGGCTGGACCAGCCCGCAAAACGCCGACGCCTATGAGGCTTTGCTCAAGACCGAGATTTTTCCCGGCATTTTAGCTCGCAGTATCACCGGTTTCCGACGCATTGAGCTCTTGCGCGCGCCGGCTAGCCAAGAGATCGAGTTCGTGACCGTGTGGTTCGACTCCCTGGAGGCCGTGAAGGCTTTTGCCGGCCCGGACTACGAAACGGCAGTGATTGCTCCGAAAGCGCGCGCAGTGCTTAGCCGTTTCGATGCTCGCTCTGCGCACTACGAAGTGCGCGAACAGCGCGATGCGCGCTAGGCGAGAGCAAGCCGGACGCGGCGGTTCTGCTTGCCTTTCTTTTCGATCTGTGTCACGCGAACGTCGCCGATTTCCCCTGTCGCGCGCACATGCGTGCCACCGCACGGTTGAAGGTCAAGACCCGCAATCTCGATCAGTCGCACGCGGCCGCTCCCCATCGGTGGCTTCACCGACATGGTTTTGACAAGGCCTGGGTTAGCCTCAAGCTCGGCATCGGTGATCCAGCGGCTCGTGACGGGCGCATTGCTAGCGATCATCTCTGCGACTTTTGCGGTGATCGCGTCTTTGTCGAGGCCGGCTTCGGGAATGTCAAAGTCAAGACGACTTTCGCTGTCTCCCACCGAACCGCCGGTCACCGCATAGGGCAGCACCGCAGAAAGCAGGTGCAGCGCGGTGTGCATGCGCATGCGCGCATAGCGCCTGTCCCAGTCGATGGCGGCCGTGACGCGATCGCCAGCCTTGAGTGCCGGTGCATTGGCCGCAGGCACGTGGGCAATCTCGCTCTTTGCAGCGTCGGTGTAGACGGCGGTCTCGATCGGAATGCGCGCGCCATTTTCCATCGTGAGCCCGCCGGCGTCGCCAGGCTGTCCGCCGGACGTTGCATAAAAGACTGTGCGGTCAAGCACGATGCCGCCCTGTTCGGTCACTGCGACGACGCGGGCTTCGCAGCTCTTGAGATATGAGTCCTCACGAAACAGACAGTCCGTCGGCATCGTCAGGTCTTTTCGAACGGCGGTTTGATGTCAGTTTTGCGTTCAAGCCATTCGGGCACAGGCAATTTCTTGGAACGTAGAAAGTCCGGATTGAACAGTTTCGACTGATACCGGGTGCCGTAGTCGGCGAGAATCGTAACGATGGTCTTGCCCGGACCGAGATCCTTCGCCAGCCGGACGGCGCCGGCGACATTGATTCCGGAAGAGCCGCCGAGGCAGAGCCCCTCATGCTCAAGCAGATCGAAGATGGCAGGCAGCGCTTCCTCATCGGGAATGAGATAGGGCTTGTCGACCCTTAATCCATCGATGATTGGCGTCACGCGCCCAAGCCCGATGCCTTCGGTTATCGAGCCGCCTTCGGTTGCCTTCGCCTGTCCGTCCTTGAACAGATGATACATGGCTGCGCCGCGTGGATCGGCGATGCTGATGACGACGTCCTTATTTTTTTCGCGGAGAAAATCCGAAACTCCGGCTACGGTGCCGCCGGTGCCGATCGCGCAGATAAAGCCGTCGATACGCCCGTTGCAATCTTCCCAGATCTCCGGGCCCGTGGAAACATAGTGCGCCTTGCGATTGTCCAGGTTATTCCATTGATCGGCGAAGATCACGCCATTCTTCTCTGTCTTCTTCAGTTGCTCGGCAAGCCGCCGGCCAACATGCTGGTAATTGTTCGGGTTGGAATAGGGGACGGCTGGGACTTCGACCAGCTCCGCGCCGCACAGGCGGAGCATGTCTTTCTTTTCCTGGCTCTGCGTCTCCGGAATAACAATGAGCGTGCGGTAACCGCGCGCATTGGCGACAAGCGCGAGGCCGATACCGGTGTTGCCGGCGGTCGCTTCCACCACCAGTCCGCCGGGGTGAAGTTCGCCGCGCTTCTCTGCCTCAAGAATCATTTGTCGGCCCGGACGGTCCTTGACTGAGCCGCCCGGGTTCATGAATTCGGCCTTGCCGAAGATCGTGCATCCCGTTTGTTCGGAAGCGCGCTTGAGCTTGATCAGGGGCGTATGGCCGATGGCGTCGATAGTGTCGTTACGAACTTGCATGCCCGGTTCCGGGACTGGTGAGGGTATTCGAACCTAGTGGAGCCTCGATGGCCCCACAAGACCGGCTAAGACGGCGGTTCGGAGCAATTGCAACGGCTTTGGAAACATTTTCGCAACCATACCGTCGCAATAGTGGTGGAGGAATAAGCACATTCATCAGTTCTTTTCCCGCCATAGGCTATGTGGCGAGGGGGGACTAATTCGAAAAATCGGCCCCGCTAAGACTGGTGATCAAGCCATGACGCTCGACGTGCACACCCTGTTTCTGGTGACAATTTATGTCGAGGCTTTTCTCGGCTTGCTGCTGCTTTTCGTCTGGGCGCAGAACACGGCGTTGCGCGCCGTCTGTTGATGGGGTTTCGCCCACATGGTGCGGCCTGTCTCGATCGGCCTGTTTTCAATGTATGGGGCAGTGCCCGATCTGATCAGCATCGATCTCGCCGATGCATTGCTCTTCGCCGCGTTCGCCGTGACCTGGACGGGCGCGCGCGTCTTCGGGAGCCCGAGCGCTCGTCATAGTGCCGGCAGTGCTGTCGCAAACGCTCGCCACCGCTCTTCCATACGATCCTTATCCATGGTGCGCCCTATATACGAATGATGAGGGGGCGGCAGCAATTGCGGTTTCCTCACCATTGAGCAGTGTCGGGCAACTGTGAGCGGCATCGGTGGATTTTGCGTGCCCAATCAATTTTACAATCCGGGCCAAGCGTCTGCCGGGCGAGCACATAAAAAAGACGATATTAGTCGTCTTAGAACGTCCCATCTAATGCTCGCGTTGCTGCCGGAGCATTCGGATTTTTGTTTTCAACCACGCCTTTGATGGCCCGGACTTGTACGGCGCGGTGAGCTTCTTTGAGAGGCATCGTGCATGAGTCCGCGCCGCTCGCATTGCGCAATTTCCTCCCGCAAATCCGGCAGCCGAATATCCGCGCCATAGCGTTCGGTAAGATTCTGCTTTCGATATTGGCCAGCACGTCCGCCGGGATATTCACGAAGCTGAAGAGAGCCGGTCATGTGATGGAGCATTTCGGAACCGATATTGGATGCATGGCGTTAACAATCATCAGAGAAAGTATGTCGGTGCCCTTGGGAACCAAAGTTATAACCGCCCTCGTTGGGCTTCTTATAGTGCTGACGCAAACGCCCGCCAGCGCTCAGTATTCGGACGGCGATAGTGGTCTCGGTGGCACCAATTGCGGTTCGCTTACTCTTCAGCAGTGCCGGGCGACTAAGATTTTGCGTGCCCAATCAATGTTACAATCCGGCAGGGTCTACGGGGCGCAGCCGCAGCTCACGGTACCGTCATTAAGCGGCGTGTTTGCAACCGGCAATTTGGCTTATGCTTCTTCTCCCGCAGCGGGCGGTTCGAGCCGTCACATGAAGCACAAGCAGCGATAGCTCGCTGCCACTTGGTCGATGAGCCGCAAGGCACATAGAGATGCCACAGCTTGAGTCGAATGAATCTGACGGCAAGGGCCTTTTTATAATTCGCAATGGCCAGAAGATCGCCAGTTACGAGGCTGGGAAATGGGTACCGTTGCTTCCCGGA
>Ga0114129_10011188_pt1 | contig 12792 bp, 8 predicted proteins | sample RhiMetdeltSRZDD1_FD_80071 | JGI IMG/M metagenome (GOLD analysis project Ga0114129, IMG submission 80071) | Populus rhizosphere microbial communities from Tennessee, USA - Rhizosphere MetaG P. deltoides SRZDD1 (version 2) (version 2) | ecosystem: Host-associated > Plants > Roots > Rhizosphere >...
TCTCGCCTGGAGCTCGCCGGCCGCCCGATCCGCCGCCCCACGTTCACGTTGCGGGGCCTCGAGTCGCTGCCGATCGTCGTGGAGGAGGCGTGCCCTTCTCTCCCTGTTGGTGGCTCTCTCTCGGGAGGAAGGCGACAGCTACCCAGCAGCTCTTGCTGACGGCTCCGCGAACGTGAGCGAGACCAGCAGATCGCCCCTGCTCACGGCGTCGCCGAGCGAGACGTGCACCTGGGTGACCGTGGCGTCGCGCTCCGCGATGACGTGCGTTTCCATCTTCATCGCCTCGATCGTCACGAAAACATCTCCGCGCGCGACGCGCTGACCGGGTCGCACCGCCACCGCGGCGACGGTGCCGGCCAGCGCGGCGCCGACGTGGGCGGGATTGCCGTCCTCGGCCTGGGGGCGCGCAGTCCGGACCTCTGCCGCGGCGCTGGCGATCGGGACCAGCTCGAGCTGGCCGTCCACCGCGAAGAATAGCGTGACGACGCCATCCGGGTCGGCGCCCGTCCGGGCCATGAAACCGATCACTTGGTTCTTCCCGGATCCCACGTCGACCTCGATCTCTTCCCCCTCCTGAAGCCCGTAGAGGAAGGCCGCGGTGGGCAGCCGGGAGACGTCGCCGAACCGCGCGCGGTGCTGCTCGTAGTCGTGAAACAGCGCCGGGAACAGGAGCGACGACGACACGTCGCGCTCGGTCACCGGTCGGCCCAGCGCGGCCGCCAGGTCGCGACGCTGCCGGGCCAAATCGACGGGCGGGAGCTGGGCGGCGGCGCGCCCGGAGATCGGCCGCTGGCCCTTCAGCACCTTGTCCTGCAGCGCCGCCGGGAAGCCCTCGGGCGGAAGCCCGAAATCCCCGCGGAACAGCGCCACGACCGACCGCGGGAAGCCGATGTCCCGACGGGGATCGAGCACGTCGTCGCGGCTCAGCCCGTTCGCGACCATGCACAGCGCCATCTCGGCGACCGCCGTGGACGTCGGCGTGATCTTCACGAGGTCGCCGAACATCAAGTTGACGTCGGCGTAACGTTTGCAGATCTCGTCCCACCGGTGCTCGAGACCCATCCCGCGGGCCTGCGCGCGGAGATTCGTGTACTGAGGGCCGGGAATTTCGTGGCGGTAGACGTCGGCGGTGCCCGAGCGCATCTCGGCCTCGAACGGCGCGTAGTACCGGCGCACGACTTCCCAGTAGCGCGACAAGGCCTGCAAGACCTCCGGATCCAGACCGGGATCGAGCTCGGTCTGCGCCAGCGCCGAGACGATCGCGCTGAGGTTGGGCTGCGAGGTCAGTCCACTCATGGCGTCGAGGGCGCCGTAGACCGCGTCGGCGCCCGCCTCGATCGCGGCCAGCACGCTGGCCGCGGCGATCCCGCTGGTATCGTGCGTGTCGAAGTGGATCGGCAGTCCGACCTCGTCGCGGAGCGCCTCGATCAGCGCGCGGGCCGCGCGCGGCCGGCAGACTCCCGCCATGTCCTTGATGCCGAGGATCTGGGCTCCCGCCTTCTCGAGCTGGCGGGCCAGATCGACGTAGTAGCGCAGGTTCCACTTCGGGCGGGCGGCGTCGAACAGGTCGCCCGTGTAACACACCGCTGCCTCGCACAGCGCCCCCGACTCGCGGACGGCGTCGATGGCCACCCGCATGTTGTCGACGATGTTCAGGGAGTCGAAGACCCGGAACAGGTCGATCCCCGCGCGGGCCGCCTGCGCGATGAAATGTTGCACCACGTTGTCGGGATAGCTGGTGTAGCCGACCGCGTTCGACGCCCGCACCATCATCTGCAAGAGGATGTTGGGCACGGCCTCGCGGAGGCGCGCCGGCCGTTCCCAGGGGTCCTCCCGGAGAAACCGCATCATGACGTCGAACGTCGCGCCGCCCCAGCACTCGAGGGAGAAGAGCTGCGGCGCCAGCCGGGCGTAGGCCGGCGCGACGGCCAGGATGTCGTGCGTCCGCAGGCGCGTCGCCAGCAGCGATTGCTGCGCGTCGCGAACCGTGGTGTCGGTGAAGAGGATCCGCCTCTCGCGCCGCATCCACGCGAGGAAGCGGTCCGGTCCGAGCTCGCGCAACCGATCGCGACTGCCCGCCGGCACGGGACCCTCGAGATCGCAGGCGGGGACCGGCGGACTCGGCAACGGGCGAGTCGGCGCCGCGCGTCCCTGCATCTCGCCATTGCCGTTGACGATCACCTCGCCCAGGAACTCGAGCAGCCCCGTAACCGGTTCCGGCGACGGGGCGGGTTGGACGAGGTCAGGCGTCTCGTCGATGAAGCGCGTGGTGGACACGCCCGATGCGAACGCCGGGTGCGTGACCACCCGCTCCAGAAAGGCCAGGTTCGACGCCACGCCCTGGATGCGCGACTCGCGGAGCGCGCGGGCCATGCGTCGAATCGCCTCCCCGGGCGAGGCCCCACGGGCGGTGATCTTCATCAGCAGGGAGTCGTAGTACGGCGTGACGACGGCCCCGGTGTGGGCGCTGCCGGCGTCGACGCGCACGCCGACGCCGGCCGGGGTCTGGCAGGCCGTGAGCCGCCCGTGAGCCGGCGCAAAGCCGCGCGTCGGGTCCTCGGTCGTGACCCGACACTGAAGCGCGTGCCCGGAGAGGGAGATCGCGTCCTGATGCGGTACGCCCGACGCCGGATCCCCGATCTTCCCCCCGGCGGCGATCCGGAGCTGCGCCTTGACGACGTCGATTCCCGTGACTTCCTCGGTAACGGTGTGCTCGACCTGCAGGCGCGGATTGACCTCGATGAAGTAGAACCGCTGGGTGTCGGCGTCCAGGAGAAACTCCACGGTCCCGGCGCTCGTGAAGCCGGCGGCCCGCGCCAGCCTGAGGGCCGCCTCGCAGAGCCGGCGGCGAAGGGCGCCGGTGAGGAACGGCGCCGGCGCCCGCTCGACCACCTTTTGGTGGCGTCGCTGCACGGAGCAGTCGCGCTCGAACAGGTGCACGAGTGTCCCATGGCGGTCGCCCAGGACCTGGACTTCGACGTGGTGCGCCCGGCGCACCAGCTTCTCGGCATACAGCTCGTCCTTGCCGAAGGCGCTCGCCGCCTCGCGCCGGGCCGTCTCGACGAGCGCCGGGAGCTCCCCGGCCGATTCCACCACGCGCATCCCGCGCCCGCCGCCGCCCCAACCGGCCTTGAGCATGAGCGGATAGCCGAGCTCGGCCGCGAGGGCGTCGACGTGCTCGAGGTCGTGCGGGAGCGGCCCCGTCCCCGGCAAGACCGGCACGCCCGCCGCCAGCGCCAGGGCACGCGCCGCGACCTTGTTACCGAGCGTGCGCAGCGCCTCCACGCTCGGACCGACGAACGCGATGGAGGCGCGTGCGCAGGCGTCGGCGAACTCGGGACTCTCCGCCAGGAACCCGTAGCCCGGATGAACGGCGTCCACGCGCGTGCGGCGCGCGACGCCGACGATCTCGTCCACATCGAGATAGGCGTCGGTCGGGGTGCGGCCGGCGCCGACCGGATGGCTCTCGTCGGCCGCGAAGCGATGGTGGGCGAGTCGATCCGCCTGGGAGTAGATGGCCACCGTCCGGATGTCGAGCTCGCGGGCGGCCCGGACGACACGGATGGCGATCTCGCCGCGGGCGGCGACGAGCAGACCGCGGATCGGTTGGTGCACCGGGCCTAGGCCAGTGACACCAGCATCTTCAGGCCCAGCGCGCCGATGACGATCGCAAAGATCCTCTTGAGCGAGCGTTCGGACGTGCGGTGCGCCAGGCGGGCGCCGATGGGGGCCAGCACGATGCTGCCGACGGTGAACCCGACGAGAGCCGGTACGTAGATGTAGCCCACGCTCTGCGCCGGGAGACCCGTCGCGCTCCAACCGTTCACGAGGTAGCCGATCGAGCCCACCACGGCGATCGGGAAGCCGACCGCCGAGGCGGTGCCGATCGCGGTGTGAAAGGGCACATTACAGAAGACGAGAAAGGGGATGGTCAGGGTGGCGCCGCCCATCGCCGCCAGCGCCGAGCAGACGCCGATCACCGTCCCGACGACGAACAGACCCGCCGGCCCCGGCAAGCGGCGCGTCGGCTTCGCCTTCCAGTTGAAGAGCATGCTCGAGGCCATGTAGAGGACGAACACCGTGAAGATCACCGCCAGCGGAAACGTCGGGATGTGCCGGGCCACCACGGTGCCGAGGCCGGTGCCGACGACGATGCCCGGGATCAACCGCCTCAGCACATCCCAGTTGACCGCCTGGTGCCGGTGGTGGGCCCGCAAGCTCGAGAGGGAGGTGAAGATGACGGTCGCCATGGCGGTGCCGAGCGCCACGTGCAGCATGTGCTCGCGCGGAAAGCCCTGGGCGGAGAAGGCCAGCGTCGTCAGGGGGACCTGAATGCCGCCGCCGCCCATGCCGAGCATCCCCGCGAAGAAGCCGATGAAAGCGCCGATGGCGACGTACACGAAGAGCCACTGATCCATGATTCCCGCGAACCTCGCCTACCCGGGGTCCGGAATCAATGTCCAGGACTGCTGAATTCGTGTCTGCGTGCCCGACCGGCTCAGCTGGTCGAGCGTCGGTAGGCGCTCGGCGGCTTGCCCGTGATCCGCTGGAACACGTGGGCGAGGTGTGAGGTGTCGACAAAGCCGACCCGCGCGGCGATCGCATCGAGCTTCTCATCGGTGCCGGCCAGGAGATCCTGGGCGATGGCGACGCGGACCCGGGTGAGATAGTCCCGCACGCTCAGCCCAGTCTCCGATCGAAAGAGGTGGGCCAGATGGCTGGCGGAGATGTCGATGATCTCCGCGATGCCGTCCACGGTCAGCTCCTGATCGAAATGGACGCTGAGGTAGTCGATCGTCCGGCTCACGGCGTCTCCCAGCTGCGGCCACGGTCCACCGACGCCGTCGCCCGGTCGGAGCAGGGCGCCGATCCGGCCCACCAGCTCCCTCGAGTTGACGGGCGGCCGCAGGACGCCGCGGATGTTCAGGGTTTCCCACACCGCCTCGCCGCCCAGATAGGCGTCGTCGCTCACCACGAGCACGGGGCAGGCGGGCATCTGGGCGCTCAGGGCGCCGAGAAAGCGGCGCGCCTCCGCCCCGGAGCGCTTGACGCTCAGCACGACGCAGGTCGGCCGGAACCCGAGCATGCGGTTGAGCCCGTCGACGAGCGTAGCGGCCGTCTCCACGCTGGCCGCGCGGGCCAGCGTGACGGCGAGCGTGGCGCGCCAGCCAGGATCACCTCCCACCAGGAGCAGACGGGCCGCCCGGGAGCGTTGCCCCGCGCGGTCGGGCCGGATCCGCCGGGCCGGGGCGCGGCGGCCGCTCGCGCGCTGCTCGAGCGCCCGGCGCATCGCCGCTCGAAGCTCTTCTTCGTGGAACGGCTTCGTGAGGTAGTCTGACGCGCCGAGCTTCATGGCGGCGACCGTGGTCCGGACCGTCTTCACGCCGGTCGTCATGATGACCGGCAGGTCGGGCGCCATCGTCTTGAGCTCTTGCAGGATCTCCAGCCCATCGACGTCGGGCAGGAGGATGTCCAGGAGCACGAGATCCACGCGCTGTGCGAGCACCAGCGCGAGCGCCGTCCGTCCGTGCGCGGCGTCCACCACCACGTATTCCTCGTCGAGGAAGAGGTGGAGCAACTCGCGAATTGGGGCGTCATCGTCGACCACGAGCACGACCGCGCGATCGGGCCGGCTCGGGTGAGCCTGCGAGGTCTGCTGCACGACCGGATCCGGAGCAGACGGTCCGAGAGTCTCGCGCACGGATCGAGCCTGCCACAAGAAGTGCAGAAACATACAGAAATTCGACAGTCCTAGACATTGACTGCCGCGCCCCGGTCTCCGACTGTGTCACCCATTCCGGCGCCGTGATTGATGGGAAAGGCTTTGTGCCCGTGGATCGGGGCCAAGCCAGAGGGAGAAGCGCGTGAGGATCCGACCGGTCGCGTCGATCGCCCTCCTCGTGGTCCCCCTCATCGTTGCGTCCCCGCCGGGCGCGGCGGCAGAGACGATCCGCATCGGGATCGGCCACCAGAGCATGTGCACGGACACGTACTCCGGCGGCATCACCGTCAAGCAACGCGGACTCCTGGACAAGCACCTACCGCGCGTGGGGAAGTACGCCGGCGTGAAGTACGACATCGTGTGGGAAGACTACACGTCGGGACCGCCCATCACGAACCAGATGCTGGCCGGCAAGCTCGACATTGGGGTGATGGGTGACTACCCGCTCCTCGTGAACCTCGCCCGGTTCCAGGAAACCCAGAGCCTGCGCTCGGTGGTCGTGTCCATGACCGGCTACAACATGTACGGCTCCGGCAACTCCATCGTGGTGCCGACCGACGCGCCTCTCCACCGATTCGAGGACCTCAAGGGCAAGAAGGTCTCGGTCCCGTTCGGCTCCGCCGCTCACGGGATGCTCCTGAAGGCCCTGGTGGACCGCGGGCTCGGCCAGGACTTCTTCACCCTGATCAATCAGAGCCCGCCGGTCGGCGCCACCAGCATCCAGGAGAAGAAGATCGACGCCCATGCGGACTTCTGTCCGTGGGGTGAGCTGCTGGAGTTCAAGGGCTTCGGGCGGAAGATCTTCGACGGCAGCCAGGCGTCGATCGCCTACCTGCACGGTGCGGTGGTGCGCAAGGACTTCCTCGACAAGCACCCCGAGGTCGTCGTCGCCTACCTCAAGGCCGTCGTCGAGGCCAACGAGTGGATCACCCGGAACCCCGAGGAGGCGACCACGAAGCAGGAGCAGTGGACGTCCATCCCCAAGGAGGTGCTCTACCTCTACTTCGGCCGTGGTGGCTTCCTCACCCTCGACGCCACCATCAAGCCGCGCTGGGTGGAGGTGCTCCGGTACGACGCGACGGTGCTCCAGAAGATGGGCATCATCAAGCAGGTGGACGTCGAAGGCACCATCGACGACCGCTTCCTCCGGCAGGCATACCGGGAGCTCGGTCGCGACTACGCGAAGGACCAGCGAGTGCTCGTGGCGGGCACCTCGCCGCTCGAGGGCAAGGACGCGCTCACCGGCAGCCCGATCAAGGATGCGCGGACGGCGGGCGAGCTGTGGCTGAAGGGCGACCCGATCAAGCCCTACGCCTCGCTGGCGACGCTGATGACGGCGCTCCGCCAGGCCGAGCAGGCGGGCCGGGCCCTGAACGCCGCCTACGTCTTCGACTACCCGACCGGACTCAAGCTCTTCGCGCATCGAGCGCTCTACGTGGCCGGCGGCAGCGGCAAGCCGGAGCTGGCCTCCCTCGTCGCCTTCGCGTGGAAGGAAGAGGCGGAGACGTTCGCGACCAAGAACGGGGGGAAGGTCCTCTCGCTCGAGGAGGCGAAACGGCTAGGGACCGCCAGGTAGATGGACGTCTCGCCGGAAGCGAGCACGGCGCCGCTGGTCACCTCGCTGACCGCGAGGACGCTCGCGTTCCCGCGCCTCGTCAATTGGCGCCGGCCCGCCCTCCGCCTCTCGTCGGTCGGGTTCTTCTTCGCGGCGTGGCACGTCGTGACGACGAGACGCTGGGAGCTCTACGTGCGCTTCCAGAACGTCCCCCCGCCCGCCCAGGTGCTGGAGGACGCGATCGAGCTGTTCAGCAGCGCCCCCTTCTACGTGCACATCCTCGCCAGCCTCGAGCGCATCTGGCTGGGTTTCGCCATCGCGACCGTGCTCGGCGTCGGGCTCGGGCTGCTCATCGGGTGGTTCCGACTCGCGGCCGACACGCTGCTGCCGCTCGTCGAGCTGCTGCGCCCGATCCCGGCCGTCGCGTGGGTGCCGCTCAGCATCATGCTCTGGCCCACCGAGCTGTCGAGCATCGTGTTCATCACCACCCTCGGGGCCTTCTTTCCCATCGTGCTCAACACCGTCCACGGGGTGGAGGGCATCGACCGCCAGCTCGTGCGCGCCGCCACCAGCCTGGGGGCGGGGCCGGCCGCCATCTTCCGCGAGGCCGTCATCCCCGGGGCGCTGCCGTCCATCGTGACGGGGCTGTCGGTCGGCATGGGCGTGTCGTGGCTCTGCCTCATCTCGGCCGAGATGATCTCGGGACAGTTCGGGATCGGGTACTTCACCTGGCTCGCCTACGGGATCGTGAAGTACTCGCACATCGTGGTCGGCATGCTCGTCATCGGCGTGCTCGGCATGCTGTCGAGCGCGCTCATCCGGCTGATCGGGGCGCGCTGTATGCCGTGGCTGCCCCGGACCGAGCGATGAGACGGAGGATCGTCGAGTGACCGACAGACCGACGGGCCGCATCGAGATCACCGACCTCGGCGTCGCGTTCGGGAGCAACGGCCGGACGGTGGAAGCGATCCGGCGATTCACGCTGATGACGACGCCCGGCGAGTTCGTCGCGCTGCTGGGCCCGTCGGGCTGCGGCAAGACGACCGTGCTCAACGCGGTGGCGGGCTTCGTGGACCCGACGGCCGGGCGGGTGTTGGTGGACGGCGAGCTCGTCACCAGGCCCGGAGCCGATCGGGGGATGGTCTTCCAGCAGCACTCGTTGTTCCCGTGGAAGACCGTGCTCGCCAACGTCGAGTTCGGACTCAAGATGCGCGGGGTGGGGAAGACGGAGCGGACGTCGCAGGCCCGCACCTACTTGCACCTCGTCGGCCTCGCCGGCTTCGAGCACGCGTACCCCGGGGAGCTGAGCGGCGGCATGCAGCAGCGCGTCGGCATCGCCCGCGTCCTCGTCAACCGGCCGCGCGTGATGCTCATGGACGAGCCCTTCGGCGCCCTCGATGCGCAAACGCGGCTGACCATGCAGGAGCTGCTCCTCGGCGTATGGCGCGAGGTGCGGACGACGGTTCTCTTCGTCACGCACGACATCGACGAGGCGCTGTTCCTGGCCGACCGCGTGGTCGTGATGACGGCTCGGCCCGGTCAGATCCGCGACTTCGTCCCGGTGAAGCTGACCCGGCCGCGGGCGGCCGAGGTCATCGCCACCTCGGAGTTCATGGCCCTCAAGGCGCGCGTCTTCGCCCAGGTGCGGGAGGAGAGCGCTCGAGGCCTGGGACCGCGTCCGTGAGCACGCTGCGGACGCTGGGAATGCGCGTCCGCGCTCGACGGTGGACGGTGGCGGCCGGGACGGTGGCCGTCTTCGGTTTCTACCAGGCCTCCATCCTCGCTGTCCTCGTCGTCGGCCTCGGGGGCGCCCCCAACTATCTGCGGCTCTATCCCTGGTGGGAGAACGCGCGCCGCATCGTACGACTCACGCCCTCGGCCGCCGACACCGTCGTGCTGATCGCCCGCGAACCGCTCCTCGAGTACGGGCGCCGTCATCCCGTCTTCGGCGTGGCCGTGTGGAGCTTCGAGCTGACCTGCTCGAGCCTGCTCTTCTTCGTCTCGTTCTCGGCACTCGTGGGACTCTACCTCGGCATCGGCGGACGGGCGGCCCGCTGGGGCGCGGTCGGCTCGCTCGGCGGGGCCGGCGTCGCCGGCCTGCTTGGCGCCGGGGTCTCGTCGCTCACGCACTGCGGGCTCGGCTCGTTCGGCGTCCTGCTCGCGGTCGCCGGTATCTCCGCGGCCACCATCCAGTGGTCCGCGCGCCTCGAGCCCGTGCTGATCCCCGCGGGCTATGCCCTCATCGTGCTCGCCATCCTGGCGCGCGTGCGCGCGCTCCCCGCGGCGCGGGGCCTGGACGCCGCGTGAGGCCGGGGGCGGTGGTGCTCGCCGTCGTCCTCCTCGCCGCCTGTGCGCCCGGCCCTCTGGAGATGATGCCGTCGTTCGCGCTGCTCGATCAGGCCGGCACCACCGTGAAGTCCGAGAGCCTGCGCGGTCAGGCGCTCGTCGTCAGCTTCGTGTTCACCACCTGCCGGGAGGCCTGCCCGCTGATCACCTCGCAGCTTGCGCGGGCCCAGGCGCGCGCTCGCCTCGAGAAGCTCGACACGCGAGTGCGGTTCCTCTCCATCACCCTCGACCCCGTCACCGACACCCCCGACGTGCTGCGCCGCTACGCCGCCACCTACGGCATCGACCTCCGCACCTGGCATTTCTTGACTGGCGACCCGGGTGATGTGGCCCGCGTGATCCGTGGCTTCGGGCTCAACCCGGTCGCGGGAGAACGCCTCGTCCACGGAAGCCTCGTGCTGCTGGTCGACGGGGCGGGTCGGATCGCCGAGCGGCGGACGGACCTCGAGCTCGATCCCGAGCGGCTGATGATCTCGCTGCGCAAGCTCCTGGGCTGAGCCTCGGGTCGCCACCGCGATCCACTGATCGGACCGGCGTGAGACCGCCCGTCGGTTGCGGCCTCAGCCGCGTCTCGACGCCATCATCGACTGTAGGATGTGCTCCAGCTGGCGATCGAGCGCCGCGGCCATGTCGCGCGCACCGTTCATGTCCCCCGCACGAGCGAGCGCCTCCAGGTCCTGAGCCACCCCCGCCGCCGTCACCGCTCCGAACAGTCTCAACGACCCCTTCAGCGTGTGGGCTTCCCGCATCACCTCCGGAGCGTCGCCGCGGTCGATGGCGCGCCGGATCGCGTCCATCCGCCCCGGCGTGTCCTGCGCAAAGACGGTCAGCAACTCGTCGAGGAGCTCACGGTCGCCCCCGGTGTGGTCGAGCGCGGTCGCGAGATCGATGTCCGTCCACTCGGCCGGCGAAGCCGGAGCCGACGCCGGCGGGATCGGCCCGGAGCGGTCGTCGCGGAAGAGTCGGATAAGCGCCGCCGCCAGCTCCGCGGGCTTGACCGGCTTGGTCAGATAGTCGTCCATGCCGGCCGCCAGGCAGCGCTCCCGATCGCCGGGCAAGGCGTAGGCGGTCAGCGCCATGATCGGGAGCCGACGGCGGTCGGGGCACTGGGCCTCGCGCTCCCGGATCGCCGCCGTGGCCACGAACCCGTCCATCACTGGCATCTGCACGTCCATCAGGACCACGTCGAACGGATGCCGCTCGTAGGCGTCGACGGCTTCCTGCCCGTTGTTGGTGACGACGGGGACGTGGCCCAGCTTCTCCAGCAAGCGCACGATCAGCACTTGATTGACCGCATTGTCCTCCGCCACCAGCACGTGCAACGGTCGGAACGTCCGGTCGGCGCCGGACTCGCCCGGCGCGGGGGCTGGCGCCACCGGGCCCGCGTGGCCCAGGGCCAGCAGCACCGCGTTGAGCAGCTCGGAAGGGGTCAGCGGCTTGACCAGGTAGCGCACGATGCCGAGCTGGCGGCAGCGCGCGATGTCCCCGCTCATCACCTCGGAGGTCAACAGCATCACGGTCACGCCAGCCAGCCCGGGCTCGTGGCGGATCCGCTCGGCCACCGCGAAGCCGTCGAGATCTGGCATGCGCGCGTCCAGGAGCACCACCCGGAACATCCGGTCGGCGGCGCGCGCCGTCTCGAGCGCGGCCAGCGCTGATCGTCCGTCGGCCACGATCGTCGCCTCGACGCCCCAGGCCGAGAGCATCGCCTCGAGCAGGCGCCGATTGGTGGCGTTGTCGTCGGCGGCGAGGACGGACAGCCCCCGCAGGGCATCGGGCGGCGCCGCCACCTGGCGGGGGACTGGCCCCTCGGCCCGCAGCAGGCGCACGGTGAAGTGGAAGGTGCTGCCCTGGCCGGGCGTGCTCTCGAGCCCGATCCGCCCCCCCATCTGCTCGACGAGGCGGCGGCAGATGGCGAGCCCGAGCCCCGTCCCGCCAAACCGGCGCGTGGTCGAGGCGTCCGCCTGGGCGAAGGCGTCGAAGATGATCCCGCACTTGTCGGCGGGGATGCCGATGCCGGTGTCCTGGACGGCCACCCGCAGCGTGGCCGCGTCGGGCGTCACGGTCTCGGCCTCGATGCGCACGGCGACCTCGCCCCGCTCGGTGAACTTGATCGCGTTGCCGGCGAGGTTGAGGAGGATCTGGCCGAGTCGGCCGGTGTCGCCCACCAGCTCGTCGGGGACCCCGGCCTGGATCTCGTAGGTGAGCTCGAGCCCCTTGGCGTGGGCCAGCGGCGCCAGCGTCTTGAGCAGGTCGGCCAGCGTCTCGCGCAGGGCGAAGGGCACCGGCTCCAGCTCCAGCCGCCCGGCCTCGATCTTCGAGAAGTCGAGGATGTCGTTGATGATCGTGAGCAGCGCCTCGCCCGAGCGATGAACCGTCTCGGCGTAGCCCCGCTGCTCCGGGGTCAACGCGGTGTCGAGCAGCAGCGCGGTCATGCCGATCACGCCGTTCATCGGAGTCCGGATCTCGTGGCTCATCGTGGCCAGGAAATCGGACTTCGCGCGGTTGGCGGCCTGAGCGGCGGCTTCCTTCTGCTTGAGCACGCTGATGTCGCGCACGACGAACAGCTCGCCCAGCGGCCGCCCGGCGCCATCGGCCAGCGGGGTGACCACCACCGAGACCTCCACCAGTTGCCCCGACCGGGTCTTGGCGCGGACCTCCGCCGACGCGAGCACCTCGGCGCCGGCCCCCGCGCCGAGGGCGTCCCGGCCGTCCAACAGGTCGAGCGCGTCCAGCCGCCGACCGAGGGCGTCCGCGGCGGTGTAGCCATACAGGCGCGTGGCGCCCTGGTTCCAGGAGGTGACGCGGCCCGCCTGGTCGCAGGCAAAGATCGCGTCGCTCGATTGCGCGACCTGCAGGGCGAGGAGGCGGTTCTGCTCCTGGCTCTGGCGCAGCGAGGCCAGCAGGGACTGGATGTTCTCGGCCATACGGTTGAACGCCTCGATGCACTGGGCGGTCTCGGGCGGGCCGGCCAGCGCGATGCGCACGCCGTAGTCACCCTGGCCGAAGCGGCGGGCGCTGGCGGCCAGCGCGTGCAGCGGTCGCACGCTGCCGCGCAGCACCACCAGCGTCACCCCCAGGGTCAAGCCGGCGCCCAGTAGCAGGAGGCCGAGCGTCTCCCAGAACCCCCGCCAGAGCTTGTTGATCGACTCCGCGGGGTCCAGGCGCA
>Ga0114129_10011190_pt1 | contig 12790 bp, 11 predicted proteins | sample RhiMetdeltSRZDD1_FD_80071 | JGI IMG/M metagenome (GOLD analysis project Ga0114129, IMG submission 80071) | Populus rhizosphere microbial communities from Tennessee, USA - Rhizosphere MetaG P. deltoides SRZDD1 (version 2) (version 2) | ecosystem: Host-associated > Plants > Roots > Rhizosphere >...
ATCACGTAGTTCTCCTTGATCATGACTTTGGCGGTCTGAAAAAGGATCTCTGTGATGACCGTCTTCTACCTCACGACACGCCCAACATCAGGCCCGTCGTACACCATCCCCGTGGACGCAGCCTTCGCTGAAAACTACGCTAGAATGCTAGCGCGATCATCACAGCCCTCCTGCCCGCCAAGTTTGCCAGCCCGCTAGAGGTCGCGTCGGTGGGTGCCGACATCCGGCATTCCACTCTAGATCAATGATCTGAATGGAGTGTCCCATCATGTCGGACAAGTCTCCGCGAAAATCTGCTGCCAAGAAGCCAGGCCGGACGCTGAAAGAGAAGCGCACTGCGAAGAAGGTCAAGAAGGCCGACAAGGCCACGCCCTTCCTGCCGCCCAACCATTAACCGACTAACGTAGAAACCGGTACGCTTCCGCCCCGTTGACCTGGTCGTTCCGGCTGGATAGCGGGCGTACCGAAGCCGCCGCCTGTCCTCGACGCGAGCTTCGCATCGACTATGGCGGCACCACGAGCGTAGCGGCCCCGGTCCGCCGCGGAAGAAGGCTGCGGGCCGCCACGGTCTATGACCGCGGCGGCCCGCCTGAGCCGGGAAACGGGGAAGACCCGGCCCGTCTGTGCGGCTTAAGAGCCGATGCGCAGGTTGTTGGTCACCATGGTGACGCCCGGTGATGCCCAGGCGATGCGCTCGGCCTGGCGGTACTCGGCGAACGAGCCCACATTGCCGCTCAGCATCAGTTCGTGGTCCCTGACATCGACGTGGACCGCCTTGGAGTCCACAAGCGAGCTGCGCTTGAGCGCGGCTGCGACGAGGTTCATCGCGGGGCTCTTGGAGGTCGGCTGGTCGATCAGCATGGAGTTCTTGATCTCCGTGACGCCCCGGAGGTTCTCCAACGCTCTAGTGGCCGCCTCGCGCTGGTAGTCCCAGGCGACGTTGCCAGACAGCGTGATCACATGGTTCTGGACCGTGGCCTTGACCGACTTGGCCGGTACGTCCGCCGCCCAGTCCAGAATCTTGGCGGCGACCTCGGCGAGGTCGGCGTCGGTGGCGCCGGTGCTACCCGGGTTGCGGACGGTCATCTTGTCCACGATCGAGCTGACGCCGCGTACGCGCATGGTCGAACGCTTGACGTTGTGCTTCTCCGCCAGGCTGGTCGTCTCGCCGGAGAGAGTAACGGTGCCGCTCTCGGCGACCACGCTGATGCGCTGCGCCTCGATGCTGGGGTCGTACTGGAGTTCATCGGTTACGAAGGTGCGAAGTTCCTGGTCTGTGAAGTGGATCGATTGCGTCATGGCCCAACCATGGTCGCAATCCGGCGTCATAGCTAGGGATAATTGCCCTAATTTGAATAAATCTTCAATTTGCCGCGAATCCGCCCAGCTTTAATCCGACATAACGCGGTGCCGGATGCCGCCTTGGCACATCGAGGTTAGCTTCTGGTCCACGGCATCCGGCACGCGATCCCGTAGGCGAGCACCACCCTCGGCGCCTTTCCCGCCCGCGATGAGACTCGGACGAGCAGAGGTACCTGCGACCGCGGTAGGCCGGTGGCTTCCTTCGCCTACGCCGTTGTGCCGCATGTGCCGCCCAGTACGGCAAGGGCCCCCACGTTGTCGCGATCTCCGCCGATGCGCGTACCGTTGATGCAGGGAACTTCGATCCCAGTCCGTCAGGACCCTGCGGTGAACGACCAGCGATTGCGGCGCCTCAGCCGGGGCGCCGACCGAGCCGGTACTCCGCGGCACGTTCCGTTAGGCGTGTTGACCATGGAAATTGCCAGATCCTCTGTTGCTCGTGCGGCGTCGCTGTGACAAACGCTGTGGCGCTTGCCGACCGCGATGAGCCGGCATCCGGCCCGCGGGCGCGCCTGTACCGCGATGGTGTCAGCTTGTCGCAGGACTTCGCGGTCGCCGATATCTCCAGGTCGTACAGCAGCAGTCGTTCACGCTGCGCAAGAATCTTGTGACCCTGCGCCGCGTGGTGGTCCCCATGCGTGAGGTTCTCAATTCTCTGCCGCGCCGCGATCTGAGCATTGTGGACGATGCGATGACGACTTACTACCAAGACGTTTACGACCACGTCCTGCGGGCCACCGAATGGACCGAGTCGCTGCGCGACCTGGTCGCCACGACCGTAGAGACGAATCTGATCATCCAGGGCAATCGCATGAATCCGATCATGAAGAAGGTGGCGAGCTGGGGCCGCGATCATCGCGGTGCCCACGGCGATCACGGGCTTTTACGGCCAGAACCTGCCCTACCCCGGGTCCTCGACCGGGTGGGAGTTGTGGCCTTGAGCGGCCTCGTCGTGATCTTATCTGCGCTCCTGTACGTGATCTTCAAGCGGAAGGACTGGTTGTGACCCACGGTGAGCCCAACCCCGGGAGGGAGCCTGCGATGGCCACCTATATACCCAACAACCAGAGCGGCGCCGCCGTCGACATCCTGTCCGTGACCGACGCGCTGGCGCGGGCCGCGCGTACAGCCGGATACGCGCCGTCGATCCACAACACCCAGCCGTGGCGGTGGCGCCTTGCCCGCGGCACACTCGATCTTTACTTGGAACGCAGTCGTGTTCTTGCCGCGACCGATCCCGATGGTCGGCTGGCGACCATCAGCTGCGGGGCTGCGCTGAACCATGCTCGGGTAGCGTTGGCCGCCGGCGGATGGAACGCCACGGTGTCTCGGCTGCCCGAGCCGGCCCATCCCGATCATCTCGCTCGGTTGCACGTCCAACGCGGTCCGGTCGATCCGTTGGCAGTGCACCGCTCACACGCCATCCTGATGCGCTATACCGACCGCCGACCCGTCACCGGTCCAGCAGTGCAGGCCGAGGACATCGCAGCCATCGTGAAATCCGTCGAAGCGCAGGGCATCTGGCTTCATGTCTTGCACCCCGACCAGCTTTACGACCTTGCCGCGGCCTCCGAGTACGCCCGGCGAACCGAGGCGGCCGAGGCACCGTGGCGTGACGAGCTGGCGTACTGGACCGGAGGCGACCGGCCCGACGGGACAGGCGCGCCGGACAGCGCGATCCCGGCCGAGAATCCGCAGACGCCGATACCCGGCCGCGATTTCGCCCATTACGGCACGCTACGGATAAGCGCCGAACACGACCGGCTCGCAGTGTTCGCGATGCTGTACGGCCCCGGCGACAGGCCCGCCGACTGGCTGCGTGCCGGCGAGGCGTTGTCGGCGGGCTGGCTCACCGCCACCGAACGGGGCGTCACGGTGCTGCCGTTGAGCGTCACCATCGAGGTGCCCAGCACGCGCGAAGTCATGCGTCGATTTGTCGCCGGCCTCGGCTGTCCCTACCTGATACTTCGCCTCGGCATGATCGATCCGGCGGAGGCCGTCCCGACGCCCACCCCGCGGCTACCCACCGACCAGATCATCGAACGGGCATAGGTCGGCCGATGGGCTTGATGCTGCCGACGACGGTTGAATGCCTTGGGGCGGATCCGGCCCCGGGATCTGACCATGCAATGTCAACCGTGACGACCGGCCGGCGGCGGTATCTCCTCGATGCCGTCGACGACCGCCTGGGCCAGTTCGGACAGGCGACGGTTTCGGTTGCGGGAGGCGCTGCGCAGCAACTTGAACGCCTCGTGCATCGGAATGTGGAGTCGCTCGGCCAGCACTCCTTTGGCCTGCTCGATCAGGATGCGGCTGTTGAGAGCGGTTTGCAGTTGTGAGGTGAGGATGTCGCGGCGCCGGATGGCGCGTTCCTGAAGCAGTCCGATCGTCGCCACGTCGGCCAGGGCCTGTCCGATGCGCAGCGTGGCCGGATCCCGCGCACCGGGGCTGGTGTCGAAGAAGTTCAGTGCGCCGATCACCTCGGTGCGTAGCCGCATCGGGATGGCATGCACTGCGGAGAAGCCGGCCGCCGCGGCGGCCTCGGTGAACCTCGGCCAGCGTCCCGCGGTCGGTAGATCCGCGACCGACACCGGCTCTCCGGTACGGAAACAGTCCACACATGGTCCCTGGTCGGTCTGCAGCTGGAACAACTCCAGCAGCCGCGTCCGCTCGGAGGAAGCGGCCACCACCTGCAAGGTCTGTTGCTCGTCGGTCAGCAGCAGCCCGGCCGCGGATACGCCTAACAGCGATACACACCGTTCGGTCAGCACGTGCAGGAAATCGATCACGTCGAAGTCGTCGACGAGAGTGTCAGCCAACTCCACCAACACATCGCCCAGCTGGGTTTCGGCCATCTCACTCACCCTCCGGCCTCACAGTAGTCTCATCGCGACCGTCGCTGGAAGTAGCGGGTCGGTGTCTGCGGCCGGCCGGAATGATCGAGGATCTCAACCAGAATCACCGTCGTCGGCGTCGGAATCGCGGTGGAACCGCAGCCGTCGTGCGACCACGTCCCCGGCGACCTCCACCAACCGCCGATCGTGGGCGTACGCGTAGGCGCGCAACCTGATCAATGCCACCGCCGCCGTCACCCCCAGCTGCACGATGAGCATCCCGGTGGCCTGATGCACCTGGGGATGGCGCATTCCGAGCGGCTCTGGCCCACTCCTATTTATCCGTAACCGGTTCTGACCGTCGGCCGCGTCGAGCAATATCGCGCACATCGAGTCCGCCAACTGCAACGCGTCAGCCAGCTGCTCAGGATCTAGACTGCCGGGCACGGCGCGGTACAGATCCATCACGCCGAGGCGGATCGCGCCGATCCGCAGCGGCAACGCGAACACCGCCCGCACACCCGCCGACACGGCCGCCGCCGCGTAGATCGGCCACCGCGACTCGCATTCCGGCGCGGCCAAGTCAGCCACCAGCACCGGGCCGCCTTCCAGGGCCTCTACCCCAGCGCCTTCGCCGAGCGTCACGGTCAGCTCCTCCACCTCGGAGACGACCGCATCACTGGCGTACAACACCTCCCGAAGGCTCGCCGGCAACGCCACCGCGACGGCGACCCCGTCAACGCCGGTGGCACCGATGACCGCCGCGCAGACATGCTCGACCGTGATCGGCCGACCTCGAGACTGCTCGACGACCAGCTGCCACAGACGCAATCGACGCCGGATGCTCATCGCACCGACCCGGCCGGACACCAGACGGTCAGCGAAATTTCCACGAGGATGCCTCCGATACCTGCACGGTTCGTGAGGCCGCGACGGGCGGGTGACGTCAGACAAAGACCGGGTCGAACGCAACTGGCTCCTCGAACGGCTTGCCGCCCTCAACCCTACTCTCGGCCATCAGGGGCGGGCGAGCGTACGCAGATCGGCGCACCGAACCTGACCGGCGCGCCAGCTCATCGCCGTCCTGTCGGAGGATAAGCGGATAGCCGAGGTCATCGCCCGGCTTCGACAGCGGTTCTCGCCAGAACAGATCTCCTCCGCAGAACTTGAGCGCCGGGTATGCGGCTTGCACCGCCAGTTCGCAACAGCGCGCGTCCGCACCTTCGTGGCCATTTCGTGCAACGCACTGCACGCCGCTCGATCGAAGCTCCGCCGTGGGCGCCCGTAGCGACAGCTGGAACGCGATAGGGCGAACTCGGCCTCGCAGCGACGTTCGTCGTACATCGGTGATGTCTTCTGCCTTCCCTCGCGCACGCGATGGACGCAGCCCAGTAATACTGTCCATCTTGGATACAGCGGATCGTGCTCGTTGGGCGAAAAGTGACAACGACACTGGTCCGCCGCGACACGCCGATGCGGCTACGGGAAGCCGCGCTCGGGTGCGTGAGCTATCTCCCCCGGAGGCTGGTCGCTGCGGCCGGGCCATCTTGCGCAACTGGGTCATGCGGGCGACGCCGAACACTGATGCGGCGAGGACCGAACAGACCCCGGCGATCAGCGAGGCGACGGCGAAGGCAGCGTGCCGTGCATCCACGGGAAGCCGGCATCGACCGGGCGGGCGTGCTGCAGCACAAACACGATCAACGCCACCGTTGCGGCCGCTGGCGGCGCAGATGCCTACCGGGCCGACGGCCGGTCAAATTGCCGTGGGGCTCGGACGTGATTGCGCGCCAACGGGTTACCTTCCGCGCTCGGCTTGCTTGCCGAGCTTACTGGCGAGCAGCACGCTCAGATCAGTGGCGAGCGTGCCCAGGTCCTCCCCGCGGTACACGCCGGCCAGCTCTTCAAGCAGGCTGATAGCGACCGCGACGTGAGCGGCGGTCAGCGCCGTCGTCGGTTCTGTCCATGCGCCGTCCTCGGTGAGCCGGTTCCGCAGGAGTACGGCGTACTCGTCACGGTTGAGCGGATTCCCAGCCGTGTCCCGGGCGGCAGCCGTCGGGCGCGGCGGGGTCACACCCGCCACCGCCGTGCTGAGGCCGGCATGCTCGGGACAGTAGTCGGTCTGGCGGACCGGATCATGCGTCCATCCGGCCGCGTGACCGCGCGCGAAGGACAGGGCGTCAGTGTCGCTGCGCCACTGCTCGATGGCGGACGGCTCCACTTGGACCGGGCATCCGGCCGCGTCGCAACTGAGCACGACCCGTCGCTCAGAACCGCGTTCGCTAGACAGGTGGATACTCATTGGGTCTCGCTCCTTTTTGGATGCTCACCCTCAGCCAAGCGGCCGCGCTGCAGGAGGCAACTCGACCTCGGCCTTCGGCAGCACCTCGGCCCCTATCGCATCGATGAACCGGCTGGTACCAGCCCGACTCTACAAGCGCGGCCAGCGATCCGCCCAGCACGACGCTGACCGGTGGTCCCGCGGTGTCGAAGGGTGACAATCAGACGATGGCCTGGCGCGACGACATGCTCTCCGTGTTCCGGTCCGACGAACCGGGCAAGATTGCGGCATTTTCTGCGGCCCGCAGCGGACTCGCTGCGACGTGCACGCTCCAGTCGGCAAACGATGTCCCGCGTCTTGCCCCCGACGGCCGGGGTCGGTAGACACCCGGCCACGGCCGTTGTGGTCATTTCTTGGCGGACGGACCGAGGCTAGGGCTTGTCGGCGATGAGGACTTCGGTGGTGAGGAACAGCGCAGCGATCGATGCGGCGTTCTGTAGCGCGGATCGGGTGACCTTGGCGGGTTCGACGATACCCGCTTTGATCATGTCGACATACTGACCGGTCTCAGCGTTGAGGCCGTGGCCCGAAGGCAGTGAGCTGACCTTCTCGGCGACGACGCTGCCTTCAAGGCCGGCGTTGACGGCGATCTGCTTGAGCGGAGCGGTGAGTGCGACCCGCACGATGTTCGCGCCGGTCGCCTCGTCGCCGGCCAGGTCAAGCTTGTCGAACGCGCTGACCGCGGCGTTGGCCAGAGCCACGCCACCACCGGGAAGCAGGCCTTCCTCGATGGCCGCCTTGGCGTTGCGGACGGCGTCCTCGATGCGATGCTTGCGTTCCTTGAGTTCGACCTCGGTGGCCGCGCCGACCCTAATGACCGCAACCCCGCCGGCGAGCTTGGCCAGGCGCTCCTGCAGCTTCTCCCGGTCGTAGTCGGAGTCCGTCTTCTCGATCTCCGCGCGGATCTGATTCACCCGGCCGGCGATCTGGTCGGTGTCACCCGCGCCGTCCACAATCGTCGTCTCCTCCTTGGTGACGACAACCCTGCGGGCCCGACCCAACACATCCAGCCCAGCGTTTTCCAGAGTGAGACCGACCTCGGCACTGACCAGTTGAGCGCCGGTGAGAACAGCCAGGTCGGCCAGCACGGCCTTGCGGCGGTCACCGAAACCGGGCGCCTTGACCGCCACTACTGCCAGCGTGCCGCGGACCTTGTTGACGATCAGCGTGGCCAGAGCCTCACCTTCGACGTCATCGGCCACGATAGCCAGCGGCTTGCCGGCCTGGACGACCTTCTCCAGGATCGGCAGCAGGTCGTTCAAGCTCGAAATCTTGTTTCCGACGAGGAGCAGGTACGGATCGTCGAGGACGGCTTCCATCCGATCGACATCGGTGACGAAATACGGCGAGATGTAGCCCTTGTCGAATCGCATTCCCTCGGTGAGTTCCAGCTCGAGGCCGAAGGTATTGCTCTCCTCGACGGTGATGACGCCTTCCTTGCCGACCTTGTCCATCGCCTCGGCGATCATCTCGCCGACCGTGGGATCGCCGGCGGAGATCGACGCCGTGGCCGCGATCTGCTCCCTGGTCTCGACATCTTGGGCCTGGTGCGCCAGCTCCTCGATCACCGCGGCCACGGCCTGCTCCATGCCCCGTTTGAGGGCGATCGGGCTGGCGCCGGCCGCGACGTTACGCAGCCCTTCGCGCACCAGCGCCTGCGCGAGGACGGTGGCCGTCGTCGTGCCGTCGCCCGCTACGTCGTCGGTCTTCTTGGCTACTTCCTTGACGAGTTCAGCGCCGAGCTTTTCGTACGGGTCGTCGAGTTCGATCTGTTGAGCGATGCTGACACCGTCGTTGGTGATCGTGGGCGCGCCCCACTTGGTGTCGAGTACGACGTTGCGGCCCTTCGGGCCGAGCGTCACCTTGACCGTGTCGGCGAGGATGTTCATGCCGCGTTCCAGGCCGCGACGGGCCTCTTCCCCAAAAACGATCAACTTGGCCATCTGCGTCGTCCTCTACATCGTTGTGCCGCGTACGGCACAGCTCGGACCGACTGCGATGACGGCCACACGGCCAAAACAGCCCGGGAGTCTCATCTCATTCGGTTAGCACTCGCACATGACGAGTGCTAACACCAGTGGAACACGCGTTCCCTGGAAGCGCAAGCGACGAGCCGAGGGCGCGTATCCCGATACGGACTTGGCTACCTTGACGCCGGCGAAATGCGGAGTCATCGGCGCGCCGAACAAAGAAACCCGCGACATCCTGCTCGCGGCGTGCGCCACTAGGGCGAACGGCAACGGAACGTCACAGCGGTCGCGTTAGTGCTTGCAGCGAGCAGCTTGTTCGTCTATGAGGTGCGGGCAGTCGGCTGCTGGACAACGTCTATGCGGCGGCCGTCCAGGCCAGCAGATAGCCAGCGGAGTTCGCGGCGGTGTGTACGGCGAACGGGGCGAGCAGTCCGCCGCCGATGTGGCGGACCGCGCACAAGGCGACGCCCAGGCCCATCGCCGTGATCATGACCGCCGCCGTACCGAGGATCGGCCCGGCCGGACAGAACAGGCTGTGCCCGGCCAGTTCGTCGCATCGGCCCTGGTGCAGGGCCGGGGCCAGGTGGAACAGTCCGAACAGGACACAGGCGCCCAGAACCGGCCGCCACATCCATCGCCGCCCGTCGGCGCCCATCAGCGCCGGGAGCACGCCCCGGAATGCCACCTCTTCCAGCAGGACGGTGCCGAACGGTACGCGGATGAGCATCGCCCAGAGCAGGTCGGTGGCGGAGTTGCCGGTTGCCGGACTCGCGGCGAAAACCTGCCGGATGTACGGCAGCATCCAGCCCACAGCCAGGACGGCGGTGACCGCGGCCAGGCCGATCATGGCTGCGCGCACGGTCCGCCGGCCAAAGGTGAGACCGATGGCCTGTGTGGTCGCGCCGCCGATGCGGGCGATCGCGATCAGGGCCACGGCGGCGGTGGTATTGATCAACGGGTACGCCCAGCCCGGGATCACCGTGCCCACCAAGGTCGCGGTGACGCCCAACAGAACCACGCATCCGGCCAGCGCCAGCCGCGTACGCGAAACGCTAGGGACCGCCGCCACGCGCACAGGATGGGGGCGAGCCGTGACCTCGCGGTTTCCCGTTGGGAAGCTCAATGCCTGCGGGCGATGCGGGCCGGGCGGTGCCGTACGCCCTCTCGATGAATTCCATGACTCGTTCAAAGCCGCCGTCCTTCGGCCGAATCACGAGGCGCACGCCGGTTGAGCCGGCTGGCCAGGACCGCGCCGATGCTCTCGTCAAGTGTTGACGACATCACCGCCCATGGCGTCGGCCAGTTGGCGACAAAGTGTATGGGCGGCGGTGAATGCGACTTGGTCTTCAGCCGTTGCGCGATCAGGCTTGATGCGACGCTCACCAGCCATGCTCGCACAAGAGCCGGGTCAGGCATTGGCGCCTGCCGCCACAGCTGCAAGAAGGTCGCTGCCACCACCGCTTCCACCGCACGGGTGTCCGTGAACGTCACGGCGGCCAGTTGGCGGATGTCGCCAGACAGGGCGTCATACAAGTCGGCGAACGACTGTTGGTCTCCGACTGCGATCCGGTGCACCAACTCGACCAGATCCTGGTCTGGTGGGGTGTGTTCCGGTACTTGTGAGATCGCTCGCGTCTCATCGAATAGCGACACGCCAAGCCCTTCAGCGACGATGTGTCATCGGCCGCCAGGGTCCTAAGCGGATCAATGACCGCAGACGCGCCCACGGTCACCGCATTGAATCTACTCTACACTGATCTTGCGGCTCCGTCGCTGGTCTTGGCCGTACGTGCGCCGTCCACGATCCGAACGGTTCGACGGTCATCACGTTCGAACCGCCTCGGCGGGCCGGTGAGTTGCGTGCGGCGTGCCGCTTGATCACAATGCTGCGGTGGCCCGAGCGCATTCGAGGGCGGATGGTGTCTGGCCGCCGACTTTACGCCGTTGCTTCACCGATGAGGTCGTCCTTGGCCAGACCTTCGACCATGAAGAAGGCGCAGTCGACGCGGCCCGTGCCGGCTTCGGCTCAGAGCGGATGGACATGGCCCTCCGGCAGTCATAGCTGGGCCTCGGGACGCCGGCTCGCGTGAACCGAACCGGTCGGCGACGCAACGTGTCATTGCGGAACGCACACGAGCAATGCCTGAGGCAGGACCTCGATGGACAGGTCGTGGTCGGTGCCGATGACGTCTCCGTCCAGTTGACGCGGCTGAGGGCGGGTGGCGTGGATGTACACCGACCGGGCCGTGAAGATTTCCATGTGCGGCACCTTGCGCCGGCGTACCAACACCGACGCCGCCATCGCCAGCCAGTGCCGCAGGGTGTCGGGGGCCAGCACGGCCACGTCGAGCACGCCGTCATCCGGCTCAGCCTTGCGCAGCAGCCGTACGCCGGCCTGCAGGCGGCCCGTGTTCGCCACCAGCACGCTGCGTGCCCGGCGCCGCATTGGCGTACCGCCATCGATGCTGATGTTCACACGCATGGACTCTCCGCGCAGATGACGCAGCGCGGCCACGGCGTACGCCAACGCACCCGTTCGTGCCTTCAGACCCTCGGGTGCGTCGTTCATTATGTCCGCATCGAAGCCGATCCCCGCCATCACCGCAAAACACCGCTCGCCCGCCCGGCCGACGTCTATGCTGCGGCGAGCGCCGCCGATCGCCGCCGCCACCGCGCCGGCAATGTCCGTCGGCAGATCCAGGTTGCGAGCCAGCAGGTTCCCCGTGCCGGCGGGCAGGACCGACAACGCGACCGGCCTGCCGGCCAACGCACCGACGCACTCCATGACCGTACCGTCGCCGCCACACACGAACACCACGTGGACGCCGGCCGCCACGGCCGCCTCGGTCTGCTGCCGACCGGTCGAATCCGCCGTCGTCGTGGACCACAGGGGCGCTGGGCAACCAGCCGCGGCGAGTTCCGCCTCGACCTTCTCCCGCAGGCTGCCTTCGTCGCACTTGGTCGGATTGACAATGACCGCCGTACGCAGGACTCCCATGGCTCTCCCTTGCCCGTCAGCACGGACCGCCAACCCTGACGCCGGGCACCGCTAGCAGATCCCCTTGCGGCTCTGGCACCGCCAGCACGGCGCCGGATCGGCCGCAGAGCCGCGCCCGGGCTTTCGCGATCACTGGCGATGCTTCCTGGAACGACGCATACGCACGAAGCAATGCGGGGATGACCCCGACGCCCTCGGATCGGACCCGCAGCTGGCCGCCGGCCCGCGCCGCCGCCTCGGATTTACTCACCTGATGGCCTGCCGCACCACGGCACCTTGACCATTCCCGACGGCATCAGCGACACCGCCATCGGATACGCCAGGTGGAGTTTCGACGAACTGCTCACGCACCTGCGCTGAAACGCCCACGTTACCTGGCACGCACGGGCAGGTTCGCTACCGGCGGCCCGGCCCGATCTGGCAGTTCGGGCCGCCGAAGAGGATCCCGATCACCGGGGCCGCCGCGGATGTTGCGGTAGGTGAGGACCTGGCGGGGCAAGAGGCGGTGGGCTCATGGTCATCGCAAGCGTACGGACGCCGCTACGTCGGCAAAGGTATGACCGTTGAGACCGATCGAGTTGTCCTCGTTGTCCCAGGCGGCGAGCGGATCCTCTGCCCGGTCGAGGTTCGCGGTAACAGTCCCGTCAACGACCTCCGCCCGAGCTAGGCGGGGCTTGAGGATGTCGGCGGCACGCACCATATTTCCGGGCGCCGCGGCCGCCGCCATCGCGTGCTGGGCCACCGCACTTGGTGTCGCCGGTGGCACCACTAGAAGATCCAGGCGTTCGTTCCGGTCAGTAAAAATGATCAGCAGGCTGCTTTCCAGCGTGGTGAACCAGCCGATGCGCACGACGTAGGCACCGACAGCCAGGCGGCGGAACCGGTTGTGCCAGACAGCGTCGTTGAGCATGATCTTCCGGATGCGCCCGTAGCGCGGCGTCAGGGCGTCGATGAGTCCGGGCAGCTCCGCGAGCAATTCTCGGGAACGAGGCCACCATCCGCCATCGAGAATTTCGTGGTCTCGGGCACTCGCTCTCATCTGCATCCGCGGCTGCGGTGGAGCCGAGGGGGCAACCACTACTCGTCGCGACATTGGCGCAGTCATGACGCACCTCCCCTGTTCGCCGTCCGACTCTTTCCGTCCGGCTCTTTGTCGTTCGCGTGGCGTGCGAACAGCCCGCCTTCTGCGTAGGTCGGCAGAGCGAGAACTACTCGGCTTCCCGTCTGCGTCTTTCTCTCCTCTTTCCTGGAAACCCGTTTCCTGGAAACCCGCTTCTCCTTGAAG
>Ga0114129_10011192_pt1 | contig 12789 bp, 13 predicted proteins | sample RhiMetdeltSRZDD1_FD_80071 | JGI IMG/M metagenome (GOLD analysis project Ga0114129, IMG submission 80071) | Populus rhizosphere microbial communities from Tennessee, USA - Rhizosphere MetaG P. deltoides SRZDD1 (version 2) (version 2) | ecosystem: Host-associated > Plants > Roots > Rhizosphere >...
GCCCGCGGCTCGACGCGATCACCGAGAGGGCCCTCTCCGATCGCGTGCTGCGCTTTCGCGCGGCCGCGGGCGAGCGGGCGGAACACATCGAGCTCAACGTGTTCGTCTTCGACGCCGCCGTCACCGATCGCGCGCGATCGCTCATGTCCGCCGTAAGCGGATACCTGCGTCGCGCGGCGAATGGCCTGGTCCGCAGCCCGTTCGTGCTGTACGGCTCACGCGCATCGCTTCGCGACCTCCTATTGGAGCGACGCGAGCGGCTCGGCCTCCGCTACATCTCGGTGCCGGGCAACGCAATGCGCGAGTTCGCGCCGATCGTCGCGGAGCTGCGCGGGACCTAAGGGGTCTTCGTCGGGGTCGGCGCAGGCGTGTTCGTCCTCGGCGGAGTGGGTGCGGGAGTTGTCGGAGCAGCGGTGGGAGCCGCCGTGGTCGGGGTCGCGCTCCGCGTTGGGGTGGGTGTGTGACTTGGCGTCGCGCTCGGCGCCTCGGTCGTCGGAGCGGCGGTGCGGAGCGGGTTGGTCGCGCTCGGGGACGCGGATGTGGACGCGCTCGCGCTCGGCGACGGCGAGCTCGAGGTGCCCGCGAAGCGAGAGAGGCCGCCGCCCAGCAGCACGCCGATAAGTAGCAGCATGACGAGGCCGCCGGCAACGGCGGCCAGGATCAGGTCGATCCAGCGCGGCCCCCGCTGGGGCGGAGGGATGATCTTCGTCGTATCCGACATGGGCCATTCGAACCGCAGGTTGCGTGCCGAGCGGACTTACGCTCAGTCGCGCGGGATCGGCTCGTCGTCACACGCGACACGGGCGCCGCGGCTTTGGTCAGGCGGTCCGCCCAATGAGCGATCCTGCGTCTTTCGCCACGGTCGCCCGCCGCACGCGGAGGAATTTCTTGATGCCGATGCGCTTCACGATCGGTCGCATGAACGCATCGAAGGCTGGGAGGGCATCGGCCGTGTCGATGATCTCGGGGCCCGTGATCTCGATCTCAGCGTCACCCCAGCGAACGACTCCGCGACCTGCCGCACGCAGGTTGCGGCACCAATCGGTTCCCTCGCCCCATGGCAGCGGCAGAACGAAGCCATCGGGCGTGGGTCGGATCGCGATCGGCGTCGAATACAGCTTTCCCGAGCGCCGACCGCGATGCCGCACGACGCCCCAGATCGGGATCCATCCCGTCTCCGCGACCCGCAGCGCGAGCGGCCCTGTGGCCTGCGCGATCCGCATGACCAGGTTCTTCTCCATGGCTGCGCCTCCAGCATTTGCTCCCGCTGATAGGATTCAATCATCTGATTGATTAAACGTCAAGCAACAACACCGACCGAGCCTCGGAAGGACGCGCTCGTCGCCGCGGCCTACCAGATCCTGGCCACACGTGGCTTCGAGGGGCTCCGCACCCGCGAGGTCGCCACGGCGGTCGGCGTGAACATCGCGACGCTGCACTACTACTTCCCGCACAAGGAAGACCTGATCCGCGGGGTCGTGGCGTACGCGATGGGCCGCTTCCGAGGAACGCTCGGTGGCGCGGGCTCGGCCGAGGATCAGCTGCGCGCGCACTTCCGCGGCCTGCGCCGTCTCGCGAGCGACGAGCCGGAGCTGTTCGCCGTGATGGCGGAGCTCGCAATACGCGGCGTGCGCGACGCGTCGCTGCGGAGGATCGTCGGCGGCACCGACGACGCGTGGCGCGCGATGCTGCGCACACTGCTGCATCGCGCGAAGGACGAGCGCGCTGTGGCCGCCGACATGGACCCCGAGGGTATGGCCGCGGTCATCGTCGCGACGCTGAAGGGCACGTTCATGCTCCCGGCGTCGGAGCCCGAGAACGTCGAGCGCACGTTCCGGCAGCTCGAGTCACTTGTGGGTCTGCGTGGGACTCGGTCAAAGTCCGCCGGCCTGCGCCCCGCACGCGTCCGCGCCCGAACGCGTGCGAGGCGCTCCGCCGACTCGTGAGTTAGTTCCCAGGCACCACGAACGCGGTCGCCGTCGAGGCCGCGCCGTCGATGAAGCCGTCATTTGGCGTGACGGTGACGGTGATCATGTCGTGCGGACTGCCGTTGTGTGGAAGCGAGAGATCGAACTGGTCACTGGTTGCCGTCGTCGTTACCGTCCGCCGGACTTCGCCTTCGACGCGCCAGACATACGTCAGCGTGACCGAGTCCGAGTCCGCGTCGCTGACCGTGGCATCGGCGGTGAGCATCTCCTTGTGTGAGGGTTTGATCGGGGTCAGCGTGACCGATACGGCCGGTGTGCTGTTGAGCACCGTAACGGCGGCCGATGTCAGCGGACCGCTGGTCGCGCTGCCGTCGCTGGCGGTCACGCGAACAGCGATCTGATCGCCGTGGTCGCCGTTGCCGCCGACGCCGAGATCGAGCGTGGCACCCATGGCTCCGGGGATGTCGATGCCGCCCTTTGTCCACTGATACGAAAAGGTGAGCGGATCGCCGTCCAGATCTTGGGCCGCTGGGGTCGCGGTCAGCACGTCGTCGGTGTCCGGTGAGGTCGGTGCGATCGTGGCGGAGATCATGGCCGGTGCGGTGTTGACCACCGTAACGGCGGCCGATGTCAACGGGGCGCTCGTCGTCCTGCCGTCGCTGGCGGTCACGCGCACCGCGATCCGATCACCGTGGTCGCCGTTGCCGTTGACACCGAGATCGAGCGTGGCGCTCGTGGCCCCGGGGATGTCAAGGCCGCCCTTTATCCACTGAAACGAATAGGTGAGCGGATCGCCGTCCGGATCCTGCGCGACTCCCGTCGCGGTCAGCACGTCATCGGTGTCCGGTGATGTCGGTGCGATCGTGGCGGAGATCATGACCGGCGCGCTGTTGAACGTGATCGGGACCACGGTCACGTCGGCTCTCAAGGAATTCGTCACGTAGAGACGGCTCGGACCGAGCGTAGGCACGGCCACGCCGGTCGGCCTTCCGCCGACCGAGATCGTCGACAGGAACGTCAGCGTGCCCTGCGTCGAGAGCACTGAGACCGTTCCGCTGTTCTGGTCCGCTGAATAGAGGCGTCCGTGCGCGGCATCGAGCGCCAGCGCGATCGGGAAGCTGCCGGCCGCGGCCACGCCGGCGAGCGCGGGGGGATTGCTCGCGCCGTTGATGATCACGATGCGTCCTTGGGCGGCGAACCTCGGCACGTAGACAAGATTCCGGGCGATGTCCACGGTGATGCCGAAGCGGCCCTCGCCGAGCCCGATCGCGATCGGGGGGACCTGATCGGTGAAGGTCTCCCCGTCGAGCACCGAGACCGCGCCCTCGAGGATCGCGACATAGATCCGGTCGGTCACCGGGTTCACCGCGACGCCCCACCAGTTCACGCCGTGCGACACGATCGGGGGTATGAGCGCCAGCGTGTTCAGGTCGTAGACGGCCATGCCGCCGGGACCGAGCGTTGCGTACAGGCGGTCCCGAGCAGGGTCGACCGCGAGGCCGAGTCCGCCGGGCGTCAGCACGGTGATCACGGTGTTCGTCGTGCCGTCGATCACCGACACGCCTCCGCCCGTGAAGTGAGCCGCGAAGATCCGATTTCGCTCTTCGTCGACGGCGATCTGCGTCGGCGTGCTCACGGTCGTGATCGTCGTGACGACCGTGTCCGTGGCGGTGTCGATCACGACGAGGCTGCCGCCACAGACGCACTCGGCGCCCACATATGCGAGACCGGTGGTGTGGTTGATCGCGACGGCGTGCGTGGCGGTGCCCACGGGAATGTTGGCGCTGGCTGGACTGCCGAGCAGTGTGCTGAGTGCGAGCATCGCTGGCAGCGCGATCCCAAGCTTGCGCATCGATCCCTCCGTCATCCTCAGTCGATTAGAACGAACAGCGTCGATTAATCGAGGCTGAACATAACAGCATCTTCAGCGACGGCAATGGGAATGCCCGTTACATGAGAACGATCAGACGAACCGCTCCGCTTTCCACTCGAGGCCGAGCTCGCTCGGCGGCCCCATGTAGCCGAGCAGCGCCGAGGACGCGACGACTGCGGGGCTCGCGAGGTAGCCGAGACCGCCCACACCCATCCGGTTGGCCCAGTTGCGGTTGAAGGATGTGATCGCGGTCTGCCCCTTCGCGAGCGCGTCGGGACCCTGACCGAAGCAAGGGCCGCACCATGACTCGCGGATCTCTCCGCCGACCGAGCGAAACACATTTGCGACCGACTCGCCACCGAGCCGCTCGTCAGAGCGCTCGATGTCCTTCTTCACGCCGCCGGATCCCGGGAAGATCACGAACTCATTCGCGGCGCGCATGGCGCCCTTGTCCCGGGCTGCGCGCAGCACCAGTGCCGCCTCGAGTAGGTCTCCGTACCCGCCGTTCGTGCATGAGCCGATGAACGCCTTGTCGAACGCGATGCGCTCGCGCGCGACCTCGTCCGCGGGAAATGCGTTGCCGGGGCTGAACGGCTTCGCGATGAGGGGCACGACCTCGGAGAGATCGAGCACCTCGTCGATCTGGTAGCTCGCGTCGGCACCGGGACCGAAGATCGGGTAGGGAAGGTCGGTGAAGCCTTTCTCCCGGTACCACGCGTAGGTGAGGTCGTCGGGCGCGAAGATCCCGTTGGTCGCCTCGCCCTCGGCCATCATGTTCGCGATCGTGTTGCGGTAGCTCATCGGCAGCTGCTTGTCGGCGTCGACGAACTCGACGCTCATGCCTTCCGCCTGTTTCGCTCCCCAGCGCGCGAGCAGCGCGAGAACGACATCCTTGCCGCTCACCCAGGGCTGCAGCCGTCCCTTGAATACGACGCGCCGCTGTCCCGCCACCGTGAAGTAGACGTAGCCAGTTGCCCACCCGAAGCCGAGCGTCGTCGAGCCGACCCCATATCCGAGCGCTCCGTAGGCGCCGTACGCGCGGCTGTGCGAATCGGCGCCGGGTACGAGTGCGCCGGGGACGACGAGGCCCTGCTCCGGGAAGTAGAAGTGGAAGATGCCGTCGCCCGGGGTCGCGTAGTGCGGACGTTTGACGCCGTGGAGATCCGCGAACTGTTTGCCGATCGCGGTCTGCTTGTCGTCGGCCTCGCGATGGTTGAACACGAAGTGGTCGTTCGCGATCGCGATCTGACGCGGCCGGATGGCGTCGCCGCCCGTGATCTGGTTGAAGGTGTGGATCGAGAACGGCGCCGTCCCGTCCGATGCCGGTAGGAGATCTGCGTACACGCGCAGCGTCGCGCCGGCGCGAACGACAGCGTCCTTGTCAACGCGATGCGCCCACAGGATCTGCTCGGTCGACGTCAGCCTGCGTGCGGTGTCGTGATCCGGCCACGAGATCTCGGGCGTGCGCAGAACGGAGTCGCGGAACTCACGGCGGCCGATCTTGATGATCCCGCCGGAGCGGCGGATGTCGTCCTCGGCGGGCGAGAGCGCGGCGGGCTCGTAGGTCTTGCCCTGCGTCTGGTTGGTGAGCGTGCGTGTCGCGGGATCGAACGCGAACCAGTCGCCTTCCTGCGCGTCATCCACCGCGGCGCGGCTCTGCACGACGTGCAGGCCGAGGTTGAGCGCGTTGCGACGGAAGATGTCGCCCATCCCCGCGCCGCAGACGATGACGATCTCGCGGCCGGCCTCCTCGCCGACGCCCTTGAGCCCGGCCGGGCTCATCTCGCGCGACGAGCCGATCGCGAAGCGGTCGCCGGCGATGACGAAGTTCTCGCCGCGCCGCACGCGCTCGCGGAAGTCGGGCATCAGGAAGCGGAACGATCCGGCCTTCCAGCGCTGGTCGAGCGTCTCCAGGCTCTCCGACACGCAGTCTGTCGCCGGCGTGATCTGGTCCGTATCGATGGCGTTGAGCTTCTTCCCCGGCACTTTGGGATCCCAGAAGATCAGCGCTTTTCCGCGGATCGCCGACGCTCCATTTCCGCGAGCGCCGTCGGCACGCTCGGGTACAGCGATGGTCTTCGCGTCAACGCCGGGCAGTAGCTTGGCTGGTCGGATGGTCTGGGTCATCGCTTCGATTGTGGCACTCTGCCCCTCGTGTGCTGCGTTCTCATCCTGCTCGCGTTCTTCACACCGCGGATCGTGCTGTTCGTCCTGTGGCTCTTCACCAATTATCTGAGCCGAGCGTTCGACGGATTCGTGTTGCCGTTCATCGGCTTCTTGTTCCTTCCCGCCACCACGCTCGCGTATGCGATCGCGCAGAACGAGCTCGGCGGGCTGAACGGTCTCGGGATCATCGTCGTTCTCATCGGCCTCGCGGTCGATGTCGGTCTGCTCGGAGGCGGTGCCAGCCGGCGGCGCGGTTAGCTCCTCGCGAGTCGCTCGAGCTCGGCATCCGTCAAGAGACGATCCGAGGCCTTCGCCGCGTCGAAGACGCGCGCGACGAGCTCGCGCGTCGGTTCGTGCCCGTGTGACTCCAGCCAGTACACGACGTTCGACTCGCCGCTCATCGGTCCGACCTCGATCCGCTGCTCGCGGCCGAGCACCGAGGCTGGAACACCGCTGTACACGCGGTCCGCGAGAGCGCGGTCGCCTTTGCGCAGCGCCTTGATGACGGCGGCCGCGTGCACGCCGGTGCCGGTGCGGAAGGCGTCAGAGCCGAGCGCCGGGTAGTTCGGCGGGATCGGGATGCCGCAGTGCTCCGCGATCAGGGCCGTGTATTCGGTGAGCGGCGTGAGGTCGCGCTCGATGAGACCCCAGAGCTGCATGTTCACGAGCAGCTGGTCCATCGAGGTGTTGCCGACGCGTTCACCGATCCCGAGCGCGCAGCCGTGCACGCGGTCGGCGACCGCCGTCGCCGTGAGCGCATTGATCGTTCCGAGGCCGCGGTCGTTGTGCCCGTGGTAATCGAGCTTCACCGCGCGGCCTTTGATCACCTCCTCGCGGAGGAACGTCAAGAGATTTCGGACGCCTTCGGGCGTCGCATGCCCCACGGTGTCGGACGCGCAGATCCGTTTCGCGCCGCAGCCGATCGCGACCTCGTACAGCTTGGCGAGCGTCTCGGGATCCGCGCGAGTCGTGTCCTCGGTCACGAACATCACCGGCAATCCGTTCTGCACGAGTGCCGTGACCGAGTCCTCGACGTTCTTCAGCATCGTGTCGAGCGACCAGTCCTCCGCGAGGCGGCGGATCGGCGACGAGCCGATGAACGCGCAGCTCTCGATCTTCACTCCGGAGTCCACCGCGGTCTCGATCGCGCCCTGGACGTCGAGGGGATGCGTCCGGATCGCCTGGTTCGGCCGCAGCTTCCTCAGCTTCGTTGTTTCCTTCGCGAGCTCGACGATCTCCGCGCGCGCGCGCACAGACGCGCCGGGGAGTCCGATATCCGCGGTGTCGATCTCGAGCTGATCCATGAGGTGCAGCAGCCGCTTCTTCACCGCCAGCGGAGGGTTCCGCACCGACGGGCCCTGCAGCCCGTCGCGGAGCGTTTCGTCGTCGAGCTCGACGGCGCGGTAGTCCGCCTTCGCCGCGCGACCGTCACGATTCCAGTCGTAGATGAGGTGATCGAGCTCGCTCATCGCTCTTCCTTCGGCGCTGGCTCGGGTGCGAGCGCGAAGCCGACGCGCACGCCGACGCTCCAGCGCAGGAAGACGAGATCGGCGGTCTCGAATCCGGCGTGGCGTCCCGCGGTGAACGCATAGCGGGTGGCGATGCCGGCGAACGTAGTTGCCTCGAGGCGGTCTCGCAAACGCGCGCGATCCGGCGTACCGCCGATGCTTTCGGCCGCGGCGTCGATGAGGGCGAGCGCGTCGTAGGCGGTGGCCGCGAGCGTGCTCGGCGCACCGTGGCGGGCGGTGAACGTCTGAAGGAACGTCGCACGCTCCGTGGTGGTCGGTGCCGTGGAGATGGCCGCGAGGTTCCGCGAGCCGGGCCAGAGCGCGATGTCCGCACCCTCCCGGAGGGCCAGGGCGTCGCCAGACTCCATTAGATAGGAGAGATAGACGCGGGGAGTGATGCCGGCCGCGGCCAGGGAGCGCGTCGTGTCGATGTAGGTCGCGGCCGGGCCGGTGAAGAATGCGCTCCGCGCGAACGAAGCGCCCGCGCGCACCCGCGCCGCGGCGTCCTGGGCACTGACGGTCACGACGGTCGGGGCGGCGAGGCCGCGCTTCTCCAGATCGGTCGCGAGCGCGAGGCGCTCGGCGATCCCCGGCGGGGACTCATCGCTTGCGAGAAGGACCGGCAGCAAGACGCCGCGGGCCGTCGCGTCGTCGACCGCGGCCCGCGCGAGGCGGGCGTACGTCGGCGCGAGCGCGAAGGCCCATCCGCCTCCCGAGAACGACATCGGCTCGGGTGCGGGAAGCGTGAGCAGCACCGGCAGGCGCGCGACGGCGACCGCGCGGGCGAACGTCTCGTCGTACGCGAACGGCACGCCGATGACGACGGCGTCAGCGCGGTCCACCTCAACCGCGCGTCGGAGCTCGATGAGGACTCGCGCTTCGCTTCCAGCCAGGTCGACGAACGTCGCGCGCACGCGCCGCTGACCAACGCGTGCCTGGTCCTGGTCGAGCCACAGCTGCATCGCGTTGCGCTGCGCGACTCCGCTCGGTGCGCGACTGCCCGAAAGGTCGAGCAGCACCGTCACCGCTGTCGCGCCGGGCTCGTGCGTCGGCGACGGCGTCGGGCTGATCTCGGTCGGCGGCGCCGTGCAGGCGGCGAGGAAGAACGAGAGCGCGACAACGATGCCGCGCACGGCGGTTAGGAGCGGGTGCCGTCGGGGCGCGGAGCCTCCTCGGCGTACACGTGCTTGATCGCGTCCTCGGGCCTGGGATCGGGCTCGCTCTCCGCCTGCGTGATCGCGGCCTCGATCTCCGTGTCGAGGGCGCCGCGGATCGCCTCGAAGTCGTTGTCCGTCACGCCCTGCTCGACGAGGTACGTGCGCGCGCGATCGATGGGGTCTTTCGCCATCCACCCGCGGACCTCGTCCTTTGTGCGGTAGCGGCTGTCGTCGTCATCAGATGTGTGCGGCTGATAGCGGTAGCACTTGAGCTCCACCAGCGTCGGACCGGCGCCAGATCGCGTGTGCTGCACCGCCAGCCTGGTCTTGTCATAGGAGTCGAGCACGTCCATGCCGTCGGCGATGAAGCCGCGGACGCCGTAGCCCGCAGCCTTGTCCGCGACATTCGGAACGGCCATCTGCTGCTCAAAGCGAGTCGAGATCGCGAGCAGGTTGTTTTCGATGACGAACACCACGGGCAGCTTGTGGATCGCCGCGAAGTTGATCGCCTCGTGAAAGTCGCCGGGGCTCGTCGATGCGTCGCCGCCGAAGGCGAAGACGATGTTCTCCTCCTTCAGGTTGCGGATCGCGAGCGCGAGGCCGACCGCGTGAGGGAACTCCGTGCCGACGCACACCGAACGCGTCACGATGCGGTCCTTCGGGCTCGAGAACTGGTTGAGGATCTGGCGCCCAGCGGAGTGCGTGTCGGTCGCCTTCGCGAGGACCATACGGAACTCCTCGAGCGGGGACACCCCGAGCACGAATGCGACACCCATGTCCCGGTAATACGGGACGGTCCAGTCCTCACCGCCGCGGATGTTCCACGCCGCGCCGATCTGCGCGGCCTCGTGTCCGTCGGTCCCGGCACCGAACGGGGTGCGGCCCATGCGGTTGAGCTGCAGGATCCGCTCGCTGACCATGCGCGTCTCGAGCATCTTCCGGTACATGCTTTTGACGTCGTCGAGGCTGAGACCGAGAGCGATGTGACGGGGCTCTGTCTTCGCGTCGCTTCCGTCGCGTGTTCGCACCGCCATCAGTGTGATGGTATCCACCTCGACCAGCGCAACTTGAGCTTTCAGACGCGCTGACCGCAGCGATTCCTGTGCATCACTCCTGCTCGAGCGCGCGCCGCAGTGAGTCCGCGGTCGCGTTGCCCCCGCTCACCCAACAGACAACGCGCTTGCCCGCGAGACGTTCGGCGAGACTGCGCGCTGCGGCGACCGGCGCGGCACCCGCTCCCTCGGCGACGACGTGTCCTTCTATCAGCAACAGGCGCATCGCGGCATAGAGCTCGTCGTCGCTCACGAGCACGAAGTCATCGAGCAGCGCGGCGAGCATCCGCTGCGGCAGGTCGAACGATGTGCGCGTCGCGAGCCCCTCGGCGAACGTTGCCGCGCGCTCAGTCGTCCGCGGCGCGCGATCGCGCCACGCGCGGTACGCGGCCGACGCCCCTTCGGCCTGGACCCCGATCACGCTCATCCGCGGTCGCAGCGTCTTCGCGACGAGCGCCGCGCCAGAGGCACCGCTCCCGCCGCCAACCGGAACGATGAAGACGTCGACGTCGGGCTTGTCCGTCAGGACCTCGAGCGCGGCGGTGCCCACACCGGCGATGAGGTACGGCTCATTCCCGGAGTGCACGTAGCGCGTGCCGGTCGCGGCGGCGCGCCGCTCGCATTCCTCGCGCGCGTCGTCGTAGTCGTTGCCGTGCTCCACGATCGTCGCGCCGTTCGCACGCATCGCGGCGACCTTCAGTGGGTTCGCGCCCTTCGGCACGAAGATGGTCACGGGAACGCCGAAGACGTGGCCCGCGTAGGCGAGCGACTGGCCGTGATTGCCGGTGGACGCGCCGAGGACGCCGGCCTGCGCGGTTGGATCGCGGCCGAGCAGGTTGAGGCCGCCCCGCACCTTGAAGGCCGCGGTCGGCAGCAGGTTCTCGCACTTGAGCCACACATCGACGCCGAGCGCGCTGCTCACCGCGTCGCGGCGGATCAGCGGCGTCGGGGACAGATGTGTCGCGAGGAAGTCGCGCGCCGCGAGCACGTCGTCGAACGACGGCTCGCCGGTCCACGCGGCCGCGCCCGCCCCAGCGGTCGCGCTCGTCACTCGGATGCGGGTATCTCCCGCGATCTCCACAGCGCGAACGCGAGCGCGAGGAGCCAGATGCCCAGCAGGACACGGAGCGGCAGCCACGCGACTGCCATGTCCGCGCCGATCGGACCGAGCGCGAGCACAAGGGCGAACTCGCCCGCAGCCAGACCCAAGGTGACGGCCCCGAGCCAGCGCGGCATCACGTCCGTCTCCCACCACATCTTCCCGATGACCCACCACCAGATCGCGCGAACGAACAGCGCCGCGACGGCCAGCTCGGGTGCGGCTGACGCGCTGATGCCGACCACGATGACCGCCGTGCCGCTGATCGTGCCGAGCATCGCACCGCTCTCGCGCACGCTGAGATGACGCACATGGAGCGACGCGATCGCGGGAAGCATCAGGCCATAGGCGAATGCCGTGAGCAGGAAGAACCAGGCCGGATAGAAGCCCGGGCCGAACGCGGGAGCGACGATGTGGGCCACGCCCGCTACGGTCGTCCAAACCGCGGCCTTCCAGACCGCCTCGTATTCGTGCGCGTCCATGACCTCGTGCCCGCCCACGACGCCGCCCGTTCCCAGGACCTGCGGCGTGGCTTCGTTCCCAGCGACGCCTATGGCTTTCGCTTTCCGTTCTCGTCGTATTCGTAGAAGCCCTTGCCGGTCTTCACGCCCAGGTGACCGGCGAGGACCATGCGCTTGAGGAGCGGTGGTGGGGCCCACGCGGGATCGCGGAACTCGTCGAAGAACGTGTTGGCGACGTGCAGGTTGATGTCGAGCCCGGTGTAGTCGATGAGCTCGAAAGGTCCCATGGGATGCCGCAAGCCGAGCTTCACGGCCTTGTCGATGTCGTCGGCCGTGGCGACGCCCTGCTCGAGCGCGCGGATGGCCTCGAGCATGATCGGGATCATCAGCCGGTTCACGATGAAGCCCGGCGTGTCCTTGCAGACGACCGGCGTGTGGCCGAGCCGTGTCACGAATGCGCGCAGGGTCTCGACGGTCGCATCGCTCGTCGTGATCGCCTTCACGACCTCGACGAGCTGCATGACGACCGGCGGATTGAAGAAGTGCAGGCCCGCGAACCGGTCCGGCCGCTTGGTCGCCGCCGCGATCTCGATGATCGTGAGGCTCGAGGTGTTCGACGCGAAGATCGTCGACGGCGGACACACCCGGTCGAGCTGCTCGAAGACCTCCTTTTTGGCATCCATGACCTCGATCACCGCTTCGATGATCAGATCGCGGTCGTTGAAGTCCGCGAGTGCCGTCGTGCCGCTGATGCGGCCGCGCGCCTTCTTCGCGTCGGCCTCCGAGAGCTTTCCGGATCTCACCACGCGGGCGAGCGACCCGTCGATGCGCGAGAAGCCCCGCTCGATGAACCGCTGATCGATCTCGCGCGCCAACACGTCGAGACCAGCCATGGCGCACACCTGCGCGATGCCGGAGCCCATCTGCCCGAAACCGACGATCCCGACGCGCTCGATGGCCATGGCGTGCGCAGCATACCGAGATGCTCGATACCATCGGGGCAGATGCCCCCCTTCCGTGGACCAGACGCTGTCGATATTTCCCTCACCGTGAACGGCCAGGGAGCGACCGCGCACCTGCCGCCGCAGCGGTCTCTGCTCGAGCTGCTGCGCGGCTCGCTCGGCCTCACCGGAACGAAGCTCGTGTGCAACGCGGGGAACTGCGGGGCATGCACCGTGATCGTCGACGATCGTCCGGTCTATTCCTGCATCACGCTCGCCGTCGCGTGCGAAGGCAAGCGGGTGGAGACGATCGAGGGCATCTCGAAAGATGGCGCACTGCATCCGGTGCAGGAAGCGTTCATCGAGCACGACGCCTTCCAATGCGGCTTTTGCACGCCGGGACAGGTGATGTCGGTCGTGGCGCTGCTGCGCGCGAAGGGAAAGCCCAGCGAGGACGAGATGCGGCGCGCGGTCGCCGGTAATCTCTGCCGCTGCGGCGCCTACGTGAACATCGTGAAGGCCGGGATGTCGGCCGCGAGACGGAGCAGGTAATGGCCGGACTGAGAGTGGTCAAGAGCCGGGACGAGTTCGAGGGCGAGATCTA
>Ga0114129_10011194_pt1 | contig 12788 bp, 11 predicted proteins | sample RhiMetdeltSRZDD1_FD_80071 | JGI IMG/M metagenome (GOLD analysis project Ga0114129, IMG submission 80071) | Populus rhizosphere microbial communities from Tennessee, USA - Rhizosphere MetaG P. deltoides SRZDD1 (version 2) (version 2) | ecosystem: Host-associated > Plants > Roots > Rhizosphere >...
GAATATCTGTCGGTGCGCGGCGTCATGGCCCAAGAACGCGATCTGGGTCATCAGGACCGCGAGGACTCCGGCATTGGCGAGCTGCCACCAGCTGTCGCCGATCAGGATGAACCCGACGACCCAGGCGGCCAGGATGAGAACGGCACCGATCAGCTTGGCCCAGTAGTAGCCGTAGCGGCGGCGCATCAGGCCCATCTCGTGGATTCTGCGGGTCAACGCGGTAAAGGAGCTGCCTGCCCTATCACGGATGGGTGACGTCGGCCCAGTGGATCGCGAGGGTTCATCAGACGATGCCAGGGCCGCTGATCGGCCCGGATCCAGTTCTTCTTCTGCGGTGGCGGTCGAGCTTAGAAGGGTTGTCATTACTTGGGACCAATCAATCAAAGTCCCGGGATCTGCCTGGGCGGCAGCCTCATGCTCGTGGAGTCGCGGCGTGTGCGTGAACGGCGGCTCCGGCCCCAGACCGGCTATTTAGTACAGCGTCTCTCATGCTACCCCGGTGAATGCGTGGTGAGTCGCGACATCGGTGACAGTCCAGCATCTCCAAAGCTCGGGTCGTGGTGTCGAAGATCATGAGCAAGCAGATGGCTGTCAGCGAAGCGGGCGCCGCCGCCTACCGGGTGTCCCGTCGGCACGTCGATCGATGGCTTGCCCGTTACCGCGACCGGGGTTTTGACGGCCTGGTCCGAACGGCGATCGCGCATCGTGCGCCCTCAAGCGTCGAGATGGGTCAGGCGTGGCCACTGCTGGGCCCAGCCGCCGTGCGGCGCAGCGCAGACCCAGATCTGCCGACCGCGCTCCTCGTTGTCGGCGCCTGCTTCGTTGTTGATCACTGCTGCAGCCCGGCAATCGGCGAAGCTCGTCGCGGGGTCTGGCAAGCCGATGACAATCACCGGGCTCGCGCCCGCAGGTGGCGGCCCCCAGGCAGCGAAGGCATTGTGGCCGCTGAATACCGGACGCGCGAAGCCATACCACTCCAGCGCCCCCGCCTCTCCGTAGTTCCGTGTGAACACGACCGCAATAGTGCGCTGATCCGCAGGCAGGGAGTCCAGGGTGGCCTGCACGGACCCGGCGAACTCTGGCCAACCGATCGTCTCCAGCTGGTCGGAGTCGAGGGCCGGATATGAGGAAGCCGCGTAGGTGCGAACCGGCAGCACCGGCACGAAGGCAGGCCATGCGACGGCCGCGGACACTGCCAGGACGACACCAGCTGCGACCAGGCGGCGTACAGACCAGCGCGCGGCCAACGCCGTACAGCCGGCGGCGACCAGCGGAACAATGGCACCCGCCAAGTAGTAGCCCTTCCCTGCGGCGATAAGAAAGACCGCCGTTGCCACCAAGAAGGCCCAGCCGATCGGGCGCAGTCTTACCCAGGCCGGGTCCCGAAACAGCCGGACCAGCCCGTACACCCAGACGATGGCAATCAACGGCGAGAACATGGCGAGTGCCTGTAGGAGAAGACCCAACCGACCCGTGATGCCACCGAACTCATCAGCGATATCGGCGCCGAGCGCCAATACCGGCCAGCCGTTCCGAGCCTGCCAGATGAGATTCGGGAGCCACAGCAGCATCGCGATCAGACCGCCGAGCCAGGGGTAGGCCGTACGAAGCTGACTACGAGTGGCGGGTACGAGAAGTACACCGAGGAGTATCGCGAGGAGGAGGACGGCAACAGCTGTCTTGTTGTTCAGGCCGAGCCCGGCCAGCAAACCGGCAACGAGCCATAGCTGCGGCCGGGCGTCGCTCAGCGCATGCCCCACCACGAGGATCACGGCCGCCCAGGCCAGAGTGTCGAAGGTTGCCGTGCTGAGACGATGGCCCAGCGTGACGGTGATCACCGATGCCGCCACCGTGCTGGCGGTCAGCAGCTGGGCCGACCGGCCGCCGCCGAACAGGCGTGCAAACGCGGCTGCGCAGACGACAAGTAGAGCCATCGCTATCAGGCTGGGCAGGCGGAGCATCAGGAGGTTATGCGGCGCCGTCTCCGTAGCGAGCCGGGCGAGCAGCGGCGTGAACACCGGCTGGTCTGGATAACCCCACGCGAGCCGCTGGCCGGCGGAGACGAAGTAGAGTTCGTCGCGGTGTGGCCCGTAACGGTTGACCATGATCAGCAGCAGCACAGCGAGTACGCCTACTACCGCCCCTACCTCCAAGACGGCAAACCTCGGTCGCTCGGCCTGCTGCACCCGACCATCTTCGCCCTGACCGCCAACGCGGTGGCTCAGGCTCGGCCGCGCGTTGGGCAGCCCGGTCGCCACCTGGCGAACACGATCCGGAGGGTCTCTATCCTCGAAATCAAGGGCCCGCCATGATTTCTGCCGTGGCGGCTGCGAAACGAGTACCTAAGGAGGACATGGCGCAATGAAGACCCCGCCAATCGTGTCGCCGCAGGAGTGGGAGGCCGCGCGCGAGACGCTGCTCGTCAAGGAAAAGGAGCTGACCCGCGCCCGCGACGCGATGGCGGCCGAACGCCGGCGGATGCCGTGGATGGCCGTGGAGAAGGACTACCGCTTCGAGGGACCCAACGGCCCTGCGACCCTGGCGGACCTGTTCGATGGCCGCAGGCAGCTGATCGTCTACCGCGCCTTCTACGCGCCGGACGTCACCACCTACCCGGCATCGGGCGGCGCCTACCCGGAGCGGGCCTGCGTCGGCTGCTCCTTCGGCGCCGACCAGGTGGCACACCCGGCCCACCTGAACGCGCGGGATACGACGCTCGTGTATGTCTCGCGCGCCCCTCAAGCCGAGATCCAGGGCTTGAAGGAGCGGATGGGTTGGCAACTCATCCCCTGGTACACACTCACCGACGACTTCGACAAGGATTTCGGCGTAGACGAGTGGCACGGGCACAACGCCTTCATCCGTGAGGGCGATCGGATCTTCCGCACCTACTTCATCGACGCCCGCGGCGACGAGCACATCGGCACCACCTGGAGCTATCTCGACATCACCGCGCTCGGGCGCCAGGAGGCGTGGGAGAACTCGCCCGAAGTCTACCCGCAGACCCCGCCGTACCAGTGGTGGAACTACCACGACGCGTACGGCGAGGACGCGTGATCGCTCACGTCAGAGGCGCCGACCAGCAGTTGTGGATGCGACACCGAGGGGTGCAGAAACCCAGCTAACCATGGCTACGGCATCCAACGAGCCAGGTCGGATGTCGGGCGCGGTTGCCTCTGTCGAGCCGCCGCTGCGATGACGACCAGCGCGAGGATGATGAGGATGCCGCAGGCGAGGAAGATGCCACGGTTTCCCAGGGCGGTAGTCGAGCCGAGGGCGATGATCGGTCCTGAGACGATCGCGCCGACCCGTCGGGTATTCATGTAGAGGCCGGTTGACAGTCCTGGCCGGGGAATCATCTGTTGGAACAGTGTCAGTCCGACGCCGGCGATCGCGGCGAAGCACCAGGCATTGAGCGGCTGGAGGGCGATGAGCATGGCGGGCCCGGTGACGTAGGCCATCGCGACGTAGTAAGCGATGCCGGCGAGGCACCCTGTCACGATCAGCCGGAGGCTCGAGAAGCGGAGGCTGAGCCTGCCGATCAAGACCAGGGCGGGCACCTCCAGGCCGGCAGCGACGCCGAGAGCGATTCCTGCCCAGATCACGTCTATGCGCATCGTCTCGGTGACGAACAGGGTCATGATCGAGGTCACGGTGGCGTTCGCGGCTTGTAGCAGAACGAAAGCGGCCACGATCAAGGCCACGCCACGTCTGCGCAGCGCCAGGTGGTCGCCCTCTGCGGCCTTTGCCGAGCTGTCATGGTCCGGTGCTGCGGACTGCTGGGAAATCATGACGGCTGTGGTGGCGATGACAAGAACGGCGACGGCCCCGATGGCGAGGAGAATGGCGCGGTTGCCGAAGGCGCCGATGATCAGTGTGGCGAGCGGCGGTCCGGCGATCCAGGCGACGGAAACGATAGCGCGGGTGTTGACGATGTCGGCCGGTTTGGCGCCGGAGTGTCTGAGGTTGGCGTAGAGCATCGAGCTTCCGACGCCGGCGGGACCGCCCACAACGACGAGGGCGACGACGGCGACCGACAGCGAGGTCGTGAACGCCAGCACGAGCGCAAGGACCAGGGTGAGCACCCCGCACGCCAGCATGGGCCGCAAGTAGTCCTCCCGACGGTCGGCGTAGGAAGGCACCAGCAGCGAGGCGACGAACCCGCTCGCGTTGTAGACCATGAGGATCCAGCCGACCTGAGCCGTCGACGCGTCGTAGAGGGTGACCAAGATCAGAGCAAGGGCCGGGCTGAGGAAGGCGATCTGCAGACCCCACAGCAGCGCGGCTGTGGGCACGAGCAGACGCTTCATATAAGGCTTCGAACGAGTACCGAGGTCGACCACAGCCCTGTACGGGGACGACCCAGAGGGATGGCTGTCACGTCTACCGGCAGTACCTGGTTCAGCGGTCAGCCGGTCCTGAAGTCGGTACGTCCTGCGGGCGGCTGCGGGCTGGCGCTGATCCAGGTCCGGCAGCGGACGGTGGGTTGGTTCCGGCGGGCTCGGAGGTTGGGGTACGCGCCGTAGCGCTCCAGGTGGCCAGCAGCTTCAGCTGGTCCTCGGCCTGGCTGCCCGGTTCGGCGGAGTAGGCGATCATCGTTAGCCCGTCGCCGGCTAGGTCGAGGGCGTCACCGGTCAGCTCGATCTCCCCCACCACCCGGTTGGCCAGCCTTTTGCGGGCGGTGCGATGCAGCCGCACGTCGTGCCGCGCCCACCGCGACGCGAAGCCGTCACTCCGGGTCGCCAGCTCCCCGATCAGGTCGCTCAGGCCACGATCGGACGGGTCGCGGCCGGCCTGCGTCCGCAGGGCAGCGACCATGTCTAGGGCAATCGTGTCCCAGTCCAAGAAGAAGGCCTTGGCATAGGGGTCGAGAAACACGAACCGGGCCAGGTTGAACGGGAAACCGTCCCGGACCAGAACGCCGTCGTACAGGGCCAGGCACAGATCGTTAGCAACCAGGATGTCCAGCCGAGCGTTCCGCACGTACGCCGGCGTACCAGTCATCCCATTCAGGATGCTGAGCACGGCCGGCCGCACCCGCGTAACCGGCGGTTTGGCCGGACGCGACCGTGAGGCTGGGACCGACGCCTTGGCGAGGTCGAAAAGATGCTGGCGCTCCGCCTCATCCAACTGCAAAGCACGAGCCAGGGCCTCCAGAACCGAGTCCGAGACCCCGGACAGGTTCCCACGCTCCAGCCGGGCGTAGTAATCGAAGCTCACCCCGGCCAGCGAGGCGACCTCTTCACGCCGCAGTCCCGGCACCCGCCGATTCTCCCCGTAGGTCGGCATCCCGGCCTGCGCGGGGGTGATCCTGGCCCGGCGGCTGGCCAGGAAGTCGTGCACGGCTTGACGGTCCACGCCTCGACACTACGAGCCGGTCGCCAGCTCGAGGAAGGTACTGCCAATACACGCCTTTGCAGGCTCACCACTGCGCCGCCCGCCGCTGTCCGCAGGGGCCGCGCTGGATCCGCCTTGCGACCTGAGCCCGCGCAGCTATCGTGAGCCGCCAGTCTTGGCGTGTACTGGCAGTGCCTGTTTCATCGCCCGGCTGAGTTCTAGCGTCGAGGTGTGGATCGCCGCAGGACGCACGGGGACTCTTCGGCCAAGACGCTATCGACGGCTATGCGCGCTCAGGTGACCCCGTATAGGCCGACGGCGACACCTGGTACCGGATCACTGCGGCCACCAACCTGAACGACCCCACGAGCGAAACGAGGTAGAGCATGCCCGAGATCTCAACACTGACGCTGAACAACGGCGTCGAGATGCCCGCGCTGGGTCTGGGCGTGTTCCAGACGCCGCCCGAGGAGACCCGAGCCGCGGTCGAGGCGGCGCTCTCCGCCGGCTACCGACACATCGATACAGCAGCGGCCTACGGCAACGAGCGGCAGGTCGGAGAGGCGCTGCGCAGTTCTGGCCTGGACCGCTCCGAGGTCTTCTTGGAGACCAAGATCTGGATCAGCGACTACGGCTATGACAAGACGTTGCACGGCTTCGACAAGAGCGCCCGCAAGCTCGGAGTCGACCAGATCGACCTGCTGATCTTGCACCAAGCGCTGCCGTCTGACTTCGACGCGACCCTGGAGGCCTACCAGGCCTTGGAGACGCTGCTCGGCGACGGGAAGGTACGAGCCATCGGCGTCAGCAACTTCATGGTCGAGCACCTCACGACGCTGCTCGAGCGCACCACGGTGATCCCGGCAGTCAACCAGATCGAGATCCACCCCTACTTCCAGCAGAAAGACGTGCAGACACTCGACGCTGAGCACGGCATCATGACCCAGGCCTGGTCCCCGATTGGCGGCATTACCTTCTACCGCGATGGGCACCACGGCAGCACGTTGCAGGACCCAGTCATCGGCGACATCGCCCAGGCCCACCGCAAAACGCCCGCTCAGGTCATGCTGCGCTGGCACCTGCAACAGGGCCGCTCGGTGATCCCGAAGTCGACCAAGCCGGAGCGGATCGCCGAGAACATCGACGTGTTCGACTTCGAACTCGCCACCGAGGAGCTCGCGGCGATCGACGCCCTGGACACCGGACAGCGGGGTGGACCCGAGCCTGAGTCGATCACGTTGGAGAACTTCGGGCGCACGATTCCCGAGGACTAGTTGAACTGCAGCAGCACCGACCTCGACCTAAGACGGCTCGAGCGGGGACACGTCAGGGCGCAAGGGACTGACGCTGACCTACGCTTTCGCTGCCAACGCGCTGATTGGCATGGCGGGAGAATTCTGAAATGGCCCCCCGCTCGACGCGGCCGCCGCGGCACTCTCGGAAACCAACGTGCTTAGGTAACGTGACCACGGATTGCGCACCTTGAAGGTGCCTCGGCCGCGAGCCTGAGAGTGGCGTGGGAGACTGCGCGCCACTTGCCGTCTCAGTCACGCAGCGCGACCCGGCCAGCTCGCGCTGCGGGGTCGTTTAGACAAAGTCGTTATAGACAAATCTGTGGATAATCTCGCCCTTCTCTGGGGAAGTAACGATCTGGCGACGATGCGCGGACCTTTGCACGGGGAGTGCTGTTTTACGCCATCGTGGCCGACGCTCCTCATCTCCGAAGGACTCGTTCATGCCCCAGCCGACGCCGCCTGGGCCGCCCACAGCCTGGCCCAGAACCGCAGCCTCAACCGTTGTCGCCGCCCGTCTATCGCACGCCGAGGCTTTCGGCTCTGCCGGTTGCAGCGTCACCTACCCCATCAAGCCGAAGTACGTCGTGGCACAGGAGCTGAGTTGATCTTGATCATCGTCCTCCTTGCCGGAGGCATTATCTACGCGACCTTCGCGAGCAATCCGATGAGCTTCGACGACTTGATCGAGTTGCGCTTCTTGCCCTCGCGGCGTCGGCATCGAGATCCGGAGTACTTCGAGCGGCTCAAGTCCATGATTTTCCCGCCTGAGGCGAGCTACCGAGTGCGCGACGAGTCGGGGCCGCAGCAAAACACGTTCAAGATCGCGGACAGTCAGGCGGAGTTCGAGAAGGACGAGTTCGCCGACACACCATGATCGGGCACTGCGCTGAAGGCCAGGGTGATCGAGGTCAGCTATAGCAATGACTGACCAAGTGGCTTGAGCTAGCTGCGGCACCGGCAGGCTCGGGTCAGCCTCGCTCGCCCACCACCCGGTGGAGGTGCCAGGATTATTGTCGGGGGACGCCATCGAAGGGCGAGGAGCGAGGTCGGAGGCGCCTTGAACGGGTTCTTGCACCGGGCGTACGCTCCGGCCCGTGCTGACCTGTTTCTCCTGCGGTCACGAGAGCCCTCTCGAGCAGAAGTTCTGCGGAGAGTGTGGGGCCGGGCTCGTCGCGCCAGGTGAAACCCGTCGCCGTTTGATCACAGCCCTCTTCTGCGACCTGGTCGGCTCGACCGAGCTCGGTGAGCGCTTGGACGTTGAGCTCCTGCGGAAGGTGCTCGATCGCTACTTCCATGCGATGCGCGCGGCGATTCAGCATCACGGAGGGACGGTCGAGAAGTTCATCGGGGACGCCGTGGTGGGTGCCTTTGGCGTGCCGGAGGCCCATGAGGACGACGCGCTCCGCGCGGTGCGTGCCGCGCTCGAGATGCGAGAGGCCGCTGCCGAACTCGATGGCGAGATCGATGATCCCGACATTCGGATTCTCGTACGCATCGCCATCGACTGCGGCGAAGCGTTCGCCGACGACGCCGCGGCCACCGAAGGGCGGATCGCGGCGGACGTGTTCAACACGGCAGCACGCCTGCAGACGGCCGCCGAGCCGGGCGACGTGTTGGTGTCCGCGGCGGCCGAACGGATGCTCCGCGGCCACGTGGATCTCGCGCCTCTGGGCCCGATCGAGCTCAAGGGGAAGGCCGAGCCGGTCTACGCCCATAGGGTCTTGAGCGTTCGTCCGGCGCGGGCCCGGGTCGAGACGCCGCTGGTGGGACGCGACCGCCACCTGAGGATGCTCCGACAGGCGCTGGAGGACGCGATCGAGGACCACGCGTGCGTGCTCGTGACCGTCCTGGCACCGCCCGGAGTGGGCAAGTCGCGCCTGGCGGCCGCGTTCGCAGACGCGGTACGCGAACGAGCGACGCTCCTCGTTGGACAGACCCCTTCCTACGGCGACGGCGTCACGTTCGCGCCGCTCGTCGAACTGCTCTCGCAGGCAGCCGGGCAAGCATCGGGAGAGGCCGAGTGGGTCGCGGCGGCGCTCCGCGAACGTCTGGCCGCTCAGCCCGACGGGCCGGCCGTGGGCGACCGGCTGGCGCAGGTTCTCGGGGTCGGCGAGGCGCTCGCGTCCGACGCCTCCTGGGCGGTCAGGCGCCTGCTCGAGGTCCTCGCCTCGGAGCGACCGCTCGTCGTGGTGCTCGAAGACGTCCACTGGGCGGAGACGCCGATGCTCGACCTTGCGGATGCCGTCGTCGAGCGTGTCCACGGTCCCGTGCTCTTCTTGTGCCTCGCAAGGCCCGAGCTCCTCGAACAGCGTCCCACCTGGGCGGCTGGGAAGCCACGGGCAATCACCACAACGCTTCCCCCGCTCACGCCGGAGGATGCCCGGCTCGTCGCGGAGCACCTACTCGGGCCGCAGGCACCCATACTCGTCGTCGAGCGGGTCTGTGACACCGCCGAGGGGAACCCCTTATACCTGGAGCAGCTTACGGCGATGCTCGCGGATCAGGGGCTCCTCGCGAACGGCCGGTGGGTGGGGTCGGGCGACGCCGACGTCGAGATCCCCGTGACCCTGCAGGCCCTTCTTGCCGCGAGGCTCGATCGACTCGATCCGGTGCCGCGTCAGATCCTCGAGCGCGCGTCGGTCGAAGGTCGCCGGTTCCGTATCGCGGCGCTCCGCGCCCTCGCCTCGGAGGTGAGCCCCGACCAAGTCGAGAGTGCGATCGGCTCGCTCGAGAGGAAGGGTCTCCTGCAGCCGGAGGACGAGGCCGGCGGTCGATGGCGCTTCGCGCACGCGCTCGTCTTAGAGGCCGCGTATCAAGCCCTCTCCAAGGAGCTGCGAGCGGATATGCACGAACGTCTCGCCGACTGGATGATCGAGGAGGACGCAGACCAGCCCGACGTCGACGAGTCGGTCGCGCGACACCTCGAGCGCGCACTGCATCTGCGCGAAGAGGTCGGCGCGCGCGATGAGCGTTCGGCCGCCCTGTCGGAGCGTGCTGGCCAATTATTCGCTAACGCTGGATCGCGGGCATACGCCGCAGTCGACTTCATCACGGCCCGCGACCTCCTCGGCAGAGCGGCGGCGCTCCTGCCCGAGCGATCCCCTCGTCGCTTGGACCTCCTCGCGAACCTCGGGGCCGCCCTCTCGGATTCGGGCAGAACCGAGGAGGCAGAGACCCTGCTTTCGGAGGCTAAGGAGCAGGCTCGCGCGGCGGGCTCCGAGCGCGACGCGCTCCGCGCTTCGGTTCAACTCCTCGTCAACCGTATCTACCGCTCGCCCACCGAGGCCGAGATCGAGTCCGCCGTCATCGAGGCGCGCGCCGCCGCCGACGCGTTCGAGGTGTTAGACGACGACGTTGGCTTGGCGGAGGCCGCGCTTGCCATCAGTTACCTCCAGGAGACGCGTGGACGCATCGCCGAGGCGCGGCTGTGGGCATCCAGTGCTTTTCGTCACGCCCTCGCCGCCGGGCACCCCCGGGAGGCCACACAGGCCGCCGGCGACCTGGTCGGGCTCGCGATCTTCGGGCCACTTCCGTTCGATCGGTTCGCTGCCGATGCCGATGAGCTACTCTCACTCGGCGATCCGATATCCGGCAGCGTCGCCCACGCCTTGATGGCCGCGGCCGCCCTCGCGGTGGGTGACGATCTCGGGTTCCACGAGCACGAGGAACGATGGCAGGACGTTCTCGACCGCCACGGGCTGGCATGGTTCGCAGCTACCCATGGTCTGTGGATCGCCTTCGTCGAGATATCCGTGGGTAAGGCAGAGGCAGCCGAGCGGAGGCTCCGGGATGCGCGCGAGTTCCTCGCGGCGCTCGGCCAGATCTGGTGGGTCGTCCTGGTCGACGAATTCCTGTGCGAGGCGGTGAGAGCGCAGGATCGGCCGCGCGAGTTCCTCCGGCTCGCCGATGCGTTCGAGGCGTCCGTCCCGCTCACCGATCGGGGTACCCTCATCAGACGCCAACTGCTGCTCGCGAGGACGCACCTGCTCCGTGGATCCACGGTCGAGGCGGAGACCGCCGCGAGGCGCGCGCTCAAGCTCGTGGAGCCCACCGACCACGTGACCGACCACGCCAACGCGTTGCTCATGCTCGCTGACGTTCTCGACGTGCGCGATCTGGGAGAGCACGCCGCCGCGGCGCGACGCGAAGCCATCGCCAAGCTTCGAGCCAAGGGGAACCTGGCTGCGGTCGCCCGCCTGGGCGCTTGACGTCTTCTGGGCCCCGTCATGCGGGAGACCTGACGAATGCCAGAGCTTAGGGTGTTGTGGTTCAAGACATCGTTCATAGGTGAGTCGAGACATCACCTCACCCCAACGGAAGTCCCCCTTGACCTCACGCTCAGTGTTAGGCGGCGGGTCAATCTGGAGTGAACTTTCCAGGATTAGGGTGCGAGCCAATTCTCAGAATCGCCCCCGGGCGGAGGCCACCAGTCATCTTTTACGCTCAGCGCAAGCCAGAAGGTCCCGCTCGGGGGCGATTCTGCGAAAAATCCCACGGGCCGCCACCACCACCGAGTCCCACGTCGCTGTTGCCCATCTGGTCCCAGCGCGAAGCCATCGACTACGCGCTGCAGCGACGCTTCACGCTCCAGGCGCTGCGGCGCCCAGGTTCGGCTCAACCCTTCTCCATGTGCACGGTCGGCCCGAACACCTGCGGGCGCCGGGAATAGGCCCGCTTCTCCTCAGCCAACATCGACTTGCCTGCGCTAGCCAGTTCCGCGTCACTTAACGTGGCCTGCGACGTCAGCCCCAGCTCCTCGCGCTCTTTCTCGTTCTTGCCGCGCCAGCCGGTACGGATACCACCGACGCCTGGTGCGTAGTACTTGAGTTGAGTCTTCCCGGGCTCATCGCTGTTGAATTCGGCGATCACCACGACGTCGTTGTAGCAGCCTGTTGGTACGCAGTTCGAGATACCCACCTGATCGACCTTGGCCCGGTCATTCCACTCCACAGCCGGACCCCAACCCTCGGCGTAGTCCTTGGTGCCCGTCGCGGGCTGGGCCTGCATGGTGATGCCTGGCCGCGCCTTCTGCAGGCCACCCAGCCAGGCCGGCGAATCGTCGATCTTGCCGTTGTCGAGCTCCTCGGAGTACTCGCCGAAATACCAGACCGTCCCAGAGTCATCCTGAGCGTAGTAGGTGAGCTCGACCTCCTCCATCTCCCCATCGCTGTAGTCGCGCTCCCACGCCACACGGGTCTGCACTCCGTCAATCACCTTGGTCAGGTCACTGACTGTGAAATCGATCTGCCGCTCAATTCGGCTGCCGTCATCCTCGTCGAAGGCGTGACCCTTCCAATGCAGCCGGGTCCCCGGGGTCATCGGGAAGTACTGATTGGTGATCTCGAGCGGGTGGTTGAAGTTCTTCGGATCGAAGTCGGAGTCGGCTGCCGGCTTCGGCTTGATCGGGGATGCGCTCGGCATGGAGTTGCTGGGTACACCACTGGACGCCTCGCTGGCGGGTGACTGCATGCTCCCACAACCAGCGCCCAGCACACAGACGCAGGACAGACTCGCGAGCAAGCGCAGTGCTGAACGTCCCACGCGTGTTCCTTTCGAGCGGCGAACAGAGCGCTGGGCGACCCCGTCTCCGGCCGCGGGGGCTGAAGGAAAGCTAGCCGATCCTGCGAACATCGGCTGACCTTCCCGCGCGGCGCGTCGGTGTCTCCCAACCGGCGACGACGAAGGCGTGCATGCCTCCACGTCACCGTCCCCTTTCTGCTAGGAGGAGGTGATCTGGCGATTAGATACGTGGCCTAGATATATGACCGCTGACGTTATGCATCAGCCGAGGACGTCCCTGATGGCTGCTGCCGTCAAGCTCGCGAGTTCGTCAGTCTCCGACTCTGTGATGATCAAAGGCGGGCCGAGGAGCACAAGGTCGCCGTCACGCCCGTCGGCGCACCCCGTCGAGGAATAGAGCAGGACCCCGCGCGCCATGCCTGCAGCGACGACGCGCTCGACCACGCGGTCCGTGCGGGCGAACGCGGCTCGAGTCTCTCGGTCGGACACTAGCTCGATCCCGCGCAGCAGCCCCAGACCACGGACGTCGCCGACCGCTGGGTGGTTCCCCAGCTCGCGGCGCAGGGCCGCGTCGAGCTGGGCGCCTCGATTCCGTGCCGCCTGAACGAGATCGAGTTGCTTCAAAACTGCCAGCAC
>Ga0114129_10011195_pt1 | contig 12787 bp, 12 predicted proteins | sample RhiMetdeltSRZDD1_FD_80071 | JGI IMG/M metagenome (GOLD analysis project Ga0114129, IMG submission 80071) | Populus rhizosphere microbial communities from Tennessee, USA - Rhizosphere MetaG P. deltoides SRZDD1 (version 2) (version 2) | ecosystem: Host-associated > Plants > Roots > Rhizosphere >...
CGCGGCGATGGTCCCTGCGCTGCTCGTCACGCCGTCGAACCTCGCTGCGCTCATCGTGGTCGGAGCGGTCGTCTACGGTGCCGTGCTGATGCTGCTCCGGACGCACCGTTCGCTCGAGCTTCGCGAGCTGCTCGGAGCGGGTCGTTGAAGCGGCTCCTGCTGGTGTCCAACGACGAGGTCGGGGCGCAGATGGCCGGCCCCGGGATCCGCTACTACCAATTCGCGCGGCAGCTCTCGGACCGCTTCGACGTGACTCTCGTCATCCCGACCGTACCGCGGGAGCCGCTCGGCGACTTCGAGGTCCTGGAGGCCGCCGATTGGCGCGGCCGCCGCTTCCGCACGCTGGCGAACCGCTTCGACGTCGTCGTTGCACAAACGCTGAGGTCGTGGACGATGAAGGCGCTGGCGCGGGCCGACGTCCGCGTCATCTACGACTTGTACGACCCGTTCCTCATCGGCAACCTCGGCTTCCACGCCGAGGAGGACGTCTCGCAGCGCTACCGCTACGTCGCCTTTCGGGCGCCGACCCTGCTCCAGCAGATCGCGCTCGCGACGGGGAGCGCCTTCATCTGCGCGAGCGAGCGCCAGCGCGACTTCTGGCTGGGCATGCTCGGCGCGCTAGGCCGGATCGATCCCGAGGTCGCCGACGCCGATCCGAGCCTGCGAGACCTGATCGACGTCGTCCCGTTCGGCCTCGAGCCCGAGCCGCCGGTGGCCACCGCGCCGGCGATCAAAAGTGTCGTTCCGGGCATCGAGGCCGGCGACAAGGTACTCCTCTGGGGAGGCGGGATCTGGAATTGGTTCGATCCGCTCACGCCGATCCGCGCCGTCCACGAGCTGTCGAGGCGACGCGCCGACGTCAAGCTCTTCTTCCTCGGCGTCAAGCACCCGAACCCAGGCGTCCCCGCGATGGCGATGACCGGCCGCGCCGTCCAGCTCGCGAAAGAGCTCGATCTCTACGAGCGGTTCGTTTTCTTCAACTTCGGCTGGGTGCCGTACGCGGAGCGGGCGAACTACCTGCTCGACTCCGACATCGGCGTCTCGAGCCACCTGGAGACGGTCGAGACGCGGTTCTCGTTCCGGACGCGGCTGCTCGACTACTTCTGGGCCGGCTTGCCCACCGTCGCGACTGAGGGAGACGTGCTCTCCGACCTGGTGGGGGAGCAGAACCTGGGTCGCACGGTGGGCTTTGGCGACGTGCCCGGCTGGACGGCTGCGATAGAAGAGCTCGTCGACGCCCCCGATGAGCTCGCTCGGGTACGGCGCAACGTCGAGCTGGCACGCGAGCAGTTCACCTGGCCCAGGGTTGTCGAGCCCCTGGCGCGCCTTGCGTCGCTTCCCGGCGGCGCCGTCCGTCCGCCCGGCAACGTCGCGGCGCTGACCTATCGCTACCTGGGTGCCGGCCTGGAGACGGTCGTACGCCAGAACGGGCTCCGCGGAGGCGCCCGCGATGTCTACCGGGTCCTCAGACGTCCGCCCGTCCCGTAGGGATAGCGTGGCGCCGGTGAGCAGCCTGCGGCTGAGAGACACGCGAACGTACTACCTCGACCTCTCTCCAGAAGAGGCTGTCGCACCGGGCCACCTGCATTTCGCCGAGGAGCACGCAGGTCGGACTGTCCTCGACTTCGGATGCGCTATCGGCGCTTACTGCTTAGCGCTGTCCCGGCTCGGATTCGCGTGTACCGGCGTCGACGTCAACCCGGCCTACGTCGAGCGCGCGCGAGCGAGCGGCGTCGACGCCCAGCTCGTCGAACGAGGCGAGACGGCTCCGTTCCCCGATGCATCCTTCGACACCGTCCTCCTCTTCGAGGTGCTCGAGCACGTGCCGGATTACGCGCAGGTGCTACGCGAGGCGGCACGACTCGCCAGGAAGAACGTGCTGATCACGGTGCCGAACTGCGCGGGCGTACAGGCCCTCGAAGGGAGCGGCCTCGTCTTCGACCACATGCTCGATCAGGACCACGTCAACTTCTTCACGCCGGAGACGCTCGGAGCGGCGCTGTCGGCGATCTTCCCAGCCCACGAGGTCGAGCAGCGCGAGTTCGTCGATCGCGGTCTCCTGGGCCGGCTTCTCCCCGCTCCGATCGGCAAACCGCTCTCGGCGCTGTGCGTTGCGGGCCTGATCGGACGGCGGTTCAGCTACCGCCTCTTCGCGCGCGCGACCGTCTAGTCGGCCCGGCCCGTGGCCTCGTGCGGCTAGTAGAACCGCTTAGCGTGGCGTGGGTTCGACCTGTGCGGCCAGCGGGGCGCGCCGCTCGAGGTCGGCGTCGACCATCATCCGGATGAGCTGTTCGAACGAGACGCGCGGCTCCCAGCCCAGCTCACTGCGAGCCTTCGAGGAATCACCGACGAGGTGGTCGACCTCGGCGGGCCGCAAATACGTAGGGTCTGCGAGCACGTAACGCTCCGAATTCAGGCCCGCGTGCTCGAAGGCGATCTCCGTGAACTCGCGCACCGAGTGCTCGTCACCCGTCGCGACCACGTAATCGACGGGTTCCTCGCGCTGGAGCATGAGCCACATGGCCTCGACGTAGTCGCCCGCGAAGCCCCAATCGCGCTTCGCGTCGAGATTCCCCAGCCGGAGCTCGTCCGTCAGGCCGAGCTTGATCCGCGCGACGCCGTCGGTGATCTTGCGAGTGACGAACTCGAGACCCCGCCGCGGGCTCTCGTGGTTGAAGAGGATCCCCGAGACCGCGAAGAGGCCGTACGACTCACGGTAGTTGACGGTGATGTGATGGCCGTAGACCTTCGCGACGCCGTACGGCGAGCGCGGATGGAACGGCGTCAGCTCCGTCTGCGGGACCTCCCGTACCTTGCCGAACATCTCCGACGAGGACGCTTGGTAGAAGCGAATCTGCGGGTCGACGGCCCGCACTGCCTCGAGCATCCGTGTAACGCCGACCGCCGTGAACTCGGCCGTCAGCACGGGCTGGTTCCACGACGTCGGAACGAAGCTCTGGGCCGCGAGGTTGTAGACCTCGGTCGGCTCCGACTCCCGCAGCGCAGACGCGAGCGAATGGGGGTCGAGCAGGTCGCCCTGGATCAGCGTCATCTTGTCGAGCAGGTGGTCGATCCGCTCGAGATTTTCCGTCGACGCCCGCCTTGTCATTCCGAACACCTCGTAGCCCTTCTCGAGCAGCAGCTCGGCGAGGTACGAGCCGTCCTGGCCGGTAACGCCGGTGATGAGCGCGCGGCCGCTCATGCGACCGGCGCACGGCGCGCGGCGTCGAGGGCGTCGGCGAGCGTCTGCTCGAGCGGAATCTCCGGCTGCCACCCCGTTGCCTCGCGCAGCTTCGAGGCGTCGCCCTCAAGCTTCGGGATCTCCGTCGGACGCACCCGCTCGGCGCGGGACTCCACCTGGATCGGGCAGCGCGCAAGGCCGACCAGGATTTCAACGATCCGGTTCATCGCGACGCTCCGCCCCGACGCCACGTTGTACGTACCCGCGGGAACGCGCTCACCGAGTAGGAGGGTATAAGCGCGGCAGACATCGCGGACGTCGGTGATGTCCCGCTGCGCCGAAAGGTCCCCCACCTCGAGCACGCCGCCGGCCGCCTCCTCCAGGCGCGCGATCTGCTGAGTCCACGAGCCGACCGCGAAACGTGCGTCGCGGCCGGGTCCTTCGTGGTTGAAGGCACGTGCGACCACGACGTCGAGCCCGCGCCGTGCTGCTTGGCCGCAGGCGACCTCGGCGGCTGCTTTCGACGCCGCGTACGGGGACAGCGGTGCCGTTGGCGCCGTCTCCAGCGTCGGTATGCGCTCCGCTCGGCCGTAGACCTCGCCCGTCGATGCGAAGAGCATCCGCGCCTCCGGCTGTTCGTTCGAAACCGCCTCGAGCACGTTGACCGTGCCGAGCACGTTGACGCTCCAGACCTCCGAGGCGTCCGTCCACGACGCCGCCACCGAGGACTGCGCCGCGAGGTGGACGACCGCACGTGGTGCGGCAGCGCGGATCGCTCGCGCGACGGCTTCCGCGTCGAGCACGTCGACGTCGGCGGTTACGGCGTCTTCGGCCAGGAGCTCGCGCAGATGCGTCCCCGCGAACCCCTCTGCGCCCGTGATCAGAACCGGCCCCGGCACGGATCAGGCCGCGTCACACGTGACAGAGATCTCGACGTCCGCGTTGAGGTCCCTGATCGTGAACCCGGCCGCCGGCAGGATCCGCTCGACCTCCTGCGGAGTGTAGAAGCGGGCACGCGCCGGGTTGCCGACCTCGTCGACGTCGACGTAGTGAAGGAAAGCTCGGAGGTACTCGTCCGCGAGCAGGTTCGGGAACGTCAGGTAGGCACAACCGCCGTCGCGCAGAACACGCCGTAACTCGCGCAACAGCCGGAAAGCGTGCTCGCGCTCGACGTGCTGGAGCGTCAGAAGCGAGTACGCGAAGTCGACGCTCGCGGTGTCGATCTCCGGGAGCGCCGTCCCGCGGCCAAGCAGGAAGTGGACGTTCGGCAGCTCGGCGAGGCGCTCGCGCGCGAACCGCAGCATCGTCTCCGAGACGTCAATAGCCCAGATCTCGCGGCAGAGCGGGGCTACGTAGCGCGTCACGCGACCGATCCCGCAACCAAGATCGACCACCGTGTCGGTCGTCTCGATGAACGACCTGAGGCGTTCGGCGTCGTTGCGGCCAGCCGCCTCGAACGTCTCCGGGTCCGAGACGTTGAGGATCTGGTCCATCGCCTCCGTCTCGTCCTGCGGAACCCAGATCGCGCCGTAACCGGGGTCGACCGGCTCGGCATCGCCTTCGCCGCGCGCGCCGTGAAAACGGCGGGAAAGCGCGGCGAGAAGGCTCATTGGGCGCTGAGCTTAGTCGGAAGTCTCCGGCGTAGATGGCAGGACGTCGGGCGCCCGCGAAAAGACGACACCGCGGAGCGCGAGCGGACCGAGAACGAGGAACGGCACGAACGTGAGCACGTGGATGACGACCCCGACGGACAGCGCCCGTGCAGCGCCGACGCCGAACGGCTTCAGCGCGACGATCGTCGCCGCTTCGAAAAGACCCACCGACGCCGGCAGTCCTGGGACGAGCAGCGAGAAGGTCGTTGCGACGGCGACGACGATGCCGGCGTCCAGCCCGAGGTACACGTCGACGACGCGCATCGCCAGGACGTAGGACACCGCGACGCAGAACCAGGAACCGGCGCTGAGCGCGAGCGCGGCGGCCGCGACGCGCGGTCTCCGCAGCCCGCGCATTCCCCGCAGGACCCGAGCCGCGGCGAGGTCGGTCCGATCGCGCGAGAAGCCCGAGAGGCGGCCGAGCGGCCGGAGCAGGAACTCGATCGGCCGGCTCCCGAACACGTTGAGCACCACCAGCGCCACCGCGAGCGCCAGGACGAGCGCCGCCAGCGTTGACGCGGCAGCCCGCAGCCACGTGACAGGCGGCGCGAACGGAACCGCCACGAAGAGCAGAAGGAGGAGCGCCCCCGCGTCGTACGTCCGCTCAGCGACGATCGTCCCGCCCGTCTCGGCGCGCGACGTTCCCGCCGCGCGGTGGAGGACGACGATCCGAGCCACGTCCCCGAGGCGCGTTACCGGAAGCAGGCTCGTGAAGAACTCGCCGGCCAGCAGCGCCCGGACGAGCGGCCGGAGGGCAGGCCGGCTCTCGGGCGCGAACAGGATCCACCAGCGCAGCAGCCGCACTGTGTAGGCGAGCGCAAAGACGCCGAACGCCGGCGCCAGCCATGCGGGATGACCCGCGGTGAGCGCATGCCAGAACCGTGAGTAGTCGATGTCGCGGAGCGCGAGGTACGTGAGCCCAAGCGACACGGTGAGCCCGCCGGCAACGACGACGAGGCGAAGCCGCGGCGCCACGATTGTCATAGGCTAATGCGGTTCGGATCTAGCTATGGCGGCTCGCACTTCCACGGTCGCAGAGGCCCGCGCGCAGCCGACGCCCTCAGTGGCCGAACGGCTCAGGCCCGGGCGGCGGCCCGATCTGCTCTGGGGCCTCGCAACCGCCTTGCTTGCGGTCATCCTCGCCTGCGTCATCCTCCGCGTGTGGCGCGGCGAGCTCGGGATCCCGTTCGTGGACCGCGGCGAAACGCAATACAACGTGATGCTCGCCAAGTCGATACGGGACCACGGCAGCTACAACGTGAATCCGAGCCTCGGCGCCCCGTTCGGACTGAAGCTCTACGACTATGGCGTCGGCACCGACCAGCTCAACCTGCTTGCGATCGGCGGGCTCGCGTTCCTGTTCGGCCCGGCCGCGGCCGTCAACCTCTTCTACCTCCTCACGTTCGCGCTCGCGGGGCTGGCTGCGTTCCTTGTCTTCCGGATGCTTGGGATCGCGAGAGCCCCCGCCGCGGTGTGCTCGATTCTCTTCGCGCTCGCGCCGTACCACTTCGCGCGCAACGAGGGGCATCTTTTCCTCTCGGCCTACTACGCGGTGCCGCTGGGCGCCTACTTCGTGCTGGCGACTCTTGGCGGCATGCCGCTATTCGCCAGCCGTTCGAGGAGGACCGGGCCGCTCGCGTATGCGTCCGGACGAACGCTGACAACAATCGGCTTCTGCGTCGTCGTCGGCTCGGCGGGCATCTACTACGCGGCCTTCACGCTGCTCCTCCTCGCCGGAGCGATCCTGATCGTGCTTCTGGCCCGCGCCCGCCGCGGCGTCGTCAGCGGCTTGCTGTCAGGCGCGCTGGTGGCGGTCATCGTCCTAGCGAACCTGATCCCGAGCATCCTCTACCGGCTCCACCACGGGGCGAACCTGCTCACCAGGCGGCCGACTGCTGATTCGGAGCTACTCGGGCTGAAGTTCGCGAACCTCGTCCTGCCCGATCCCGATTCCCACCTGGGACCACTCTCGCGGCTGTCGCGCCAGTACCTGCACGGAACCCCGCTGCCCTCCGAGACCGGACAAGCGCTTGGCCTCGTCGGAGCGATCGGTTTCCTCGCCCTGCTCGCGATCGCGTTCGTGTCCATCGCGGGACGCACCCGTGTTGGCCCGCCCATCGTCCGGCATGCGGCCGCGGCAGCGTTGCTCGCCTTCCTGATCGGCACCGTCGGCGGGATCTCGGCGATCGTGGTCCAGGTATCGACGGCGCAGATCCGCGCCTGGAACCGGATCTCGATCGTGATCGCGTTCTTCGCATTCCTCGCCGTCGCTGTCGCGCTCGAGCGCACCGGCGCGGCCTACGCGCGTCGGCGACTGCCACCGATCGTCTTCGGCGCGACTCTCGCCGCAGCGCTCGGCGTGGGCGTGTTCGGCCAGATCGCGCGCAGCGACGTCCCGCCATATGACCTGGCCGGCGCCTGGCACAACGACCAGGCGTTCTTCCAGCAGATCGAGCAGCGTCTCCCGCGCGGCGCAAGCGTTTTCGTGCTGCCCTACCAGGCCTTTCCGGAGGCCGGCCAACTCATCGATCTCGACGGCAACGATCTCCTGCGCGGATATCTGCACACGAAGCATCTCCGTTGGAGCTTCGGCGCCATGAAGGGGCGGCCCGAGGACTGGTCCGGCGACCTGCAGGGGCTCCCGACCTCGACGACGGTCGACGCGGCTGTCGCCGCCGGGTTCTCGGGGCTCTGGATCGACCGCTTCGGCTATACGGACCGAGCGGCCGCTCTCGAGAACGACCTCCACGGCCTGGTCGGGCCTCCAACCATCGTCGACGCCGCCGGACGGGATTCGTTCTACGACCTACGTCCCTTCGCCCAACGGCTCGAGAAGTCGCACTTGCCTGCGCAAATCGCAGCCCTCCGCCAAGCGGTGCTCTATCCGCTCCAATTCGTTCCCACCGGGTTCCTGCCCCTCCTGCGCTCGGGAAGCCAGAGCGTCGCCTGGGCGGACGCGCCGAACACGACGATCGGAATCGAGAACCCGTCGAATACGCCCCGGAGCGCGGTGTTCGACGCCATCCTCGATCGTGTCGGCGGGCCCGACGCGCCTGTGACCGTTACGTTCCCGGGCTCTCCGCCCGCGACAGTGCAGACGCCGTCGCACCTCCACCGGGTGCTGAGGCTGCCGCCGGGGGAAAGCGTGATCCAGTTGTCGACCACCGCGCCGCCGGTCGCCGCGAGTAACGCAAACGGGCTGCGGCTGCACTACTACCGCCTCAACGCAATGACGATCACCGATTCCGGCTTCAACGGCTTCTAAATCCGAGTGCCGCGATCACGCGCAGCTGCTCGTCGTCGGTCAGCTGCGGGTAGCACGGGAGTGAGACCACCTCGCGTGCGGCCTGCGTGCTGACCGGAAGCTCGTCGACCCGGCGACAAGCTTCGAACAACGGATGCTCGCCGACGGTCGAGGGATAGTGGACAGCTGTTTCGACACCGGCTGCCGCGAGTCGCGAGCGCAGTGCGTCCCGCTGCCCGCTACGGAGGACGTACAGATGATGAAGGCCGTCGGGGCTTTTGCGGCCAAAGGCGCGGTCATATGCGGCCGCCAGCTCGGCCCTCAGGCGGTTGTCCGAATCGAGCCGCCGCAGCCGGACGCGGAGGAACGCTGCCTGGAGCTCATCCAGGCGGGAGTTGGCTCCGAGCCGCAGGACCAACCCATTCGCGCCTGAGCCGTAAGCACGCAGCTCGCGCACCCGCTGCGCGAGGGCTTCGTCGGAGGAAACGACCGCGCCGCCGTCGCCGAAGGCGCCGAGGTTCTTCGTCGGGTAGAACGAGAAGCAACCCACGTCGCCGATAGCGCCGGCCTGGCGGCCGTCGATCAGGAGCCCATGCGCGTGCGAGGCATCCTCGACGATCGGCAGGCCGAGCTCGCGGAGCTCGGCCACGCGCGCCGGCCGCCCGTACAGATGGACGACGACGATCGCCATGGTCTCCGGTGATACCGCTTCCGCGGCTCGCGCGGGATCGAGGTTGAGCGAGTCGGGATCCGAGTCGACGAGCACCGGCCGGTGTCCCGCCCGCAGGACTGCAGTAGCCGTTGCGATCGCCGTCAGGTTCGGGCAGAGGACCTCTGACCCGGACGGGAGCTCGAGCGCCCGCAATGCCAGCTCGAGCGCATCGGTGCCAGAGGCGACGCCGACGGCGTGCGTCGTCCCCACACGTTCGGCGAACTCGCGCTCGAACGCCTCGACCTCCGGCCCGAGGACTATCCGCTCCGAGGCGAGGACCCGCCGGAAGGCCGCCTCCAGCTCGTCGCGTTGCGCGGCGTACGCGCGACTCGGGTCGTAGAAGCGGACGCCTGTCACCAGTAGTGTCGCCGGTGGCAGCGGTAGTACTCGACCATCGCGGTCAGGCCCTCGCGGACACCGACCCGAGGCTCCCATCCCAGTCGGTCCCTGATCTTCGCGTAGTCGGCATAGACGCTGCCGACGTCGATGCTCGCCCGATCGGCGGGAAATGGCCGCTCGGCAAGGTAGCCCGAACCGGTGATTTCGAGCAAGATCTCTGCGAATCGTCGGATCGTGATGGGCTCGGGGTGCCCAAGGTTGAACACTTCGCCCACGGCGGAGTCGGCCTGACCGCAGAACAGGAAGGCCTCGACCACGTCGCCGACCTCGTTGAAGTCGCGGAGCGACTCGCCGCCGCCGAACAGCTCGAGCTCCTGGCCGTCTATTGCGCGCCGGACGAACCAGGGGACGAATCCTTGCCGCCCGTGGCGCATCTGCATCCGGGGCCCGTACGTATTCGTCAAGCGCAACGAGCACGCATGCAGCCCATGCACGCGGTGGTAGATGAGCGTCGCGCTCTCCGCCGCCGCCTTGTCGATCCCGTTGACGTCGACCGGCTCGAGCGGGTGCCGCTCGTCGACCGGCAGGTACTGCGGTCGGCCGTACTGCTGGCGCGAGCCGGCGTAGACGACGCGCGCATCCGGGTTCCCCTTCCGCACTGCCTCGAGTAGCGAAAGCTGTGTGCGGTAGTTGAGCTCGAGGTCCCGAAGCGGATCCGTCATCGAGTCCACGTGGCTGACGTTGCCCGCGACTGCAAAGACGATCTCCCTGCCCTGCACGAGCCGCGCGACTGCCTCGCCGTCCCGCAAATCGGCCGTGCTGACCTGGATCTGTTCCTCGACCGGAGCTACGTTGAAACGGTTGCCGCCAAGCTCGGGAATCAGGCTGTCGACGACCGTGACGTCTGCACCCAGCTCGGCAAGCCGGACAGCGAGATTCGAGCCGATGAAGCCCAGGCCGCCCGTGACGAGCACCGGCTTGTGCGCGTAAGCCTGCCCGTTCACTCCTCAGCGACCGACGCGGGCAGGCGCGCGACGCGTCTCCGCCCGCGACGCGAGCTCACGCGCCGGGTGTGTCCCGAGCCGCCAGCGCACCATGTTGGCCGCGAATTCCCAGACTGTGCCGAGGCCGACGTTCGACCTGGGGATCTGCCGCGGCCCGAACCGGACCGGCACCTCGACGATCAGCAGGCCGAGCGCCGTCGCCTTGAGCACGATCTCCGCGTCAGTGAACCAGTCATCGGTACGTAGGTCGAGCCGCTCGTAGACCGCACGCGTCATCGCCTTCGGCTGACCGTTGATGTCCCAGAGCCCGCGCGTGCCGAAGAGCAGCCGGAAGACGGCGTTGTAGCCGAACGAGGTGAAGGTGCGGATGGAACCGTCCTCGCGCGGGCGACGACGGCCCTTCGCGACGTCGGCCCCGCTGTCACGCAGCGCGTCGGCGATGGTGAGTGCCGATCCCGGCGGCACCTGCCCGTCGCCGTCGAGGTAGACCAGGTAATCACCGCTCGCCATCTCCAGCCCGCTTCGCAGGTCCCAGCCCATCGCACCTTCCTTCGGACGGGCGACGACGAGCACGTGGGGGTGCTCGCGTGCGAAAGCGGCGGCCACGTCCGGCGTACTGTCTCCGCTTTCCGGCCAGTAATTCGAGACAAGAATCAGCTCGTACGTCCCGGCGCGCGCCTCGAGAGCGGCGTGGAGCGGACCGGCGAGATCGCACAGTGCCTCCTCAGACCGGTAGCAGAGGACGACCACGGAGAGCTGCGGAGACTCGTACAACGGCGGAGTATAGGCTCGCTTGCGGCGATTTTCCCTAGGGATTCCGCGCCGCGACGTAGTACTGGGCGGCGAGCGGCAACCGGCGCAGTCGGCGCTCGACCCAGAGCAGCCGCGTGCCCCGCGACGGCGCGAGCAGGAAGAAGCCGGACTCGACGGGAACGAGGCCATTGCTGCTGAGCAGCCGCTTTGTCTCCCGAGCCGGCAGCATCACGATCGGCTCGTCTGAGCGGAAGCGACGGACGACCAGGCGGGTCGCCGGGTTGTAGGGGTTGTGCTCAACGACGACCGCCAGCCCGCCGGGCCGCGTCACGCGCGCCAGCTCGGAGACGAACCGGGGCCGGTCGGCAGACGGGACGATCTGGACGACGCTGCTGGCGAAGACGAAATCGAAGGTCCCGTCCTCGAAGGGCAGCCGGTCGCGCTCCGCCCGCACGTAACGCACGTCCGGGTTCTCGCGCGCCGCCGTCTCGAGGGCTGCCTCGGAAACGTCCGTACCGGCGAGCGAGCCGAGTCGGCCGCGAAACTCCCGGTCGGTGAGCCCGATTCCGCAGCCGACGTCGAGGGCGTCGAGCGTCGCGGGCTCACCGAGGTACCGCGTCGCAATGCGGATGAGCTGGTCGGCCCTGGCCCGGGCCGGCAGCTCGTGACCCGCGCCGGTGAAGGCGAGCGCGCGATCGAGCTCTTGGCAGTAGTCCGTCATCGCCGCCGTCCACGCTCCGGGCGAGCAGTTCCCCATACCGAGTCACCCGGCCGATCCCGCAGCCGAGTCGAGGCTCATTTGTCGGGGTGAGCTTAGTCGGGTTGGCGTGTGCCCCGGTCCTCGTCCACCCGTCCTTCGAGCAGCGCCAGCCGTTGGGCGAGGATCCGGTTCTGGTCGGAGAGCCGAGAGATCACCGTCGAGTAGTGCAGCAGCAGCACGACCACGAAGACCCCGGTCGCGAGGAACAGCATCGAGGGCGGATACGACACGCCGAGTACGTCCGAGAGCTTCCCCAGCCCCTGCCGCCAGACCGCGAGCACGAGGGCAACGACACCCGTGAGCAGCCAGAGCAAGGCGTAGCGCTCCTGCAGGCGACGCGTGCGGATCAGCTCGAAGATCACGGCCAAGAGCAGGATCGCGGCGACGGAGGCCGCGATCGTCACGCGGAGCGGTGTCGGCGTCATCGTTCCTCCAACGGTGCGGCTGGGCGGCGGAACAGGCCTACGAACAGCGCGAGAGAGACCTTGATCATGTAATAGGCGGACATCCGGACGTTGATCGAGGACGCGCCGTTGATTCGATTGCGCATACAAACGGGCACCTCGGCCAGCCGCAGCCGGTGCTTGAAGACGAGGACGTTCGCCTCGACCTCGGGGTAGTCGTGCGGGTAGTCGTCCGCAAACAAGAGGATCCCGCGGCGGTTCATCGCGCGGAACCCAGAAGTCGTATCGGTCAGGCGCTGGCGGACGATCAACGAGACCAATCCTGCGAAGAGCTTGATCCCCACCCGCCGCGCGAACGGCGGCCTGTAGCGGCGCCCGTTGAGGAAGCGGCTGCCGACGACGAGGTCGGCGCGATCCTCGACGATCGGCACGAGCAGCCGTTCGATCTCCGCCGGATCGTGCTGCGCGTCGGCGTCGACCTGGACGGCAACGTCGAAGCCGTGATCGCGCGCGTACATGAGCCCGGTCTGGACGGCGCCGCCGATGCCGAGGTTGAAGGGGTGACTCACTACGTGCGCGCCGGCGGCTGCCGCGCGCTCCGCCGTGCGGTCGGTGGAACCGTCGTCGATGACGATCACCTCGAAGCCCGGATCGGCCGCGTGCACTTCCGCGATCACGCCCGCGATCGAATCCTCTTCGTTCAGCGCCGGAATCACGGCGATCCGGCGCAGCGCAGCG
>Ga0114129_10011198_pt1 | contig 12785 bp, 11 predicted proteins | sample RhiMetdeltSRZDD1_FD_80071 | JGI IMG/M metagenome (GOLD analysis project Ga0114129, IMG submission 80071) | Populus rhizosphere microbial communities from Tennessee, USA - Rhizosphere MetaG P. deltoides SRZDD1 (version 2) (version 2) | ecosystem: Host-associated > Plants > Roots > Rhizosphere >...
ATCCCTCATCCCTCATCCCTCATCCCTCATCCCTCATCCCTCATCCCTCATCCCTCATCCCTCATCCCTCATCCCTCATCCCTTATCCCTTATCCCTTATCCCTTATTCCTATAGCGTCGTCCGCCGCAGCCGAAGCGCATTGCCGATAACGGACACCGAACTGAGCGTCATCGCGGCGCTCGCCCAGATGGGACTGACGAGCGCGCCGACGATCGGATACAGCACCCCGGCCGCGACCGGCACGCCCACCGCGTTGTAGACGAACGCCAGAAACAGGTTCTGCCGGATATTCCTCATCGTCGCACGGCTCAGCCGGCGCGCCCTGACGATGCCGCGAAGATCGCCTTTCACGAGCGTGATGCCGGCGCTCTCGATCGCGATGTCGGTGCCGGTGCCCATCGCAATCCCGACCGCAGCCTCGGCGAGCGCCGGCGCATCGTTGATGCCGTCGCCCGCCATCGCGACGATGCGGCCCTGTTGCTGCAATTGCCCGACGGCCGCTCGCTTGGCGGTCGGCAGCACTTCGGCGCGCACTTCGTCAATCCCCAGCTTCGTGGCTACCGCGTCGGCGGTCGTTCGACTGTCGCCGGTCAGCATCACGATCCGCAGCCCTTCGCGATGCAGCGCGTCGATCGCTTCGCGCGCGGCCGGCTTGATCGGATCGACGACGCCGATGAGGCCGGCGGGCCGGCCGTCGGCGGCAAGAAACACGACGGTCTGCCCGTCGCGGCGGAGCGCATCGGCACGCACAGCCTCCGAATCGAACGCGATGCCCGCGTCACGCATCATCGACAGGTTGCCGAGGACGACGCGTGTCCCTCGAACGGATCCTTCGATGCCTTTGCCGGGAACCGCGTGAAAGCCGTCGACAGGAACCGGTTGAATGGATCGCGATCGCGCCGCGGCCAGGATCGCGCCGGCCAGCGGATGCTCGGACCCCTGCTCGAGCGACGCGGCGAGCCGCAGCACATCGTGCTCGCCGAGGCCGCCGAGACCGATCGCGGTCTCGAGCCTTGGCTTCCCCTCGGTCAGCGTGCCGGTCTTGTCGACGACCAGCGTGTCGACCGATTCCAGCCGTTCGAGCGCCTCGGCGTTCTTCACGAGGACGCCGGCCGTCGCGCCGCGTCCTGTTCCGACCATGATCGCCATCGGCGTCGCGAGGCCGAGCGCGCACGGGCACGCAATGATCAGGACCGACACCGCGCTGACGAGGGCGAGCGCGAGGCGCGGTTCGGGTCCGACCGAGCCCCAGACGATGAACGCGAGGACGGCCACGGCGACGACGGCGGGCACGAACCATCCGGCGATCCTGTCGGCGAGCCGCTGAATGGGCGCGCGGCTCCGCTGCGCCTCGCCGACCATCCGGACGATCTGCGCGAGCAGCGTGTCGCTGCCGACGCGCTCCGCGCGGAACAGCAGCGTGCCGTTCGTGTTCACGGTGCCGCCGGTGATGCGATCGCCTGGACGCTTCTCCGCCGGAATCGGCTCTCCGGTCACCATCGATTCGTCGATGGAGCTGTGTCCGTCGACGACGATGCCGTCGACGGGGATTTTTTCTCCCGGCCGGATGCGGCACACGTCGCCGACGCGCACGTCCGTGACAGGAACGTCCCGCTCGTCTCCGTCGTGGACGACGCGCGCCGTCCGCGGCGCCAGCGCGAGCAGCTGCTTCAGCGCCGAACTCGTGCGGCTTCGAGCGCGCAGCTCGAGGACCTGGCCGAGGAGGACCAGCGCGGTGATCACGACCGCCGTGTCGAAATAGGTCGGCACGACGCCGTGAACGCGGAAGGCGTCGGGGAACCATTGCGGGACGAGTGTGCCGAGCGCGCTGTAGATGAACGCCGCGCCGACGCCCATCGCGATCAGCGTGAACATGTTCGGGCTGCGGTTCACGACCGACGCCCACGCGCGTTCGAAGAACGGCCAGCCGGCCCAGAAGACGACCGGCGCGCCGAAGACGAGGCCGATCCAGTTGATCGCGCGCATGTCGACGTAGCGCATGAGGCCGCCCGTCAGCACCATGTCGGCCATGGTGAGCAGGAAGACCGGCGCACCGAGCGCCGCGGCGATCCAGAAGCGCCGCGTCATGTCGATCAGCTCGGGATTCGGCTTGTCCTCCAGTGCCACGACGCGCGGTTCGAGCGCCATGCCGCAAATCGGACACGCACCCGGCCGATCGCTGACGATTTCCGGGTGCATCGGGCACACGTAGCTGTCCGCGCCGGCAACGACCGTGGGCTCTCCTGGTTTCCGATCGCCCGACTCCGTGATGAATTCATCAGGCGATGCGGCGAAGCGCTCGAGGCAGCCCGGGTTGCAGAAGTAGTACGTCTGGCCGCGATACTCGTACGAGCCGGCGGCGTCCGCCGGATCGACGGTCATTCCACAGACCGGATCGACGTGCTCGACAGCAGCGGGAACCGCCGCGGCCTCCGTCATGGCTTCTGTCCATCGAGTGCCTCGATGATCGGGCACTCGAGCGCCGTCCCTTCGTGGCAGGCGTGGACGAGCGTGTCGAGGGCGCGCTTCATCCGTTCGAGCTCGGCAATCTTCCGTTCGATCTGACGCATCCTGCGCTCCGCCACGGCTCGAATCCGCGAGCGGTTGCGGCCCGACTGCCGCCGCAGCCGAAGCAGCTCCTCGACCTCGTCCAGCGAAAACCCGAGGTCCTGCGCGCGCTTGATGAAGCGCACGACGCGTACGGCATCGTCGGGGAATTCACGGTAGCCGGACGTGCGTCTGGGCGGCTTCGGCAACAGCCCGCGCCGCTCGTAATACCGAAGCGTCTGCACGTTGACACCGGCCTGCTCGGCCGCTTCGCCAATCCACATCGTCGACTCCAGTATGAACCTTGTACTTAGGTGCACTGTCAAGCGCAGCCGCGTTCCATTAGAATTTCGCCAGCGGAGGTCTTTGTGAGGCGAGCCGCGTGGCTGTTCGTGGTGGCTATTGCCGGAGCGATCGTGTTCGTACGAGCTCTCGATGAGGCGCGCGACTGGCCGGTCACGGTGACCGCCCTGCCCACGCCCGCAGCCAGAGACAGCGGGCAGCCGCAGCTGAACGTTCAGGGAGACCGTGCGCTCGTGAGCTGGATCGAGCGAGCGGGCGAGCGGGCGACGCTGAAGTTCGCGAACCGCACGTCGACCGGATGGTCTGACCCGCGCACCGTGGCGACGGGGAACGACTTCTTCGTCAACTGGGCGGACGTCCCGTCGGTCGTCCGACTCGCGGACGGATCCCTGGCCGCTCACTGGCTCCAGAAGAGCGGACCGGACACGTACGCGTACGATGTCCGCCTGGCTTTCTCGAAGGACGACGGTCGAACATGGTCCACGTCGACGACGCCGCATCACGACGGCATGCACGTGGAGCATGGGTTTGCAACCTTGTTCCCGGCATCCGGGAGCGCCGGGCTCGGACTCGTGTGGCTCGACGGTCGAGCGATGAAGGAGATGAAGGCGGGTGATGACGAGGAGATGGACCGCGGCGCGATGACCCTGCGCGGCGCCATATTCGACCGGAGCGGCGCTCAGGTCTCCGAGACGCTCGTCGACGATCGCGTCTGCGAGTGCTGTCCAACCGCCGCTGCCGTCACCGCGGACGGACCGATCGTCGCCTTTCGCGATCGGACGCCCGGCGAGATTCGCGACATCCATGTCTCGCGGCTCGTCGACGGCCGCTGGACGCCATCCGTCGCCGTGCACGACGACAACTGGAAGATCGCGGCGTGTCCGGTCAACGGACCGGCCCTGAGCGCGCGCGGCCGAAACGTCGCGATCGCGTGGTTCACCGCCGTCGGCGATAGAGGGCGGGTGTTCGCCGCCTTCTCGGCGGATTCAGGAAAGACGTTCGGCGCTCCGATCGCGATTCACGACGAAGGCGCGGTCGGCCGTGTGGACATCGAGCTGCTGGACAACGGCGCGGCGATCGTCTCGTGGATCGAGTTCGCGCAGCAGCGATCGCAGTTCCGAATCCGCCGCGTCGAACCGTCCGGCGCGACGTCGGCGTCGTCGAGCGTGGCCGACATCAGTGCGAACCGGGCGAGCGGTTACCCGCGGATGGCGGCTGTCGGTCGCGAGCTCCTCTTCGCGTGGACCGACACCACGAACGGCTCGCAGGTGCGCACCGCCGCCGCGCCGCTCGCGGCTTCGAGCGGGACCAATCGCAGGTAGCCGCGCGAACGCGCTCGTTCTCGATGCGCTATGATTCGATCGTGAGTCGTGGACTGCGCACGGCGACCGCAGCGGCTCTGGCGCTCGCGATCTCGGCGCTGCCGCTGCTGCTCGATCAGTGTGCTCACGCGTGTGAGGCGCACCCCGGTTCGGTCGCGACCGCGCCTGCGTGCCACCATCGGGCCGCGACGGGCGCGCGGGCGGGGCGGGCGCCGCTGCCGTGCGGCCACGATCACAACGGCGCCGCGGCCGCGGCGCTCGAGAACGCCGCGCATACCCATCGGCCGCTGATGCTCGTCGCGCTCGTGCCCGCCGAGCCAGCGTCGGCCGCCGCGACACGAACGCTCCACCGCCTCGACATCGAATCCCCGCCGGGAACCTCAATCGCGCTGAAGACACAGTCGCCGCCGCTTCGCATCTAGCGGGACGTCCGCCCTTTCCCCTTCCCCAAAACGAGCGAAGGAGCGTGCGATGTCTGTCCGCTGGCGCGGTGTCTCTGCGCCGTTATGTACGTTGGGCTTTCTCCTTACGATCTCGGATGTCCGTGCGCAGGACGCCGCGAATCAACCCGAGCACATGCATCACGCTGCGAACAGCGGCTGGACGTTGATGCAGGACGGCATCGTGTTCGTCAACGTCAATCATCAGGGCGGCCCGCGCGGCGGGAACGAGGTCGTCGTGCCGAACTGGTGGATGGGGATGGCGAGCCGCGACACGTCGCGCGGCCGTTTCACGTTCACGAGCATGCTGAGCCTCGACCCCGCCACGGTCGGCAGCGACGGATATCGGGAGCTGTTTCAGGTGGGCGAAGCGCTCGACGGCCGGCCGCTGATCGATCGCCAGCATCCGCACGATCTGTTCATGCAGCTCGCGGCCGTCTGGCGCCTGCCGATGACCGGACCGACCGGCCTGACGATCGTCGGCGCGCCGGTCGGCGAACCGGCGCTCGGGCCGGTGGCGTTCATGCACCGCGCGTCGGCCGCGGACAATCCGACCGCGCCGCTCGGCCATCACACGTTCGACTCCACGCACATCGCGTTCGGCGTGGTGACGGCGGCGGTCGATCGCGGGCCGTGGGTCGTCGAGGGTTCGATCTTCAACGGACGCGAGCCCGACGAGCACCGCTGGGACTTCGATTTCGCGCGGCTCGATTCCGTTTCCGGCCGCGTGTGGTTCAGGCCCACGGAGGAATGGGAGTTCCAGGCCTCGAGCGGCCGGCTTGCGAGCCCCGAACAACTGGAGCCCGGACACAACATCGTCCGCACGACCGCGTCGGCGTCGTGGACGCGAAAGGGCGATCGCGGTTTCGCGTCAGTCACCGCGGCTGTCGGTCGCAACAACAGCGATCACGGCTCGAGAAACGCCTTCTTCCTCGAGGGCGCACGACGCGCGGATCTCAACACCCTCTACGGACGATTCGAGACCGTTCAGGTCGAGACGGCGCGGCTTCAGACCGGCATCGCGATCGACGGCGCCGCGGCCGATCTCAAAGACACCGTGCTGGCCGTCACGCTCGGCGGCGTCCGCGACGTCGGCTCGTGGCGCGGCTTCGAAGGCGGTGTCGGCGCCGACGTGACCTTCTATCGCGTACCGGCGACGCTGCGGCCGATGTACTCGGCGCACCCGGTGTCGTTCCACGTGTTCTTCCGCCTGCGGCCGCCAGCGGGCGCGATGGGACGCATGTGGAACATGCGCCTGTCGCAGCCGATGTCGGGCCACGACGCCAGTATGCCGATGAGCCACAGGTAAAGGTCAACGGCATATCGACAATCTGAAATCTGAAATCTGAAATCTGAAATTTCAGTATTTGACTTCCGCAAGCGACGATTCGATCGCCGCGCGGTGCGGCTCCTCCCAGGGCGGCAGTTTCAGCGCGCGGCCAAGGGCCGACACCTCCTCGTCGATCGCGAACCCGGGCTTCGTCGTCGCGATCTCGAAGAGCACGCCGCCCGGCTCCCGGAAGTAGATCGACTTGAAATAGCAGCGATCGCGCACTTCGGTAACGCGCGCGCCGTAGTCGATCAACGCCTCGCGGAACCGCAGCTGCTCCGCCTCGGACGCGACGGCCATCGCCACGTGATGCACGGTGCCGAGCCCGTTCAGCATCGGCGCCGCGGCGGGATCCTCGGCGATCACCATGATGTGGCCCGGCGCGTCGCCGCCGGCCGCGACGCGGACCCGGCCGGGGCTGCGATCGACGACCTCGTAACCAAGGACGCGCGTCATCATCTCGACCGTCGGCGCCGCCTTGCGCACGAGCAGCGTGACGCTGTGCAGCCCGCGGATCGCCGTCTCCTCGTCGACGCCGTCGGCGATCCACGGCTTTCGCGCGTCGGCGCCCGTCGCGACGAGCTGAAAGACGAGCCCGGAGCGATCGCCGAAGCGGATTGCCGGCTCGCCGAAGCGCGGCTCGACGTCGTTCACCGCGACACCGCGCGACGCGAGGCGCGTGCGCCAGAATGCGAGCGCGCCCGTCGGCACCGAGAAGGACGTGACGGTTACCTGCCCCGCGCCCTTCCTCCCGACCGGCACGCCATGGCCCTTGTAGGGAAACGTCGTCCAGATCGTGCCGGGCGTGCCGCGCTCGTCGCCGCCGTAATAGAAGTGGTAGACGAAGTGGTTGTCGAAGTTGACGGTCTTCTTCACAAGCCGCAGGCCGAGCGTACCGAGACCGAAATCGAGATCGTCCTGCGCGTCGTCGACCGTCGCGGTGACGTGATGGAGCCCGAGGATCATTTGACGCCGACGACCATCGAGTCGGGCCCGACCAGGTGCTCGACGCGCGCCGACGGGAAGCCCGCTTCCTTCATCCAGCCGACGCAGTCCGCGCCGGTGTAGTCGAAGCCGCCCGGCGTCTCGATCAGCATGTTGAGGCTCATCAGCAGGCCGAACGCGTTCTGCCGACGGTCGTCGTCGATGATCGCTTCGTAAACGATGAACGATCCGCCGGCCGGGAGCGCCGCGTGCGCCTTGCGAATCAACGCCTTCTTCTCGTCGAGATTCCAGTCGGCGAGCTCCGTGAAGAGCTCCATCTCGATCGCGCTGAGGAGCACTTTGGATGCGAAGAAACCGAGGCCAACCTGCATAATGCGTTCGGGAGTCATGAATCCCGGTAGTCTACCCCGGACGCTCCGGTTGATCGGCGCGGCGGTCGTCGCCACATCCGCCGCGGCGGCACAGCCGGCGCTCTGGGATCCGTCGTACTCGCCGGATGTCAAGTACGACGGGCGATTCACGTTCGCGCGGCTCCGCTGGAAATCCGATCTGGGCGGCAGCTTCCGCATGCGCGGCTTCGTGAGCGCGTGGAACCACGACTACCCGCGCGCGGAGCAGCACCTCGGCCAAATCGTGAAGGAGCTGACCTACCTCGACGTGCAGACCGCCGGCAGCCGCATCCTTACGCTCGACGATCCCGATCTGTTCAGATACCCGATCGCGTTCATGTGGGAGCCGGGCTTCTGGAACCTGACCGACCGCGAGGCGGAGTCGTTCCGCGCGTACCTGCTGAAAGGCGGCTTCGCGATCTTCGAGGACTTCGACGGCGCGCAGCAGTGGAACGTCTTCGAGGCGCAGATGCGCCGCGTGCTGCCGGACGCGCGGTTCGTCAGACTCGATCGAACGCACCGCATCTTCGACACGTTCTTCGCGATCCGCGACATCGACGCCATCGTCCATCCGATGTCGCGCATCCGCCCGAGCTACTACGGAATCTTCGAGGACAACGATCCGTCGCGACGGCTGATGGTCGTCGCGAACTTCGACAACGACGTGCCGGAGTACTGGGAGTGGTCCGGGCAGGGACTCTTTCCCTTCGATTCGACCAACGAAGCGTACAAACTCGGCGTCAACTACTTGATCTACGGGCTAACGCACTGAACTCGGGAATTCAGATTTCAGATTTCAGATTTCAGATTGGATTGCAGATTGTTGATTGGCATTGAATCTGAGTTCCAAATCTGAATTCTGAAATCTGAAGTCTGAAATCTCACGCCGGCGTAAACAGTTTTTCGGTCTCGCCGGCAAACAGCACCCAGAGTCCGTACGCGCCGAGGAGCGTCCCGAACGGGATCATCATCAGCGACAGCAGGCACAGCACGATGCCGGCGATGCGCGCCCACGGCCGCAGCCGGAACAGCCCGATGCCGACGATGATCCCCGGCAGCGAGAGCGCGACGAGGAACGTCACCAGCGCCATGCCCGTGATGCCGATGAACGGCAGCGCGACCTGGGCGTCGGGCTCGTTGCTCGCGCTCACGATGCCCGCGGCGCCGCTGAACACGAGCAGCAGAATCCCCGCGCCCATGAGACCGAGCACGCCCATCGCGATCTGAATCGACGCCAGGACCTTGACGTGTGTGTCCATAAGTCTCCTCAGCGTTCCGACAGCCAGCGATCCTGCAGCACGGTCACCGGCTTCGTCAGAGTTTTCCCCGCCGCCGTCAGCGTGACCAGATACGTCCCCGGCTCGACCGCCGGCGGCGGTCCGCCGCGGCCGCCCCCCTGTCCCTGTGCGACGGACGGATTCGGGCCGAGGTTCCACAGCACCCGGTTGATGCCCGCCTGCTTCGTCCCGTCCATCGTGCGGATCGCTTTGCCGGTCGCGTCAGCAATCGAGATCTTGACATCGCTGCTCGGGCCGCTCGGTGCCGCCTTCAGGTAGTAGGTGATGTAGGTGCCGCGCGGCGCGTTCTCGCCGACGAAATGCCGCTGGCCGCCGACCTGCTGTCCGTGCTGCTGATCGTTCAGGTACGCCACCGCCGGCCGGATATCGAACAGGACCGCATCCTGCGACTGCACCTCCGGCGTCAGCTGCTGCAGCGGCGTGATGTCGTCGAGAATCCAGACGCTGCGGCCGTGCGTCGCGACGATCAGATCGTTGTCGCGCGGGTGGATGAGCATGTCGTCGGTGCGCACGGTCGGATAGCCGGTCATGAACTTCTGCCAGGACTTGCCGGCGTCGAGCGAGACGAAGAGCCCGAACTCGGTGCCGACGTACAGCAGGTTGCGGTTCTTCGGATCCTCGCGGACGACCTGCACGTTGCCGTACTGCGGCAGGTTGCCCGAGATGTTCTCGAACGACTGTCCGTAGTTCTTCGTGACGAAGACGTACGGTTTCAGATCGTCGCTGCGGTGTCCGTCGACCGCGACGTACGCGGTCCCGGCGTCGAAGTGTGACGCGTCGACGCGCGAGACCCAGTGCAGATGATTCGACGGCAGGCCCGGCAGATTCTTCCCGACCTCCGTGAACGTCTGCCCGCCGTCCCGGCTCACCTGCAGGTTCCCGTCGTCCGTGCCGGCCCACACGACGCCCGGCAGGATTGGCGACTCCGACAACGAGACGATCGTGCTGTACGAGACCACGCCGTCGTTCTTCGACAGCTGCGTGCGATCGCCGGGCACGCCCATCATCGCGACCTTGTTGCGATCGATCTGCTTCGTCAGATCCGCGCTCGCCACCCACGTGTCGCCCTGGTTGTACGACTTGAACAGCCGGTTGCCGCCGAGCCACAGGATCTTCGGGTTGTGCGGCGACAGCATGAACGGCGTGTTCCAGTTGAAGCGGTACTGATCGCCCGGCGCCGCGTTCAGCACGTTCGGCGGGCCGCCGCGTCCGCCGAAGCCGCCCGCCTGCTGCGCCTCGGCGCCGCCTTCCTGCACGGCCGGCGCGGGCTGTCCTGCCCCTCCCGCCCTTCCTGCCTCTCCTGCGCGTGCCGCCTCTCCTGCCCGTCCGCCGCCGCGTCCACCGCGGCCGGGCGCCGGCGGCGGGACCGGTCGAATGCTGACGCCGCGGCCGGTCCGCAGGTCGTAGCGATTCGTGTTCCCATCCTGCGACTCGGTCACCACGATGTTGTGATCGGTCGGATCGACGGCCGTATAGAATCCGTCCCCGCCCCCGATGCCGAACCAGTCCGAGTTCATGATGCCGCCGCGGCCGCGCACGGCGCTCGGCCCACCCCAGCTGCCGTTGTCCTGGAGTCCGACGTAGACGTAGTACGGATGCCGCATGTCGGCGCTGACGACGTACGCGAGCGCGGTGGCCATCGTGTTGACGAAGTCCCACGTGCGGCCCTGATCCCAGCTGATGTCGAGGCCGCCATCGTTGCCGATCATGATGTGCTTCGGGTTCTTCGGATCGATCCAGATGGCGTGCTGATCGACGTGGCCCGGCGACTGATTACCGCCCGCGGCGTCGAGCGTCGTGAACGTCTTACCGCCGTCGAGCGACTTCGCCACCGGAAGGCCGGCCACGTAGATCGTTCTGTCGTTCGCCGGATCGATCCGGAGCTGGCTGAAGTACATCGGACGCGCGTTGCAATTGCTCGCGTGCGTCCACGTCTCGCCGCGGTTCTCGGATCGGAAGATGCCGCCGCGCCTGGTGTCGAGCTCGGGCGGCTCCCATCCGGGGGGCGGCTGCTGTGCGCCTTCTCCACCGCCGGCGCCGCGGCCCGCGACGTATCCGCGCGCCGGACCGCCGTTGTTGCACCAGTCGAACGACGGGCCGCCGCGTCCACCGCCGCGACCTGTGCCTCCTGCCCTTCCCGCCTCTCCTGGCCCTGCTGCCCTTCCTGCCTCTCCCGCCCTTGCTGCCTCTCCCGCCCGTCCTGCCTCTCCCGCCGTTCCTGCCTCTCCCGCCCTTCCTGCCCCACCGGCGCCCGTGGTCCCCGGCGGCGTGACGGCGGCTGGACCGGGCGGCGTGTTCTCCGTCGCCGCGCTCACGTCGGTGGGAGCCGTCGGCACCGGTGCGCCGGTTTCGCCAGCTTCGATCTGCGCGTAGACCACCCTCGAATTCGATCGCGAGACGTCCAGCGCAATCCGGCCGTACGTCCCCGGCGGCAATCCGAAGCCCGAGAGCTTCGTCCACGCTTTTCCCGCGTCCGTTGTCTTCCAGATTCCGCTGCCGGGACCGCCGCCGTTGAAGCAGCATCCGCTGCGGCGCCGCTGGTGGCTCGACGCGTAGAGGATGTTGCTGTTCGACGGATCGATCGCGATGTCCGTGAACCCGGTGTCCTCGTCGACGAACTTGATCTTGTTCCACGTCCGGCCGCCGTCGGTCGTCTTGTAGATGCCGCGGTCGGGGCTCGGTCCGAACAGACGTCCGGGCGCAGCGACGTAGACCGTGTCCGGACTCCTCGGATCGATCACGATGCGCGCGATCGTCTGCGTCTCGCGGAGTCCGAGGTGCGTGAAGGTCTTGCCGCCGTCCGTCGTCTTGTAGATCCCGTCGCCGAACGACGAGGTCTGGCGGTTGTTGGCTTCACCGGTGCCGACGTAGACGATCGACGGGTTGGTCGGATGAATCGCGATGTCGCCGATCGATGCCGTTCCGTACGTGTCGAACACCGGCTCGAACGTCGTCGCATTGTTCTCCGACTTGAAGACGCCGCCGACGGCGTAGCCGATGTAGATGATGTTGGGGTCGCTTTCCGAGACCGCGATGTCGTCGATGCGCCCGCCCATGCTGGCCGGACCGATCGAGCGAAAGCGGAACGCCGCGAGCAGCGGATCGGTCGACTGATTGATCGGGCGCGTACGCTCCTCGGGACCGCCGCCCCGTGCCTGACCGCGCGGCGCGATGACGAACAGCGGAAGAAGGAGGAGGCCGAGCGGCAGCACCACGCGAGCCAAATATCGCATGGCGCCAGATTCTACCTCCGCCAGATGTAGGCCGAGTCCGACGCCAGCTGTAGGCCGGGTCCTTCGGACCCGGCGGAGATGCAGGTGTAGGCCGGGTCCTTCGGACCCGGCGGAAACGCGGCAGCTTTCAGTCTTGCGATAACACGCGCTCGACGAACTCCGTCTTCGCCTGCGCGTACGCCTCCCGCGCGGCGGGATCGTCGGCGGTGAACCGCGCCGCGAGCTCCCGCTTCAACTGCTCGTACTCGCGGCGGAACGCGGCGCTCGCGCGAAGCCGGTCGCGAAACAGCAGGGTGCGCCGCTCCTCCTCGCCGCCGGCGGCGACGACGTGGACGTGATGCGTGTGGGGCCATGCCGCGGGCCGATGAAAGAACGGACAGAACGCATCGTCCTCGTGGGGCACGTGCACGTAGCCGAGGCCGGCGAGCGGATCGCCATATGCGGCGAGCGGCTTCAACCGCGCGACCGAAATCTGAATGTCGATCACCGGCTTCGCCGTCAGACCCGGCACCGCCGTCGATCCGTTGTGCTCGACGCGGATCGCAATGTCACCCAGCGCTGACGCGATTCGTTGTCGCTCCTGCTCGAACCACTCCGGCCACTGCGGATCGTACGGAACGATGTCAATCATCGGTCCACTCGGGAGTGCAACAATCGCGCGCCTTCCCACCGTTCCGGTTTTGCGATACGAAGACGTGGCCGGTCGGCGTCCGCGTCATCGCCGCAGAGCGCACGGGCGTCAGCGATCGATCGCGACGACCGTGAACGTCTGCGACGACCCGAGCGGGGTCACGTCGGTTCCGATCTGTTTTCCGAGCTGCGCGCGATAGCGGCCGGGCGCGACGAGCGGCGGTTGTTGCGGTCCGCGGCCGCCGCCGGGTCCGCCTGCTCTCCCTGGCTCTCCTGCCCTTCCCGCCTCTCCCGCCCGGCCTGCCTCTCCTGCCCGTCCTGCCCCTGGAGGCGGCGGATCGGTCCGG
>Ga0114129_10011199_pt1 | contig 12785 bp, 11 predicted proteins | sample RhiMetdeltSRZDD1_FD_80071 | JGI IMG/M metagenome (GOLD analysis project Ga0114129, IMG submission 80071) | Populus rhizosphere microbial communities from Tennessee, USA - Rhizosphere MetaG P. deltoides SRZDD1 (version 2) (version 2) | ecosystem: Host-associated > Plants > Roots > Rhizosphere >...
GAGGAAGTAGTCGTTCGTATCCTGCAGGACTGCCTGATCGCGCTTCAGCACGAACTCGTTCCAGCATGAGGCGAGGATCGAGGCGACTACCGGCTTGCAGATGTCGCAGCCGAGGCCGCGGCCGTGCTTCGCCAGCGTGTCGCCGAAGGACTTGAGCTGGCCGATGCGGATGAGGTGGAAGAGCTGTTGCCGCGAGTACGGAAAGTGCTCGCACAAGTGGTTGGAGATCTCGACACCGCGCGATGCGAGTTCGGCCTTGAGTAGCTGAGCCAGCAGCGAGCCGCAGCCGCCACATGAGGTTGCCGCTTTCGTCGACTTCTTGAGCGCGCCGATGGTCGTGCAGCCGGCGTCGATCGCGGCGCAGATGGTGGCCTTGCTGACGTTGTTGCAGGAGCAGATCTGCGCGTCAGGCGACATCGGCAATCCCCTCCGCTTCCACCTGCGTTGCTTTCAGCGCGAGAGCGTCGTTGTAGCGGCGGCGCTCTTCGAGCTTTTGTTCCTGCGTGAAGCGAACCGCCAGAGCGCACAGCGCGCTCGCCACGACGATGCCGCCGAGCACGGTCAACGCGTACTCGATCGAGCTGACGCCCTTAACTAGGAACCCGGCGGCGACTGCCCCGACGTTGCCGCCGGCACCAACGATGCCTGCGACGCCGCCCAGTGCGTTGCGGTTGACGAAGGGCACAAGACTGTAAGTCGCACCGCAGGCCATGTGCGTGAACAGGCCGAAGATGAGCATCGCGATCAGCGCCTGCATCGCGTCGCCCATCTGTGCGAACACGAGCAGACCGATGCCTTCGGCAAGGATCAACAGGAACAGGAGATCTACGCGGCCTTCGAGCCCGCGTCGGCGCGCAAGTCGGTCAGAAGTGAATCCTCCCAGTGCGCGCGCGAACAGGGCCAGGAGGCCGAACGCGCCGACGTACAGGCCCGCGGTCGCCATGCTCAGGCCGAATCGATCGACGTAGTAGATGGCGGCGAGATTGTGAATGGTCAGCTCGACGCCGAAGCAGGCGCCGTAGGTGATGAAGAGCATCCACACGCGATAGTCGCGTGCTGCAGCTTTGAATGTGGTCCATCCGCTCGCCCGTTTCGCGGTTGAATCGGAGGCGCTGCGATTGCCGGAGGGCGTGTCCTTGGCGTAGCGGTAGTAAATCACCGCCATGACGAGCATCAACGCGCCGGGCACGATGAGCGCCAAGCGCCAGCCGAGCGAGCGCTCGATGCCGAACGACAGCAGCGCGGCGAACAGCAGCGGCATGATCGCTTGCGTCGCGCCGCCTCCCGCATTGCCCCAACCCGCGGCCGTCGCGTTGGCCGTGCCGACGATGTTCGGCGCGAACATCACGGAGGTGTGGAATTGAGTGATGACGAACGACGCGCCGATCGCGCCGATGCAGAGTCGCCAGAAGAGGAAGGATTCGTAGCTTTGCGCGAAGGCGATCGCGATGACGGGAATGGCGCCGAATGCGAGCAGCGCCGTGTATGTGAGGCGCGGGCCGTAGCGATCACACAGCGGGCCGATCAGGAGACGGACCAGGATGGTGACGCAGACGGCCGCGATGTTGATGTTGGCGATTTGCGAGGGCGTGAGGCCGAGGTCGGCGCGGATCGTGGGCATCAACGGTGCGACTGCGAACCAGGCGAAGAAGCAGACGAAGAAGGCCATCCATGTGAGATGGAAGGCGCGCATGGGGATGGTGTTGAAGGTGAGGAGTCGTAAGCGCGTCGCGCGGTGTTCCATGTCTGCCGCTCCGTGTGGTCGGAGCGGAACGATGCAAGCGCGGTGCCAGGGGAGGAATCAGGGGGTTGCAGCGTCTTTGGTGATGTTCGTGCGCAGAGGTGGTGCGGGCGCACAGTTTTCGGTCACCTGGAGTGGTGCGGAACAGTGCAGTTCAAGACGGCGCAAGTAAGTCCGCAGTCGCCGCCTATCCCACCCCGCTCCGCTGCGCACAGTGCCTTTGCACGAACACATTGAGAGATGCATCGCCAACGTGTCTCTGAGAACGCCTTCTACGTAGACGCTCGCCGACCGATTGTTGCCTGTATCGCGTAGAGATACACTCCATGATCAAGATCTTCCATCACCGTGGTGTCGAGCGTTACCACTGAGGCACGATCATGGCGCGAATGCACAATCCCCCACATCCCGGAGAGGTGCTCGAGGATACGGTTCTGCGCGACATGACCGTGACTGAGCTCGCGAAGCGGCTGGAAGTCTCGCGCGTCGCTCTGTCGCGTGTTGTGAACGGCCGGGCGGCCGTCAGTGCGGAATTGGCGATCCGACTGGCCGCTGCACTGGGTGGATCTGCAGAATCGTGGCTACGGATGCAGGTCGCCTATGACCTGTGGCAGGCGCAGAAGAAGCGCCGGCCGAAGATTCAGCCGATACAGGCGCGGCGAGTCGCGTAAGCGAGTCAGCAGAACAGCCCTTCCGCTGCCAGGTTCGCATCCGCGCGACCCGAAGCGGACGCGTTGCCTGTCGATCCTATTGGCAAGTCAACCGATACATGTTGCGAGGAAGGTGCGTACAGACATTCGCTCGTCGTACGCGCACAGTCGCGACCATTCTAATGCGCGTGGAAGCCTCCACGTGGAATCGCATTGATCTACATTGGCCCGCGCTCGCGCGAAGCGCAATTTCAGCGGGCCGATGTCTGCCCACAAGTACATCACAAGAAAGGGGAGTCGCGATGAGATCATCCATAGTCGGGCTACTGTTAGCTCTCGCCGTTGTTTCGCCGACGATGGCCGGGGACCTCAAGGAAGAAATCGTCGCAGTCGAGAAAGCTTCATGGAAGGCGTATCAGGACCATGACGGCAAGGCATACGGCGATACCATCACCGACGACGCCGTAGTCATTACTGCAAGCGGCGACATTTTGACGGGGAAACAGAAGATCGTGGCTGATGCCAGCAGCACTTCCTGCACCCTCAAGAACGTCGATCTCGCCGATACCAAGGTTCGCCAACTGTCTGCCGACAGTGCGATCCTCTCCTACACCTTCACGCAGGACATGACGTGCGAGGGGAAAAAGATGCCTGCGAAGGCATTCGCCACGTCAATCTACGTTCGGCACGGAGGCAAGTGGCGCTGCACCAGCTACCAGGAGACTGCTCTGAAGTAGGCACAACTCCCCTCACACGGACCACAATATCGTGTGATGAGAGCCACAGGTCCAAGCTGCATCGATTCCAAGAATGGCAGTCAACGGAAATCTCGCGCATCAATCAAAGCGGCAGCAGCGGACTTAGAGTCCAGTCGTTAGGCGTCACCGCGGAGTACTCGGCGCTCGGTTACCGTTAAAACCTGCGGCGCGACCAATGGCTCTGCTGTTCCGGGCATGAAGAACGGATTGTCCCGGTACTTGCCGCTCAGGCTAGAGCCCAACACGTTACGCATAATCTTGAGTGACGCTCGGAACGTGGACCATGACGTTGAGTTCACGGTGCCCTTGGCCGATGCGGTGTTGATGGCCGCCTTGGCCCGCCCGAATGCTGCGTCCAGTTCGATGGGCGATCCAGCGAGACAGCTATGTACCAAACCCACGTACGAGAGCTTGGGATTGCGTGGCGTATTGCCGATTGCGGTCCGGCAGCAGGCGGTGTACCAGCGAAGAAGCCCCTTTTCGCTGAGCGACATGCAGCGTAGTTGCTCCTGACCTCGCGCTATTCGCAGGAAGCGAGGACTGGTGGCAACTACGTCGGTGCCAGCGAGCTCATTAAGGATCCGCTCCGAGTTGCCAAGGAATCGAGCAAACGCCTGACAGTCGCGGCAGTAGCAGACAGCGCGGCCAGCCCGTTCAGTGAAGGTGAGTTGACCTTCTAGTTGGCCGCAGCGGCAGCGCATGGGGAAGTCCATTTGCACATGATAGCGCCGAGGGGCGCCCCGTTGATTCAACGCCGCGCGGTCGAGAGTTCATCCTGAGCACTTGAGAGACCTCGTAACCTCAACCGATCAACCTGCTGCGTCGCACCTTTCCCCCGGCTGCAGCGAGGGCTATAAAGCAGCGCACACCACGCCACGAGGAGCAAGATCATGCTGTCACGACACAGAAGATTCGCGACTCGCGCGGTTCTCGCGTTGATGTTGCTGGCCTGTGGGTCGCTCGCGTACGCGGATAGTGCATGGGACGGCACCTGGCAGCTCAACGTCGCCAAGTCGAAGTTCGAGCCCGGTCCGCCGCTCAAGAGCCAGACGCGCACCATCAAGACCGAAGGCGACAAGCAGACACAAACGATCGAGGCGGTCGCCGCCGATGGCAAGAGCACCCGCACCCTCAGCACCTATAGTATGGATGGCAAGGATTATCCGATCACGGGTTCGGCCGAATTCGACTCGCTCGCCGCGAAGAAGGTCGACGAGTCGACGATCGACGCCACGCTGAAGCGCGCTGGCAAGGCGGTCGCGACGACAAGTCGCACGTTGTCGAAGGACAAGAAAACCATGACGGTAACGACCAAGGGCACAAATCGCGCCGGCCAGGCGATGAACAACGTGTTGGTGTTCGACCGGCAGTAGACGGCGGGGCCAGGCTCCTCACGATTTCAGGTTGACGGAGATGGGCTTCAGATTTACCGCATTCGCAGCGTGCGCTCTCTTCGCGATTGCTTCCCGCGCGTTTGCGCAACCTGCGGCCCCCGAGTCAGGGCGCGAAGCTGCCACAGCCGAATCGGCTTGGACCTTCGTGGTCATCAAATTGCGGTACGCCGATGCAGAGCACGTAGCGTCTGTGCTCAGGGAACTTCTCCCGCCCACCGTCAAGGTCGTGGCCTATCAACCGACGAACAGTGTACTGATCTCGGGAGATCCGGCCGTCATCGGGGACATCGAAGCGTGTGATGTCACGGAAGAACGCACGAACGATTGAGCGGCCCCGTGATCCCGATCTCGCTCAAGATCTCCTATACACTCTTTGTCTGCCTGCTCGTGCCGATCTATTGGCGGCAGTATGGACTCGTCAACTTCCTGTGGTTTTCGGATATCGCGCTGCTGCTGCTGGTCCCTGCGTTGTGGCTCGAGAGTCCATTGCTCATCAGCATGATGGCCCTCGCGGTCGTATTGCCGGAGCTGGCCTGGAACGTCGACTACTTCTTTCGATTGGCGACAGGCGTGTCATTGATCGGGCTAACCAGTTATATGTTCGATGCCACGATCCCACCGTTCATTCGTGGCCTGTCGTTGTTCCACGTGGCATTGCCCGTGATTCTGATCTGGATGCTTTCGCTGCTTGGATATGATGGCCGCGCGTTGCTCTGGCAGACGCTGGTCGCGGCCGCGGTGTTGCCACTCTCGTATTTCTTGAGCAACCCTCGGGAGAACGTCAACTGGGTTTACGGGCTCGGCGAGAAGCCGCAAACGAAAGTGCCCGCGCCGCTATTCGTCTTGTTCCTGATGCTGCTGTTTCCGGTCGGCGTTTACCTGCCGACCCATCTCTTGCTCGATCGAATCTTTGGGTAGCTGCACGGCCCACCGCATTCTTTCGCTTGAGTTGAGGCTCGCGACCTAACCACCACCCTGCGGACCCTTGCACACCGGCAGCGCATCTGTTCTGCGAACCTGCGGAAATCGAAGTAGCCGCTCCAGGTCTTGATGGTGTCGCTCTCGACACCGAGGATCGCCACGCCTCGCGCGCGTACGAAATCACGCGGCGGTTCGCTCTCCTGTGAACGCTCGAGCGGTGCGAGTGGGTGACGCACCCTGTCGAAAGTCATGGCCGTGTGCTCACTTCGATGTGTCGGAACTTCGAGCTTGCCGTGATGACCGGAAATGCACTTGGTTTGGTGAACCAGCGAGCGAGCGCTCGGAACACATGCTCCGTCTCTCGATCGCAATTCACGAAGGAAACGACCATGGCCATACGCCGTACCATCCGTCATCTACAGTGCCTCGCGGCGCTGCTAGCCGCGCTGCTCGCTGGCGCGCCGACCATCGCTGCCGCCGCCGACGACAGTGAAGTATTCAGCGCGGTCACGCGCCTTGTGAACAATCGCGGTATTTTCAAAAAGAGCGCACTTGCGCCGCAGGTGCGCATCACATCCCCGCTCGCTGGGGCGTTCATCGCGCCTGGCGATTCGCGCATCGGGGCTGGCAATCCCAACGGTACGGGTTTCGCAATCGTTGCGGAGATCGTCACGCGCCAGGACAACCATGTGACCGTCGACGAAGACGTCAACATCCGCAACGTCAACGATCTCGGTGGCGTCAATCCCCAGTTCCCTGGGCTGTTCGTCTTCATCGACGCCGACTTGATCACGCCGGACGGAAAGATCATCCGCGCCAACACCAATCTGGGTCCGCTCTTCAATATCGCGGGGACAGACGATACCCCTGGCCCCGGCGTGACCATCTGGACCGGGTGGCATGTGCTCGAGTCAATCGACCCGGCAGTCCACAGTTTCAACCTCACCGTCGCAGTCGTCGACGATGACCATCGAATCGGGTTCGACAGGGTGAAAGTGAACGTGGATAGGTCCGTGACGGATCGATTCGGCAGTTCAGGCAACGGCTTGACGCAGAATCCTGGTGAGCCGCTGCGGGTCGTCGGCGGCAGTGCACCGATCGTCGAAATCATCGCGCCGCGCGAGCCGAGCGCCGTGACCTTTGGTCAAGCCCCGCCCAATGGATCGCTTCACTACATCCAGGTCAATGTCATCGACAAGGACGGCGACGTCGTCGTCGACGAACTCGGCGGCGCAGACGGCTTGCTCGATCCCGCGAACCCCAATCTCGCGGCCCAATTCGGCCGCATCGACGATGGCGCCGTGGGCGTTGGCAAGCCAAATCGCAACGTTCCCGGCTTTGACTTCCGCTTCAGCGTGCCATCTGGGGCGGCGGGCGGCAATGCGGATGTGAACGTTGCACGGGTTTTCAATGTGGCCGGCAGCGAAGTCATTCGCCTTGAAGACGGCACGCCAGCGGTGCGCACCGTCCTCAATTGGGTGGTGGCGGCGCCGTTCGTGGGGAGCGCACTCGATGAGAATTTCGTTACCTTCACGGCGACCGTGACTGACGCCAACGGCAATGTAGGTGTCGCGACGCGTACGCTCCAGCTCACCGCCTCGGCGGCCAACGGCGAGCAGTTGACGCCGCAGCCCCGACAGTGATGAAGCAGGCGTTGCATCGACAACTGTCCGACTGACTCCGGCGAAAGCGTAGGTCCGGCCTCTTCAGTGGAGGCCGGACCATCGCGCTTGTTGAGGGAAGATCGTGCAGGAGGCCTGCACGGTGATCGCTCGAGTCATTGCGTTGCATGATATTGCAGCTGTTGAAGTTGCACGGATAGCCGAGCACGTGCCGCCAGAGACGTCCGCTTCTGGCCGAACGCCGACTTCCGCTTTCATAGATAGGTTCGACACAGACTCAACAAACCAGAACCCCCTGCGCAATTTCGAGCATCATTTGGCCTATGCAACCCGAGTATCTCGCCCGTCTTAGTGGGCCAGTCCAAGAATTCATCTGTGAAGTGGAGGGAAAAGCGCATTTGGACATCGAGGTAGTCCTCGCTTCCACACTGAACAACGGCGGGCCTATGGGTCGGGGCAATCTTGCAGTCGACATCACTGCCCGCCGCATTCAACTCTTCGCACCCACCAATGGATACTTTCCGGATGGGGCGGTTCGACATGAGGTGCTACATGTGCAGCGGTTCCATGTCGACGGAGTTCCAAAGCTGGCTCTAGCCGACGGCGCTTGGGATAAAGGCTTTCGCGACGTCCTGGCCGGCCTCGACAATGCTGTCGAGCACATAGTCATCGTTCCTGTGGAGCTTCAATTCCATCCGGAGCGTCGCACGCACTGGGAAGCCCTGATGAGCAATGTTTTGGCTGAACTTCCCTTCGCGCCCGAAGGCGAGCTGCGCCTTGCCGTCTGTCTTCACTGGACATTCCTGCGCCATGTCCTACCGGGCTCACCTCAAATTGAGATCGCGATAAATTTTATGAATTAGCGTGCGTTAGCAGGAGAGGCTGACGCTCTTGCCGATCAGTTCTCTCCGTAGCGGCCAGCAAGGAGGAGATGGTGCGCATTCTTTTCCTCACCTTTCCAGAAATTCCGAAGAACCGCGCAGCCTTGGAGTTTGTGAACAGCGTGACTGGCACTCGTCAGACGCCAATTCCATAAAAGCGAATTCGGTAGACAAGCCTCCTCCAGCACCAGTCTTTCGGGCGTCATCTCCAATGTCCTTTCTGGCTGATTGCAGGCTTCCGCTTCCGACCCAAAGCGGACGCGCAGACAACGAAGAGTCTGCTCTGCGTGGTGTCGACATGGAATTGTCGAATGTGCGGCGTGCTGCATCGCCCACCTAACCCCCAGTTCAGCCATCTATTGCGCCAAAGCCGCCCCGCCGCGCATGCTCAGACAAGAAGAAGAGCGCTCAAGGGACGTCCGATGACTCAATCGAGCGAATCGGGAGAGACGCCACTCGCATCTGAACAGCATGCGACCGTATCCGCGCCGACGTCCTCGATGAGCGTTTGGGCGCGCATCAAAGAACACAAAGTCGCACAGTGGACCCTCGCCTATGCAGCGGCAGCCTATACCGTACTGCATGGCACGGAGATGGTGAGCAATGCATTCGAGTGGCCGCATTTGCTCGTGCGGCTCGTCACGTTGCTGCTGATTCTTGGGTTGCCGCTGGTCATCACAATCGCCTGGTACCACGGCCATCGTGCACAACGGCGGGTAACCGGTGTGGAACTGACGATCATCACCGTGTTGCTCGTCGTTGCGGGTACTGCATTGTGGCAATTTGGGCGTCCAAGTCGAGAGCATGCGGGAGCGAAAGTTGCCACTTCAGCGCAGACGACGGCCGAGGCCACGAGGCCCGCGTCCGCGACACCCGCAGAGAAATCGATCGCTGTCCTGCCTTTCGAGAACCGGAGCCACCAGGCGGACGATGCGTTCTTTGTCGACGGCATCCACTACGACATTCTCACTCAGCTTTCGAAACTGCGAGCGCTCAAAGTGATCTCGCGCACGTCTGTCGAGCGCTTTCGTGGCTCGAAGCTGAGCTTGCAGCAGATTGCCCAGCAGCTCGGAGTGACCAGCATTCTCGAAGGCGGTGTTCAGCGTGCTGGCGACCGTGTGCGCATTCACGTGCAGCTCATAGATGCGAACAGCGACGCACAGATTTGGGCGGAAAGATATGATCGCGAACTTTCCGCAGCTAATATCTTTGGCATTCAGAGCGATGTTGCCGCAGCAATAGCCGATGCCCTGAAAGCGGCTCTCACGCCCGACGAGCAGGCGAGGTTGAACACGATTCCGACGCAGAGCCTCGAAGCGTGGGAGGCTTACCAAATCGGTCGGCAGCGCGTGGCGCAGCGTACCAGCGTCGGTCTGGCCCAAGCCGAGCGATCCTTCCGGCGGTCCATCGCGCTCGATCCCGCTTTTGCGCTCGGATACGGCGGCTTAGCGGATGCGTTGTTACTTCAGACCGAGTACAGCGGCGCACCGTTGGAATTGACGCTGCGCAAGGCCGCAGCAGCTGCCGACAAAGCGGTTGAACTGGATCCCAATCTAGCGGAGGCCTGGACGTCCTCGGCCGGCATCGCGACTGTGCGATTGCAGTTCGACCGCGCTGAAATCATGTATCGCCGCGCCATTGAGCTGAATCCGAACTATGCGCTCGTTCGACACTGGTACGGCATCATGCTGGCGGAGGATCTGTTCCGAACGGACGAGGCGCTCGCGCAGCTCCAGCGGGGAGTAGAGGTCGACCCACTTTCAGCCCCGATGAGAGACGCTCTCGGCATCGGCCTCTATCAGAAGGGTCGGTTCGAAGAAGCTGCGGAAGCATGCCGACAATCCATTGCTATTGATCCCACACGACCGAACACATATTTGGTGTATGCGGACCTGAAAGCCAGGGCGCTCAACGACTTTCCGGAAGCCATTGCAATGGACCGGAAGGCCATCGAGCTTGATCCTGATAGTCCGAAGTCGGTCAAGTGGCTCGGAATGCACTACTCCGAGGTCGGCGACCACGCCCGAGCCATTGAGCTGTTGTCCAAGCTAGTCAACGACTGGCCGGACGACTCTCATCTTCAGTTCGTCACGGCTTTGGCTCAGCTTTACGTGGGCGATGACCGCGCAGCGTTAAGACACGCGCAGCGCAGTGTCGATCTTTACCCAAGACGCTCGGTCCCTTTAGCCCTGCTCCGTGACCAGGACTTGCGGGTCGGACACTTGGACAAGGCACGATCGCGTTACCAGAAGTCATATCCGGAGCTTTTTGAAACCGCTGCCGCGCACATCGATCGCTCGAATTTCGAAGCGGCCATCGACCTTGCGCTCGTCATGCAGAAGCTTGGCGAAGCCGAGCGGGCCAATCAGCTGCTCGATGGGGCGGAGCGTGTCATTCACCACATACCGCGGCTCGGCATGTTCGGCTACGCGATTTCTGACGTCCGAATTCATGCGCTGAGAAACCGGAATGCGCAAGCCCTTACTGCACTCCGTGAAGCTGAGCGGGCGCGCTGGAGAATGCACTGGCGCTACCACCGTGACTTCGACCCGACTCTCGCTTCGATCCGCGGCGAACCTGAGTTCAAAGCAATCTTCGCCGACATCGAACGCGACTTGACGCAACAACGCGCCCGTATCATGGAGAAATGAACGTCCGCTTCTGGCCCGAAAGCGGGCCATCTATTGCGCCAGGACGCCCCGCCGCGCACCCTCACGCAAAGCCATCTAGAGGCATCTGGTGACTGAATCGAGCGACTCGGGCAAGACGCAAGCTGCACAGGAACAGCGCGCGGCGATATCAGAGCCTGTGCGCTCGATGAGCGTGTGGGCGCGCATCAAGGAACACAAAGTCGCGCAGTGGACCATTGCTTATGCAGCCGCAGCCTATACCCTGCTGCACGGCACAGAGATGGTAAGCAACGCATTCGAATGGCCGCATGTGGTCGTGCGCATCGTGACCTTATTGCTATTCCTCGGGGTGCCGCTGGTCGCCACGATCGCGTGGTACCACGGCCATCGTGCACAACGGCGGGTCAGCGGTGCAGAGTTGACGATCATCACCGTCTTGCTCGTCATCGCAGGTACCGTGTTGTGGCAGTTTGGACGCTCGGCTCAAGAGCATGCGGCGCGGAAAGTTGGCACGACGGCACCACCTTCAGCGACCGCTGCCGCCATTGCGGCCGACCATTCCATTGCCGTGCTCCCCTTCGTGAATATGAGTCCGGACAAGGAGCAGGAATACTTCGCCGACGGGATCTCGGAGGAGCTGATGAACCTCCTGGCCCAAGTGCCGGATCTGCGCGTCATCGCGCGCACATCGTCGTTCTCGTTCAAGGGCAAGGAGGTCGAAATCGCCGAAATCGCGCACAGACTTGACGTTGCCCATGTGCTTGAGGGCAGCGTGCGGAGGTCCGGGGACAAGGTGCGCATCTCGGCGCAGCTGATCCGCGCGTCCGACAGTTCGCGCCTGTGGTCGCAGACCTACGAGCGGCAGATGACCGATGTGTTCGACGTGCAGGACCAGATTGCTGCAGCGGTGGTTTCGGAACTCAAGATGAGACTGCTCGGTGCGACACCGAAGGCGAAGATAACTGACCCAAAGGCCTACACGCTGTTCTTGCAGGCCCGCCAGATTGGGCATCAGTTCACGAGTGCCGGTTTCGAGTTGTCGAACAAGCTTTACCAGCAAGCACTGGGTCTCGATCCTGGGTATGCGGCGGCGTGGGCGGGTTTGGCTACCAACTACTGGAACCAGGCGTTCATCGGTCTGGCACCGATCGACCAGAGCATCCGGCTGGCGCGCGAAGCGACGAACAAGGCACTCGCTCTTGAGCCGACCCTCGCAAGCGCACTCGTCCGACTGAGTTTGATCGCCTCGAGCTATGACGTAGACTTGTCAATGGCAGCGCACTACCTCGGGGACGCACTCGCCTCGGAACCGGCCAATCCCGATGTACTGATAGAAGCCGGTGTTCTGGTTCGCCGTCTGGGAAGGCTCGACGAGGCCATCGCAATCGGAAAATACCAGGTCGGCCTCGACCCGATTAACCCATTTGGTCACGAAATCCTGGCTTACACATATCGCTACGCTGGGCGCTTGGACGACGCCATCGCCGAACTCCGCACGGTACTGAGCTTGAGTCCAAACTATCTCGGCGGGCATGAAGGCATCGGCGAACTGCTGCTGCAGAAAGGCGATGCCAAGTCAGCGCTTGCCGAGATGCAGCAGGAAGTTCTAGACAGTGCGCGCCTTGTTGGCTTGGCCATGGCTCATCACGTGCTCGGTCAAAAGTTCGAGTCTGATGCTGCGCTCGCAGAGGTGATCGAGAAATACGCAGAGGTCTATCCGTTGAATATCGCGTATGTCTTCGCTTTTCGTGGCGAAGCCGACCGCGCCTTCGAGTGGCTGGACAAAGCGGCCCGAGGTCATAACCTCTTTTTCAATGCGGTTGCCGGCCACCCAATGTTCGCCAACATTCACGCGGATCCGCGCTGGCTGCCATTTCTGCGCAAACATGGCTTGGCTCCCGAGCAGCTCGCAGCGATCAAGTTCGACGTGACCGTGCCGAAATGAGTGTGAGTCACCGCACCGGTCCGATTGGGCACGGAAGTGTGCGCTTCTGGCGCTTGCGAACGTCCGCTTCTGGCCGATATGCGACGCCATGGAATAGCGGCACAATTGCGCGTGTAACTTGCGTTCGCTCATCGAGAAGATCAGGATGCGATCAGTGCTTAGCGTTGCACGGGACACGTGCGGCGGCGCTAGCCCGCCGCGGCGGCGCGGATTGCGCATGACAGCCGGAATCCTTCTCGTTGC
>Ga0114129_10011200_pt1 | contig 12785 bp, 11 predicted proteins | sample RhiMetdeltSRZDD1_FD_80071 | JGI IMG/M metagenome (GOLD analysis project Ga0114129, IMG submission 80071) | Populus rhizosphere microbial communities from Tennessee, USA - Rhizosphere MetaG P. deltoides SRZDD1 (version 2) (version 2) | ecosystem: Host-associated > Plants > Roots > Rhizosphere >...
ATTTGTTCGAGCTCGAGCGCCGGGTCGCCCGGCCAGATGGGGAGATTTGGTGAAATGGTGAGGGAAATGTCGTAAATGGTCATGGCTGCATCTTTCTTTGTAGGGGCGACCCATCCGCAACAGTGGAGACTTTCGATCAATCGTGACGGGTCGCCCCGATTATACTATTCTAAGAATCCAGTAATCGTTTACAGATAAACCAATGTTTGCTGATCTCCTTAAATACAAAACCCTCATGAATATTTCTGCGATCATTAGTACCATTGCACAAAGAATGCACATAGCTTTTCTGGGTTGGATTTTCAAGATATAAGATGGGACGTTCCAAACTTCGCGGAGCAAACTCCACAACTACACCATTTTGTTGTCCAACATAGATACATTCGTTTGACCATTGAACGTAGCCAGAAGGTGGAGCAAACTGGTTGGTCTGGTGACACAGATCATCATGTTGCAACTGCTGCGTGCGAGCCATTTCCACGACTTCTTCATATTTAGCACTTTGCCAGGAGAATAGGATCTCCTCAGGAGTCGGTGGAACAGGAAGAAATCTTGCCAGTAAATATCCGCATATAAGAACTAGCACTAGGGAAATTTTTCCAGGAAATCTGATTATGTAGACAATCAAGCCAATGAGATAGGCAAAAAACGGCAACACAACGCAAATAGCGGGACCGATCCAAAAAAAAGCAGTTAACCAAATGCCCAAATTCCCCACGAAAAAACCGGAAAGCACGAGCTCCCCAAAGTACATAAAGCCTGCGAAATAGATCGGGAGAAAAAAGAGGATACGCCCTAGTAAATCTCGTGGAACGATTGTTGTATTATTCCAACAGGATGCCTTCATTTAGTAAAAGGCCTGCCTTTGATACGCTATTGCATTTTGAGCATGACTTCTGAAAGGGTAAATTGCTTCAACGCCTCTTCGTCAATTGTCACCCCTAAACCCGGTTGGTTCGGGACATCGATCGTGCTATCTGCATTCAATAGAAAACGTTCGTGTGTAATATCGCGCTGGTAATACCGGTCCGAAGCGGAAATATCGCCGGGCAAAACGAAACCCGGCAACGAAGCCAGCGCCAGATTCGACGCGCGCCCGATCCCGGTTTCCAGCATCCCGCCACACCAGACCGGCATATTTTGCACCTGACACAAATCATGGATCGCAATCGCCTGACTCAACCCTCCCACGCGTGCGGCTTTGATGTTGATGATCTTACAGGCTTGCATCTCCAGGGCATAACGCGCGTGCCGCGCTGAGACAATACTTTCATCCAGACAAATCGGGGTCTTGAAGTCGGCTTGCAGCAGGCGGTGATCCCAAATGTCATCTTCAAACAGTGGTTGTTCGATCAGCAAAAGATTCAAATCATCAATAGCCTTCAACACCTGGGCGGACTCCAATGTGTACGCGGAATTGGCGTCCACCTGCAATCGCAGGATAGGATACGCGGCTCGGACCGCGATGGTCTCATCCACTTCACGGCCCGGCTTGATCTTGATCTTGACGCGGTTGTAGCCCTGTTCCACATACGAATCGACGGTTCGAACTAAAGCAGAGGCGGACTCCTGAATCCCAATCGACACTCCCACCTCTACCTTTTCGCGCGTGCCGCCAAACATCTCCTTCAGAGACTTACCGTCGCGCTTGCCCAATAGATCCCACAACGCCATCTCCACTGCGGCTTTGGCGAGATGATGACCGCGAATCCGTTCAACGCGTTTCTGATAATCATCCGCGTCCTGAATTTCTTGTCCGAGAATCAACAGAGCGATGAAATCCTTGAGGATATGCCAGGTCGTGCCGGATGTTTCATAGCTATATCCAGGATCGCGTGAAGCAACGCACTCCCCGTACCCAGTCAACCCTTCCGCTTGCAGCGTGAGGATGATGCACTGCCGGCCCGTTTCGCGCCCAAAGGACGTTTCAAACGGCGAGACCAACGGCATGGAAATATGGTGAAGGGTGAGGGAGTCGATTTTCATGGTGGGTTACGCCAAGTGTATAATACTTTTCAATCTAATTCAATGGTGGAATCATTTAGGCGGATTATGTTGAGCTATAAGGAGATAATGATGGCAAAACTATCAACAATATTAATGATGCTTATATGCCTGGTTTTAGGGCTATTTATAGGCATTGGCATAAAGACAGTTGCTATGCAGATGGATGAAAGAACGGGGAAAAATATATTGAACAGCCACAAGCTAAAAAAATAATAGTAATAACTTTTGACGAAAATCAACAAGACAAGTTTTTTACTCAGATTAGAAAGTTTTCAGATAAGTGGAACTATGCGATACGAATAGCCCCGGCTGGTCCAAATGGAGGGGTTTATCTCATTCAAATGTGGCGAGAGGCTATTAAGATAATTGCCATAAACAATTATGGTGCTGGAAGATTTTCAATGGCTCTATATGAAACTTATCCTGATCATCCAGTACCTGATAGTTATTTTGATGAAGAGGTGAGCGATCTGGAGAAGTTTATAAGCGAAATCCCAGGCGCTACACTTTCCGTGGAAAAGTAAAAAGCGATTTGTCAATTCGCTGCTTTGCAATGTATTCTCGAAAATCTTTTCCGCTATTTCGGCGTTGGCGATACAGATGTCATCGAAGCCAGCACTTCCTTGGTCACATCTTTGCCGCCATTGAAGTTCACCCATATGCTTTGAATCGTATAAATCGGTCCCCAGGGAATTCCCCACCATCCGAGCACAAGCGATAACAACGTGAAGGGCAGTCCCTTGACCACGGCATTATCGGCATGAGAGATGAAATAAATATTGGAAGATCGTTTGAACGTGATGATGAGTAGGGAAATGCAATATTGAAAAATCACGAACTTTCCGCCCTGCGCAATTTCCTGCTGCAAATGCCCGCCGGATTGGATATCTTCCATTCCCACGATTTTGGTCATAGCTTCTCCCTTTTTAATAAAGTGACTGTCCGTTAGCTCCCTGCAGGAGTGCTCACCTGCACTGCTCCACAGGCAGTGCGGTGCAAGTGTCGCAAAACCGACAGTCACCTTTCTTCTGACTCTACTTTGACTTCCCCGGTCTCATCATGTACAGGCTCGATGGTTTCACTCGTGATATCGACTTGGTTTGAAGATGCTCTCAGGCCCTGCAGGGCCTCGTCTATGCTGGTGCCTTCCCCGCGACGCATCCCGGCGGCCGGTGTCCCACAATACGGACAGATATTCCACGGTAGTTCCATCAGGCGGTCGCAGTTTTCACAGGTCTTCTTGAGTTTGGTATGGCAATTTGGACAGACCTGCCACTCATCTTTCACACGGCGTTCACAACCCGGGCATAACGGCAAATCCTCCAACGCCTGGAGTAAGGCTTCCTCTTCGAGCGTGCGTTGGTATTCTTCTTCCAGAGTCCGCGGCGGACGCAGGATCAAATACACCAGAATACCGGGCAGGTTTAGCACCGCAACAAGCAAGGTGGCCAGCGTCTGCACCAGAGTATCCCGTGACCGGGTGCGAATGTCTCGGTACGTCCATATGACGAGCGACACCCATAACGCGGCGAGGAAGGCCGCGCCGAAACCGGTCAACACGAGAATCAAGCTGCTCATCAAGGAAGGGTCAAAAGTCATAGGGGCTTTCTATCGGTATTGTATCCTATATTATCCTGTCATTGCGAGGGGCCCAGCGGGCGACGAAGCCGCGGAGCGTTTCACACTGAGGAGATTGCTTCGCCTCCGGCTCGCAATGCACGCTACGGCGTTGTATGTCGGAATGTCCACACGCCATCCCCCTGATCCACATAGGAATTGGTGCCGATCACTTCATAAAAGGTGATGCCCGGTTTAAGATAGATCATTGCACCATTGGCATCGATCAGCGTGATTGGCTGGTTGGCGAAGGCGCGGCTCCAGCGGGCAATGATGCCTACGCCATCGCGGAAGACATACGCCTCGCCCGAGCTCGTCATGTCAATGTGATAGACCTCATCCTCGGCCTGATAGGTGTCTGCGAATGTGTGATAGGCAAACAGGTACACCACATTCGCGGCATGGACTGGGGTGGCATTCATACGGTCTACCAGTGGTGCATATGATTCAGCCTTGCCATTGTGAATATCTCGAGTCTCCTGATAACGGACATATTCACCCGTTTCCGGCAGATAAGACCAGTAATGATAATCATATTCAGAATAATAGGCATACATTTGATTACCGGCCACGTTGGCGGGAGAAATGATCTGGGCGTTGAACACTCCAGCGCGAAACGAAGGCGCGTCGTTGTTCAGGTTATCCTCGGCAATACAATCCTGCCAGGCCAACGTGTTGAAGTACGAGTTGTTATAGACTTCGATCTTGCGCGAATCTAATAGACGAAAGGGAGGACAATCCGTAAACCCGGGGACGACCAGGAAGTCCGCAAAATCGGTCGTCCGGAAATAATCCAGCACGCGCGGGTCAGCAAACTTGAAGACCAGATAGGCCTGATACATCCGCTGGATGTTTTCATCGAAGAATCGGCCTGAACGCACCGGGCCCACCCATTCGGAGTCGTTGCCATAAAAGACCGCGATGAAGCGCGTCAAGCCGTCTTCGATGTAATACTCGAAGACTTGATCGGCCAATGTGAGTCCCGACTGCGGGCGGATATAACGCGGGTAATTTGCCACCTTGATCGCCAGGGGGCGACGGTTGAGCAGGGTCGGTTCGGAAGCAGGCAGCCCGGTCAATGGGTTGATGGGAGGCGGAAGTGTCACAGCAGTGGGTTGCTCAGATACCAATTGCACTTCACTCACAGCCGTAGGCGCGGGTGTAAGAGTAAAGGTCGGCATGAACAAAGGTGTGGGAGCCGCGCCGGCATAGAGTGAGTCTGATGCACCCAGCGTAGATTGAGCGAAGTTTGGTTGGAAGGGAGTCGCTGTCGGAAGCCCCCCGGCCGAAACGTCGCCTGTCCGTGTATCACAGCCTGAAAGCAACAACATGGAAAGCAATAGTAATTGGACGGTGCGTTGCATGGCTGAAATTGTACAACAATCGGGTGGCTCTGCAAACCCCGCTCGCTTCTCTACTGTCTGAATGGAGGCGAGCGGGGCAAACCTGATAAAATTACGAAAACATGTTCATTCTGATCACAGTTTTGATATTAATCGTTACTGCGCTGGCACTCGTAGTTCTACGCTTCACATTGGGAGAATATCGTTATTCATGGCTGATTGCAATGGGCGGCGCATTTTTTGGGTGGATCAGTGTTTTTCTCTGGCAATTCAGCATGCCGTTTCAGATACAACTGCCTCCCTGGCAGCCAACCGAGCTTTTTCCACAGTCGCCATTCTTTGTTGCCGATCACATTGCGTGGGCATTTGCCCTCAGCCTGGCCTCCTTATGTCTGGCTGTGATCGTCACGGCGGTCATACGGGAAAACTTTCCCTACCCATTGAGTTGGATTGGCGTTTTGATTCTCACGGCACTGGGAATTTTGGCTGTGACAGCCGATAACCCCCTAACCCTGGTTTTGTTATGGGCCGCGATCGACATTGCCGAATTGATCGCCCACCTGCGCATTGTGCAACAACCCCAATTGAACGAACGTGTCGTGATCACCTTTGCTACACGTGCGACCGGCATCCTGATCCTGTTATGGGCAGACATGGTCAGCCTCTCGAACGGAATTGTGCTTGATTTCCGCGCCGCGCCGCCGCAGGTGGGTTTGTATCTGGTGATCGCAGCTGGTCTGCGATTGGGTGTGTTACCGGTGCATCTGCCCTATACAAATGAGACGGCCATCCGCCGGGGTTTTGGAACCGGCTTGCGGATGATCTCGGCAGGCTCGAGTTTGATTCTGCTGGCACGGATTCCGGCCAGCAGCCTGGCTTCACCCTTCACGCCTTATCTGGTGCTGTTGATTTCGCTGGCAGGATTGTACGGTGCGTGGATGTGGCTGCGCGCTCCAGACGAACTGACCGGCCGTCCGTTTTGGATGATCGGCATGGCCTCGTTGGCGCTGGCCGCAGCCTTACGTGCCAACCCGGTTGGCGCGGCGGCCTGGAGCATCGCATTAATTCTTGCAGGTGGCGCATTGTTTCTTACCTCTGCTCAGACTCGCTGGTTGGAGCGCGCGTTGCTTATGACTGTTTGGGTTGTTTCCTCTTTGCCATTTTCCCTGACGGCCTCTGGTTGGGTAACAAATGGACTAAGTTTTTGGTACGCCTTACCAATTCTACTTACAACGCATGCCATGTTGATCGCGGGCCTCGTGCGCCATATCCAGCGTTCCGCCACCCGTGCCATATTCGATACGCAAACATTTTGGGCGCGCAATGTGTATCCCATTGGTGTTATGCTTCTGCTGGTTACCATGATCGGACTTTCTTTGCTGGGTTGGGATGGATCTCTTCAAATCGGAAGCTGGTATCTGGGACTCGGCGCTGTGCTCCTGGCGGCAGGCTTGATCTGGCTCACCCCGCGTTTGCGCATCCTGAACCCGGTCCGTGCACATTGGGTGGGCCCGGATAATCCTTCCTGGCTGGATTGGGTCTACCAGGCGTTTTGGAACGTGTATTATCAGCTCAGCCGGCTGGGCCAGGCGCTTTCTACTCTCCTGGAGGGAGAAAGCGGCGTCATGTGGACGTTGCTATTTCTGGCACTTTTCATTTCCTTCTTCACACAAAGGTGACTCTCGGATATGTCTGCGCTGGCGTGGTTTGCCGTGATTCTGTTAGCTATCACATCCGTCGGGCTTTTGCTTGCTCGGGACTGGCGCTGGTTAATCATTTTTCTTTCAACACAATATTTTGGCATGTTAATTCTCACCCTTCAACATTGGCCACTGGGCATGGCCTCCGTTAAAGTCGTGGCTGGCTGGATGAGTGCCGCGATTCTTGGTATGACCCGTTCCGGTTTGCCGCGTGAGGATCGAGCCGAAAGATCAAACGTCCTGCCGCGCGGACGGCTCTTCCGCCTGTTCGCGGCTGCCATGGTATTGTTGATCGTTTCATCCGTCACACCGCGCGTGGATGTGATTATGGCAGACGCTGGCTTCGCCGTTACGTCGGGAAGTCTCCTGCTTGTAGGCATGGGTCTATTGCACCTTGGGGTCAGCAATCATATCTTGCGCGTGACCCTTGGGTTAATGACAGCACTTTCTGGGTTTGAGATTCTATACGCCACCGTTGAAGTTTCAATACTTGTTGCGGGACTTCTGGCCATCATAAATCTTGGACTGGCTTTAGTTGGTTCGTATCTGCTGATTGCATCGAACGCGGAAGAAGAGGCTGAAGCGATATGAATGCGCCAACCATCTGGATCCTCGCGCCGGCTTTTGCTGCCATCCTGCTCTTCCCGATTCGTAATCAACGCGTCTTGAGTTTTCTCGGAGGGGGCATTGCCGTCGCGCTGGCATTGACAGCACAATTCGTCCCCATCGGAGAAGCCCTGACTCTGGGGGCAAACTCCTTTAAAATTGACGATTCGCTGGCAGTATTGGGACGCGTCCTTCAACTTCGCTCTGCGGAGGGATCATTACTTGCCATCATTTATGGCGCTGCAGCTTTATGGTTCTTCGGCGCAGAAGCCTCCGGTACAGCCAGAAGCATTGTCCCTTACGGTTTATTGATTACCGCCTTAATGGTCGCTTCCATTGCCGTGGAACCCTTCCTCTTCGCCGCGCTGTTCATTGAGCTGGCTATTCTTTTAGCGATTCCGATGCTGGTCGGTATTGGGCAAGCACCTGGGCGCGGGGTGGTGCGCTTTTTCATTTACCAGACCCTGGCAATGCCTTTCATCCTGCTTTCGGGCTGGTTGCTTTCCGGTGTGGAAGCCAGTCCCGGCGATATCTCTCTGGCCGGCCAGGCAGCCTCCATGCTGGGTTTGGGTTTTGCCTTTCTGCTCGCGATCTTTCCGCTGTACAACTGGATTCCGCTGCTGATGGAGGAATCCTCGCCCTTTGTCGTGGGATTTCTTTTGTGGATACTGCCAACCATCACGATCATCTTTGGCGCAGGTTTTCTCGACCGCTACTCGTGGCTGCGCTCTTCTTCTCAGACCACCACCGCACTGCAATACGTCGGTTTGCTAATGATTGTGACGGGAGGCTTTTGGGCAGCAACCCAGCGCCATCTGGGACGTATCATGGCCTACGGTTCGGTCGCGGAAACCGGGTTTGCCATTCTCGCCCTCAGCTTGAATTCACGGGTTGGCATACCAATATTATTTTTGCTCCTGCCCGCGCGCGCGTTAGGGCTGGCAGTTTGGTCGCTGGCTCTGACCATCTTCAAAAACAATGCGGAATCGATGCGGTTCGCGGCCGTGCGCGGCATGTTGCGCAACTTCCCGTTTGCCAGCGGGGCACTGATTTTTGCTTCACTGTCAACCGGTGCCTTCCCGTTGCTGGCGGGCTTCCCAGCGCGGCTGGCATTGTGGGAAAACCTCGCGCGCCTGTCGATTGGCGCTGCCCTCTGGATGGGGCTAGGCATCGTCGGCCTGTTGACGGGTTCCTTCCGGTCACTTGCCGTGCTGGGCATGGCGGATGAATATGCAGGCTGGGAGGTCCATGAGGACTGGTTACAGGGCATCATGCTTGGGCTGGGTGTGATCGGACTGTTCATCCTGGGGCTATTTCCGCAAATCCTCCATTATTTCCTCGCCAACCTGCCAGCCATGTTCGAGCGCCTGGGACGGTGAGGCGGTATAATCGTGCAAAGAGCAGGAAGACTGCCCGGAGGAACAATGGATTTTGAACAGATCGTCAAACGCCTGCAATGGCTGGACGAAGAACACCGCAAGGACAAGGCAGCGATTATCGCGCTGGAAGAGCGGATTGCTTCCTTTGAGGGAAACATCGAGACGGTCAAACAACAGATCAAACCGCTGGATAATCAAATTGCCAAGGCGCTGACATCCAATGCCCGCATCGATCAATTCGAAGTGCTTGTTACCAAGCAACGTGAAGATCTCAGGAAGATGATCGACGAGCTTGATAAAAAATTCCAGAAGCGCGAGCAGGAAATTACTACCCAACATCATAAAGATATCGAGCCATTTCACAATGAAATTGCCGAGTTGCGGCAGGAGCTTACCCAAATTCCGCCGTTACAACGGGATATAAAAGCACGTGTGGCAGAGGAGGAACGCTTGCGGCAGGAAATCAAGACGCTGAAGCCGCCCATTGATGAGGCTATGCGAGCCATCGAGGATGTTGCTCGCGCCCAACGCCCCTATGAGGAGAACCGCAAGCAGGATATAAAGCGCGTTGCGGACCTGCAGGGTGAGTTGGTGTCGCTGCGCGCGCGCATCGACGATGTGCGCTCCCGGTCGGATCTCAGCGCAGATACTTTCAAAGTATTAGATAGCCGCATCAACGAAGTCATCCTCTCGGAAGGGGAACGAAGGGCAGCGCAACATGCGTTCATTGAGAAACAGTCTGTCGCCCAAATTGACCGGGAACATTTCTATCGGGAATGGCAGGAAAAGTACAGTGAGTTTCAGAAACAAATGAAGATTCTCGATACGCAGACCGCTGCGCTTGAAGAAACTCTACGCGCCGCCAAAAAGGCACAGGAAACGTACCACGAACTGAATACCAAACTCGAACGGCGTATCAGTGAAGTGACCGAGATGCAGCGGCTTGCCGAGGAGCGCCTGCGGCAGGAATGGGTCACCTTCAAAGCCGACGATCAAAAACGCTGGACCGGCTACACCCTTTCACAGGATGAAGGCTCTAAAGACGTCCGCCGCGTGATTCAAAAAATCGAAGAACGCATTGACCCCGTGTATGACTCCATCCAAACGATTCAGGACCGCTTGCAGCAAACCACCGAAGCCACGGAGCAGCAACTTCAAGAACTCATGAACGTGGCACACGAATGGCTTTCTGCGTATGAGCGCATCATGGGTCACGGCAAGACGTCGAAGAAAACGAAAAAATAAGATCGCTCACACGACACATTTTGATCTTTCCTCTTTCTTCTTTCATTCCCAAGAAAGAGGAGAGAGGAAAGACCTTAAATGCGCGTTATTGGTACAGCAGGTCACGTAGATCACGGCAAGTCCACGCTGATCGCGGCGCTTACGGGCACACATCCCGACCGCCTCAAAGAGGAACAAGCGCGTGAGATGACCATCGAGCTTGGCTTTGGCTGGCTGACTTTGCCCAACGGTGAAGAGGTAGGAATTGTCGATGTGCCGGGTCACCGTGATTTCATCGAGAACATGTTATCGGGCATCGGAAGCATCGACGCGGCTCTGCTTGTGATCGCGGCGGATGAAGGCGTCATGCCGCAAACAACGGAGCATCTTGCGATTCTGGATCTGCTCCAAATTCGCACAGGACTCATTGTGTTGACCAAAACTGACCTCGTTTCGGACTCAGGGTGGCTTGATCTTGTGGAAATTGACATTCGTGCGGCTGTCACAGGCACCGTGTTGAGTGACGCCCCCATCGTCCGAGTTTCTGCCAAAACGAGAGCAAATCTGAGTTCCCTGCTCTCGAATCTCGAATCGATTCTTAAACAAAAACCAGCCCGGGCTGATCTGAATCGTCCACGACTTCCCATCGATCGCGTCTTCAGCATGAGTGGTTTTGGTACGGTTGTCACCGGCACCTTGCTGGATGGGCAATTCTCCGTGGGCGATGAGATCGATATTTTGCCGCGTGGGCTAAAGGGGAGAATTCGGGGTTTGCAAACGCACCGAAAAAAGGAAGAACGTGCTATGCCTGGCTCGCGCACCGCAGTGAACATTTCAGGTGTAGAAACGAACGAACTTCAACGTGGTGACATGCTGACCCATCCGAATCAATACTTGTCGACCCGAAGAATCGACGCGCACCTTCATCTGCTACAGCAGGTTTCTTCTCCACTCAAACACAATGACTCAGTGAAATTCTTTACCGGTGCGAGCGAAACGATGGCGACAGTGCGGTTGCTTGGTGTGGAAGAACTCAACACGGGCGCAGACGGCTGGATACAACTGGAACTACGCAATCCGGTCGTTGTCGTGCGCGGCGACCGTTACATCCTGCGTCGCCCATCACCCGGCGAAACACTGGGCGGTGGGATGGTCGTTGATCCACAGCCCAAGGACAGGCATAAGCGCTTTGACGAAGAACCGATTCGGGCATTGGAATCACTCCTGCAGGGCTCGCCGGCGGATGTGTTGTATGAAGCCGCAATGTCGTTAAATATTGCGCCGTTCAAAGAGATGGTTAGTCACTCACGGTTGGAAGCTGACGTCGCGACAGAGGCTCTGAATGAATTAGTCACAACCGGAAGGTTGATCCTTCTGGAAGATGGTGCCGTTGTTCCACATGAAAAGCTTGCTCTCGCACTCCCCCACTGGCAAATGCTGTACGAGAGAACGATGCAGTATATTGATTCTTATCACAGAGAATTTCCATTGCGCCGCGGTATGCCCCGCGAAGAACTAAAGAGCAAACTAAAAATCGCACCGCGTGCCTTCAATGCGCTCCTATCGACATTGATCACGGCAGATACGATTGCAGATCACGCGGCTCATATTGAAAGGGTCGGGCATGAAATAAAGTTTACGGAGCAGGAGCAAGCAAAAATCCGAACATTGCTGCGGAGGTTTGAGGCGAATCCATTCATCACACCGAGCGTAAAGGATTGTCAGGTTGAGGTGGGTGAAGAACTCCTGGATGCGTTGATCGAATCCGGAGAATTGATAAGTGTATCCGCGGATGTGATCTTCCGAAAGCAGGATTATGAGGCGCTGACAGTCCGAATCAAGGAAATGCTCTCACAGGCTGGAAAGATCTCGCTCGCCGAAGTCCGTGACTTGTTCCACACCAGCCGGAAATATGCACAGGCAATGTTGGAACATCTCGACGCACTAGGTGTTACCGTTCGGGACGGCGATTTTAGGAGATTCAGGAAGTGATGAGGCTCATCCTAAACTGGTTCACCCCGCCTGTTTTTGAAGACGAGCTCAAGACACAACAGGCATACCTGCTGCATGTCATCCTGTGGACATTCATGTGTGTGCCCGTCGTCTACCTGATTTTTGTTCTTGTCGAAGGCACAGATAAACCAAACCGAGCGTTGGTACAGTCGGCTTTTGGTGAAACGGTGAATGTAATTCTCCTGATCATGTTACGGCGCGGGCACGTACGTATAGCTTCCATCCTACAAGTCAGCGCCTTTTGGCTTTTTCTAACGGTGACAGCCGCCACGGGAAATGGAGTGAGAGGCGAAGCATATCTCTTGGGATACAGTCTAGTCATTGCCGTTGCAGGAATGCTTCTCGGTGCGGCTGGAGCAACGCTGTTTACTATCCTGTCGCTTGTGACGGGTGGCTTGATGGTATATGGGCAAACAAAAGGGATTCTGGTCTCCAATTTTGAAGGCTCCTTGCTTGCCACATGGACCATCAGTCTATTGCTTTTCCCAGTGGGGGCAGTATTGCAACATCTTGGGTCACGAATCATCAGGACCTCACTCGCCCGGGCGAGAGCCAGCGAGGAACGATATCGTCTGATTTCACAGGTGAGTTCTGATTACACCTTTGCCTCCGAACTGGACTCCGCGGGCAACCTGCGTTTGGATTGGGCAGCCGGCGCCTTTCAAAAGATCACCGGCTATACGTACGATGAGTATGTTGCAAACGGTGGCTGGATTGCTCACCTTCACCCTGAGGATGTGAAGCAAGATTTCCAGGCCCTCGAAAGGCTAAAGACAAATCAAAAAGTCATTCATGATATACGGACTTACACCAAAGCTAAGGAGGTGCAATGGGTGCGAGTGTATGCCCATCCCGTCTGGGACGAGCGACAAGGCCGCCTGATTGGCATTATGGGC
>Ga0114129_10011201_pt1 | contig 12784 bp, 9 predicted proteins | sample RhiMetdeltSRZDD1_FD_80071 | JGI IMG/M metagenome (GOLD analysis project Ga0114129, IMG submission 80071) | Populus rhizosphere microbial communities from Tennessee, USA - Rhizosphere MetaG P. deltoides SRZDD1 (version 2) (version 2) | ecosystem: Host-associated > Plants > Roots > Rhizosphere >...
AACACCTGCTGCGCAATGGAGCCCTCGACGCCCGTCAGCAGATAGTATGGCTGATTGGTATCGAACGAGTACTCGATGTCGCGATTCGCCTTCACCGAGAATCTGGTCATCTCCGACGCGTTGTAGGACAGGTTGACCGCCGTCGTCAGTCCACTGTAACCGGCAAGACCCTCGGACTGGGGGCGAAAGGCGCGGTAGCCGAGCGTGACGCCGCCTTTGATGAGCGCGACCGGGTCGAATGTCAGGCTGACCGCCGCCGTGTTCGAATTGGAATCGCGGAGCGAGGAGAAGTCGAAGCGATCCCGCGTCCTCGAGGCGGTGAGGGACACGGACGTCAACGGCGTCAGCTGATGTCTGACGAAGACCCCCGCGCCGGTCGTCATGTGGTTCAGCTCCGTTTGAAGATTGGTGCGAAGAAAAACCGCGTCCTTGTCGAAATCCGTCCGTTGACGTTCGGCGCGAACGCCGAAGAACGTCTTGCTCAACGTGCGGACTTCGACCGACCCGTTGACCTTCGTCTCGATCCGCAGCGATCGCGCGTCGATCTCGTAGCCGGGACGATCTCGAACGTTCGCGTACGTCCCGCCGACGTCGAACGCCAAGCGACTGAGGGGCACCTTCCATCCGATCCGATACGTGCTGTTCGCGGCCCGTTCGGTCGCATACGTCTGATACCAGATCAGCTCCTCCTTGATGGAGCCCTCGACCCAGCTGGGACCCACGCGGACCCAGACGTCGGTGGTCGGCGTGGCCGTGAGCGTGAAGTCTTGCTTGGGAGAAGCGCTTTCCGGGTCGTTGAAGACGTTCTGATCGATCCCGAGGTTGGTCAGCGCGACCGTCGGATTCATCCACAGCGGACCGATCCGCAGACGGACCTTCGCCGGATCCGGACCACCCTCGGAGGTTTGCGCAGTCGATGACGCGGCGGCGCCGAGCACGACCGCAAGTGCAGCCACGCACGAGGCTTTGCGAGTGAAGGAAACAACAGGGTTCACGACTATAGCTATCGGCAGGTTCGCGGCGCCGCAAAAGCGTCTCGTGAGTGTCCATTTTGATACACGATGCGCGATGGGTAGCAGCTAGTGGCGGCGATCTCGTGGCACGCTGAGCGAGCGCATCTTTCGATACAGATTGGTCCGCTGGATGCCGAGTGACCTGGCGGCTTCGCTGATCCGCCCGTGGTGCTGCTCGAGGATCGCGACGATGTAGTCGCGTTCGAAGCGGGCGCGGGCTTCTTTCAGCGTGCCTCCGTTTGCGAACACGACCGACCCGGCGTCCAGCTTCACGTGCACGAGCACATCGTCGAGGCCGATTCCACGCCCGCCCTGCAGACCCACGACGATGTTCTTGATGAGCGCCCGCATTTCGGGAGCGTTGCCGCGCCACGGCAACGCCGAAATCAGCGAGAGCGCCGGCCGCGATAGCGTCTTGGGCGGCACGCCGAGCGATGCACAGATCTGGCGAACGAAATAGTTCGCGAGGGCGGGAATATCCTCGCGGCGGTTCCGCAGCGGCGGCAGGTCGATGCCGATGACCGACAGGCGGCGAAAGAGATCCTCGCGCACTCGGCCGTCCTGCACCGAGGCGTCGAATCCCGGTTCGACCCCGGCCATCGGGCGCACGTCGAAGCTGATCGCTTCTCCGGTTTCGACGAGCCTCGCTTCACGATCGCGCAGCAGGCGGGCGAGTCGCGCCTGGACGCGCGTGGGCGCTTCAGGCAGGTTCTGAAGGTAGAGCGTGCCGCCGAGCGCGTCGTGCAGACGGCTCTGCCGGCTCACGCGCTCGAGTCCTCCGGGACCGTCCTTTCCGTTGAGCGGCCGGGCCGCGCTCCCGAACAGCTCCGTGTCCAGCTGCTCGGTTTCGAACGCCGCGCAGTTGACGGCGACAAAGGCGCCGTGCGCCCTGCTCTGCGCCCCGTGGATCGCGCGCGCCGCCTGCTGACGTCCCGTTCCGTCTTCACCTCGAATCAGGACGCCCGCGCGCATCGTCGCCGCGCGGGCGATGACAGCGGAGACGGCGCGCATTGCCTCCGAGTGCGCGTAGAGATCATCGCCGTTGGCGGGCGCCGTGCCTGCGGCGTGGCTCCCGTCGTAGTGCAACTCGCGTTCGATCGCGTTGGCCACGCGAGGGCCGCTGAGCGGACGTGCGAAAACGTCGGCCATCCCTGCCAGAACAGCCTCGATCGTGAGATCCGGTCGGCGCGAGTCGACCACCGCAAAGAGCAGCGCGGAGGCACGCTGCAATCGGATGTCGCGCACGCTCTGCAGGGCGGCGGCACCATGCGACAGGTCGAGCAGCACCGGCATATCGCGCCGCTGCAGTTCGCCAAGCGCGAGTGGAACCGAGTCGGCCCACACGACCGACACGTCGGCCGTCCCCAGCGCCTTTTCTGTTTCGAGCCGCTCCTGCGGCGGACACCCGAGATACAAGACGAACTTCATCGAGTGGCTATTTCGGCGGCCCGTTTGCCGGAACGAAATGGCCGTCACCCTTGACGTCCACCTCGACCCGAGCGGTGCCGTTCGGCCCGTAGATCAGCCGCCGGTCGGGAACGCCTCTGTGCTGTGTGTCGAAGGCGACAGCTGACAGGCGATCGCCGTCGTAGGTTTCCCACTTGTCGACCTTCCCGTCGCGGTCCGTATCCTCTTCAGCCGCCACGAGCGTCGTCTGTTGGTAATGCTCGATACGGGTCACGGTGCCGTCGCGCTGCGTCGAGATCTCGAGGCGTACGACCGCCCCCGTGGCGTCTGTATAGGACCAGGCGTCTTCCTTCCCGTCGCCTGCCCGGGAAATGCCAACCTTCTCGAGCTTCTGATCAGGGCCGTAGTACTCCCACCGATCGACCTTGCCGTCCTCGTCCTTGTCGATTTCGATTTTCACGACGCGGGCGCCGTCCATGTAGCTCACCGTATCGATTTTGCCGTCGCCGTCGGAGTCGTACTTGAGGAGGCGAAGCTTGCCGGTCTGAGGGTCGTATTCCGGCGTCATCCGTTTTGGCGCCGCTGATTCCCGACCGCAGGCCGACGGGACTAGGGCTATCGCCAGAATCACAACGATTGCAATAGGGTATTTGCCAGAGGTGCGAGCATATGTGGTCAAGCTTTGCACTGTGAGTCACATAGGCGAGGGCAGAGAAGACGGTCCGATTCTACACAGCGTCAGCAGAGTGTCAACTCAAAGACAAACGCCTCCGAAAGGATACGCCTACAGCGTCGCGAGCTCGTCGGCGAAGAAGAACGCACCGATCGTGTCGCGCAGCGACGCCAGCGAATCGATGGTGTTGATGGCCGTGCGCAGGTGCGATCCGTTGTCGAGCCCCTTCGTGTACCACGATGCGAGCGCGCGCAGCTTGTTGATCACCCAGCGGTCGTGCGTGAGCGCACGGGTTTCATCCACGCGCTCGTGCAGCAGCAAGTCGATGTAGTCGAGCAGGAACCGGCCGCGATCTTCGAGCGTGACCGGTCTGACCGGCCGCCCGTTGGCCAGGTCCACTGCCTGCGCGAGAATCCAGGGATTGCGCAGCACCCCTCGACCCACGAGGACCCCGCCGACCCCTGAACGGAGACGCTCGACAATCTGCTCCGGCTCCACGCAGTCGCCGCTGCCAAAAACCGGAATGTCCATGTCCGCGGCAATCTTCGCCACGAGATCCCAGTCGGCCATTCCACTGTAGCTCTGGGCTGCGGTCCGGCCGTGAACGGCAATCGCCGCCGCGCCGGCATCCCGAACCATTCTGGCCAGGGTCGGCGCGTTGCGCTCGTCGTCATTCCAGCCGGCGCGCATCTTGACCGTGACCGGAATCGTCACCGACTTCGCCATGGCGCCGATGACGGCGGCGGCGTGGTCCGGCTCGCGCATCAGGCTGCAGCCCGCATTGTGCTTCGCGATCTTCGGCACCGGGCAACCCATGTTCACGTCGACGATGTCGGCGCCCATCCCTTCGACGACTTGCGCGGCCGCCGCCATCTTGCCGGGATCGCCACCGAAAATCTGAATGGAGATGGGCCGCTCTTCTTCGGTGTACTCGGCGTATTCGAGCGTGCGGTCGATCCCGCGAACGAGACCCTCGGCGCTGACCATCTCGGTGACGACGAGGCCGCAGCCGCCGTGACGCTTGACGAGGCGGCGAAACGCCGTGTCGGTCATGCCCGCCATCGGGGCGATGGCCAGCGGTGAGACGAGATCAACAGATCCGATCTTCATCAACCCTCAACTCTCAAGGCTCAGTGTCGGGTCAGTAAGGCTTCACGTCCGCGGCGTCGACTTCGACCGAGACGGCCTGACCGATCAGATTCACGGACAGGACGAGGCGCGCACGCTGGGCGTCCTTCCGCATCAGCCGCCCGATCACACCGCGCAGCGGTCCGTACGCGACCTCGACCATCATCCCCTCGTGAATCATCGGACAGGGATCGTATTGCAGCTCGCTGCCAACCAGGACGCGGATGCTTTCGAGCTCATATTCCGGAATCGGCGCGGGTTTTCCCTCGAACGACACGATGTTGACCACGCCGGTGCATTTCAGAATAGGCAGCGTATCGGCCGGATCGAAGCGGACGAAGCAGTAGCCCGGAAACAGCGGCCAATCGATTTTCTTCTTCCGATCCTTCCAGCGGCTCCAGCGCGTGATGGTCGGGAGGAAGGCGTCGAAGTGCTTGCGCTCCAGCTGATCGCGGACGACCTGCTCGTGCCGCGAGCGCGTCCAGACGGCGAACCACTGCGGAACGGCTTGCAGGCCAGAATCCCGAGACGACGGAGACGCCGAGTTCATGGTCCTGCGTTGCAGCTCGTCTGGCCTTACGGGGAGGGCACCGTCGTCTGCGCCTTGAGTCCGGCTTCGAAGGCCTTTTTCACGTCGGGGTTCTTCCACTCGATGATCGCCTGGGCGCGGAGCTTCTCGAGATATTTCTGGTACTCGAGCTTCCGCTTGTCGGTGAACACGCGATCGCCGATCTGGTCCCGCGCCTGCTCGAACGGCATCGTCTGCGCCGTCGTCAGCGCTTCGAGTTTATACAGCTGATACCCGCGTGCCATCCGCGTCGTCGGTGTCACATCGCCCGGCTTTATCGCCTCGATCATCTTTCGCAGGTCCGCCGAGAGATCGTTCAGGCTGATGGGACCGATGAGACCCGCGTTGGCCTTCGAAGGCGCGTCCGAGACTTCCGCGGCCAGCTTCTCGAAGCTCTCGCCGCCTTTGGTCACCTTCTCGCGAATGTCGTCCGCCTTCGCCTTTGCGGTTTCGTCGGCGGCGACATTCAATCCTTTGTTGTCGGTCGGGACGGACACGAGGATCTCGCGCAACGTGACCGATTGTGGCGTGGTGAACTCGTTGAGATGTGCGTCGTAGTATCGCCGCGCCTCGTCTTCGGACACGCCGATCTTGCCCATCACCTCGTTCTGCTGGACGCGCTGCACGAGCATCGAACGCTCGAGGTTCCGGCGAAGGTCGACCATCGTGATGCCTTCGGTCTTGAGCGCAGCCTGGAACTGTTCTTCGTTCTCGAGCTTGTTTTCCTTTTTGATGTTGTCGAGGACGCCCTTGAACTGCTCGTCGCTCAGTTTGTAGCCGAGCTCCTTGCCGCGCTGGACCAGCAGCATCTCGTCGACGGCGTCGACCATGATTTGCGGAGTGATTTCGTCGAGCGCCTTGCGCAGCTGCTGGTTGGACGGGTCGCTCTTCAGGTCGATCTGCTGACCCTTCTGCCGCAGTGCGGACACCTGACGCTGCTCGAGATCGGTCTTGGTGAAAATCTCGCCGTTCACCTTGACGAGAATTTGCTCGATGATTTCGGCGCGAAGGGCGGCCGTCGCGGCCAGGCCGACGAGCGCGAGAAGGATGGCGACGGTGGCGCGTTTGTTGGTCATGGCTAAATTCTTGTAAACACGCATTTTACCTTTGATCGAGCAGGTCGCTCAAGAGGCCGCCGACCTGCTCGAACACCCCGCCCGCCGCCCGCGGATCTTCTTTCGCGGTCTTGGTCATCGCCGCCTTGTTGAAGCCGGGTTTCACTTCGGCGTCCTTGGCTCGGGCGACCCACCAGGAAGGCGCGGCCGACGCACGGGATCCGGCCCGGACAGGACTGCGGCCCAACGACTTGGGACCGGCCGCAGGTGTCGTCTGCGGACTGCCGGTGACGCTGTCGAGGTTCAGCTTGAGAGCCGCAGGCGGGACGAGTGTGAGCTCGGGCCTCTGCCGCACCAGGGCCACCAGCCGCACGGGATCGACCCTCGCCTGCGGTCTGAACTTTAAGACGACGAGACGGCCTTCGCGGTCGATGGCCTCCACGCCGAGCCGATCGGCCAGGACGCGAATCCGTCCGTAGTCGGCCAGGTTCAGCATGGAATCCGGCAGCGGACCGTACCGATCCGCCGCCTCCTCGAGCACGCGTTCGATCTCATCTTCGCGCCGCGCGGCCGCGACTTTGCGGTAAAGCATCAGCCGCTGATTCATGTCAGGGACGTACGAATCGTCGATGCGCAGATCGACGCGGAGGTTGACCGTCGCGCGGACGTCGTCCTCGAGCTCCTCGCCCTTGAGCTCTCTGACCGTCTGCTCGAGGAGCTTCATGTACATCTCGAATCCGACCGTATCGATTTGCCCGCTCTGCTCGCCGCCCAGCAGATTCCCGGCGCCGCGAATCTCCAGATCGAGTGCCGCGACGCGGAATCCGCTGCCGAGGTCGCTGAACTCCTTGATCGCTGCGAGCCGTTTCTTCGCAACGGGCGACAGGTTGTCTTCGGGCGGAATGAGCAGAAAGGCGTAGGCGGGTCTGTCGGAGCGACCGACGCGGCCTCGCAGCTGATACAGCTGCGACAACCCGTACCTGTCCGCGCGGTTGATGATGATCGTGTTGGCATTGGGGATGTCGAGGCCATTCTCGACGATGGTCGTCGCCAGCAGGACGTCGAACTTCCGAGCGACGAAATCGAGCATCGCGCGCTCGAGCGCCGCCTCGTCCATCTGTCCGTGCCCCACGACCACGCGAGCCTCCGGCACCAGCCGCTGCACCAGCTGACCGATCGAGAAGATCGACTCGACGCGATTGTGCACGAAATAGATCTGGCCGCCCCGCTCGAGCTCGTTGCGAATGGCGCGCGCGATCACCTGCGGGTCGAATTTCACGACGTTGGTCTGAATCGACAGGCGATCCTTGGGCGGCGTCTCGATGATCGACATGTCGCGGATCCCGACGAGCGACATGTTGAGCGTCCGCGGAATCGGCGTTGCGCTCATGGTGAGCACGTCTACTTTCTTCTTCAACTGCTTGATCTTCTCCTTGTGTGCCACGCCGAAGCGCTGTTCCTCGTCGACCACGAGCAGGCCGAGGTCGCGAAAGACCACGTCCTTCGACAGCAGGCGGTGAGTGCCCACGATGACGTCGACCTTGCCCGCGGCAAGGTCGGCGATGGCCTCTTTCTGCTCGGCCTTGCTGCGGAAACGACTGACCATCTCGATCCGCACCGGAAACCCCGCGAAGCGCTCGCGCAAGGTTTTCTGATGCTGAAACGTCAGCACGGTCGTCGGCGCCAGCACCGCCACCTGCTTCCCGTCCATGACGGTCTTGAACGCCGCCCGCATCGCGACTTCGGTCTTCCCGTAGCCGACGTCGCCGCACAGCAGACGGTCCATCGGCGTCGGCGATTCCATGTCGCGCTTGATGTCGGCGACCGCCGTTTTCTGATCGGGCGTCAACTCGTACTCGAAGGCGTCCTCGAATTCCTGCTGCCAATGCGAATCCGTGCTGAAGGCGTGACCGGGCACGGCCTTGCGCGCGGCGTAGAGCTTCAGCAACTCCTCCGCCATGTCGCGCATCGCTTTTTTGACTCTGGTCTTGGCGCGCTCCCAGGAGGTGCCGCCTAGACGGTCGATGGGCGGTTTCGTCGCACCGGTGTACTTCTGGACGAGATCGAGCCGTTCGACAGGAACGAAGAGCTTGTCTTCGCCCGCGTAACGCAGCTCGAGAAACTCCTGAGACGCGTCAGCGACGCCAATCTGCCGCAGTCCGACGAACAACCCGATGCCGTGATCGACGTGGACGACGAAGTCGCCAACCTTCAGGTCCCGCAGATCGGAGAGAAACGCCTTCGACGCCGAGCGGCGCCGCTCGGGCGCGCGGCGCTCCTCCTCGAACACGTCCGCCTCGGCATAGACCTGCAACCCGGCGTCCGGCAGGCGGAAGCCGCGCGAAAGGCTCCCAATCGCGACGAGGACGGCGGCGTAGCGGGCGTCTTCCGCGCGTTCGACCGGAATCGCAAAGACGTCGTATTCCTTCAGGAGCTCAATTGTCCGCTCGGCACGGCCGTGCGTCGCCGCGACGAACAGCGTGGATTCCCCTTCGTCGCGGAGTCGGCGAATGTCGGCCACCCAGTCGGCGACGCGGCCTTTCAACTCCACAGCCGGCTGGCATCGGATGGCCTGGTGTTCCGCCATCGCGGTCCCGAGCGGAGTCGGCGCATCGACGCCGAGTTGCGCCAGCTCGGTCGCGTGCGCGAGCCGCGACTCGATCAGTTGCTGGCTCGCGAACAACTCGGAAGGCGGAGCGAACAACTCGCCAACCCCTGCCACCGTCTCGTAGCTTTGCTGCAGTTGCTCGAGGCGCTTCGTGACGTGCGTCTCGACTTCGTCGCGCTCGGACACGACGACGTGCGCGTCGTTCGCTCGCGACAGGTAGTCGAACAACGTGGCGCGGCGGTCGTCTGCGAGCACGTCACAGAGCGGCACGATCGTGACCTGATCGATCGGAACAATCGATCGCTGCGTCGACGGGTCGTAGGTCCGCATCGTTTCGATGGTGTCGCCGATGAACTCCAGGCGAACCGGATGCGTTTCGCCGGCTGGAAAGATGTCGACAATCCCGCCGCGAACGGCGAATTCGCCCTGCTCGTCGGCCGGATCCTCGCGCGTGAAACCGGCGTCGACCAGCAGCTCCGCCAGATCCGTCGGCGCGAGGTCGTGCCCCGGTTTCAGCTCCAGCGCCGCCGCACGCAGACGTTGCGGCGCGGTCACCCTTGGCAGCAGCGCAGCCGCCGACGCAATGACGATGCGGGCGGTGCCCTGGGCGATCGCATGAAGCGCGCGTGCCCGGGCCGATGTCACGCCGATGTGTGGCGACAGGCCTCGATACGGATCGACCTCGTGTGACGGGAACGGCAGGACGGCGTGCTCCAGCGCAGTTTGCGCAAGACCTTCGAGCGCGGCCAGAAAGAACGAAACGTCGGCGCACGTCTCCTCGAGGTCGGCGTCCGTCGGGACCACATAGAGCACGACGCCGTGCGGATGCGTCTGTGCGGTGCCGGCAACAAAGAGCGCCTTTGCCGATGGAGTCAGGCCGGAGACGACGTGCGCGGACGCAGCCATCCCGCTGCGCGTAATGGCAGTCTTCAGTAGCGCCCGCAGGTTCAACGACGTCGACGTCGTCACGACAGACTCCGCTCTAATCTTATTCCCCGGAATCAGCTGCGGGGCGTGAACCGCACGTGCGGCGAAAAGCTCCACTGGTGACGCGGCCGATAGATGCCGACGTCGTGCGTGCGCGATTTCACTCGGAAGGTGTAGAGCAGACGGTGGTAGTCGTAGGGATAGCCGTCGCGCTTGTGCACCGCAACGTCGAGCTTGTACGTCCCTTCGATCAGATCCAGGCTGTCGACCGAAAACGTCGCCTCGGCCTCGCCCTCCAGCCGTTCCGGTTCCATCTCCTCGAGATACGTGTTCGTGCCGTAGCAACAAACACCGTCGGCGTTAAACAGGCCAACACCGAACACGAAGTCGTTCGTCGGATGCGCGGCGCGGACTCTCAGCCGGATGGAGACCCGGTCGCCGCTGTGGAACACGAACGACTGTTGACCTGAAGCGTCGAGGAGGGCAACGTCCGTGATTTCCACTTCACGCGAGCCCCAGCGTCCTTCGACCGCCTGGTACATATTGGAGGTGGGATCGGCCGGACGTTCCTGCAGTGCCAGGCCGCTCCGCCCTTCGTGGCGATCCTGCCCATCCAGCCCCTCCTGCCTGCCCCGCCCATCCCGCCCCGTCTGCCCGTCACGCCCCGCTTCTTCAACAGCCTTCGCCGTCGTCTCGGCGAGCAGCTGCGACTCGCCTTGTTCGACCTTCGTGAGGTAGGCGCCGACCACTCGTTTTGGATCGCCATGAGAAAGAGCGTGGCCCTCGTCCAGCCAGAGCGCTTCGTCGCAGAAGCGTTCCACCAGGCTGAGTGAGTGCGTGACGAGGAGGATGGTCTTGCCGCGGCGGCGGAACTCCCCGAACTTGTCGAGACACTTGTGCGTGAAGCCTTCGTCGCCGACCGCGAGGACCTCGTCGACCAGGAGGACATCGGGGTTGACGTGAATCGCGACCGCAAAGCCGAGGCGCATGTACATGCCGGATGAGTAGGTCTTCACCGGCGCATCGATGAATTCGCGCAGCTCCGCGAAGTCCACGATTTCGTCGAAGCGTTCCTGGATCTCGCGCTTGGTCAGACCCAGCATGATGCCGTTGATGAAGACGTTTTCGCGGCCGGAGATCTCCGGGTGAAAGCCGGCGCCCAGCTCGATGAGCGCCGAGACGCGGCCCTGCACGCGGACGGCGCCGCTCGTCGGTTTCGTGATGCCGGCCACCAGCTTCAGCGCCGTGCTCTTGCCCGATCCGTTCCTGCCGATCACGCCGTAGGTCGATCCCTTCGGTACGCTGAAGGTGACGTCAGTGAGGGCGGGGAATGTCTCGCTCGGACGCAGGTCGCGCAGGATGCTGCGCTGCAGCAGCGCGCTCTTCAGCGTCGAGAACTGCCGCCCGCCATAGCGCCGATAGATCTTCGAGACGTTGACGAGCTCGATGGCGTTCACGCTTGCCAACTCTCCACCACAGAGGCCACGGGGGACACGGAGCAAAAACCGTACAGAATCCTAGCTCTGTGTCCTCGGTGTCCTCTGTGGTGACGCTCTGTCTTCACACAACCTCCGCAAACGAGTCACGCAGCCGGTCGAACAGCCAGTAGGCGGCCAGGAATTGAACAATCGAGTAGCCGCCAAGCACGAGCAGCCACCTCCAGTGTCCGATCGGCCCATTGAAGAACAGGATCTCCTGGTACGACACGGCCAGGTGGGTGAACAGGTTCGCGTTGAACAACGTCCTGAACCGCTGCACGTTGGGCTGGAACCATGGATAGATGATCGGCGTGGCGAAGAACCACAACGTCAGCACATTGGCGAGGATGTCGCGAATGTCCCTGAAGTGAGCGGCGAGCGCAGCCAGCGCCAGCGCCAGACCGGCTGTGAACACGAGCTGGACCACGACCGCAATCGGAAACCACACCAGGTCCCACCAGTCCGGGGTGTGCCGGTAAACGACCAGGAAGAGGATCAGAATCGGCAGGCCCAGGAAAAAGTGCACCATGTTGGTGAGCACGCTCACCAGCGGGAGCACTTCGGCGGGGAAGAGCACTTTCTTGATGAGGTTTCCACCGCCGATGAGCGAGCCGGCCGCTTCGCTCAGCGAGGTCGCGAACCAAGTCCACGGGAGAATTCCGCAGAACATGAAGAGGGCGTACGGCTGCACGCCCTCGATGTTGTTCGGCATGACGGTCGTGAACACGAACGAATAGATCAGCAGGAGCAGGAGCGGGTTGACGAACGACCACACGAATCCCAGGACCGACCCACGGTAGCGCGCCTTGAGCTCGCGCGCGACCAGGCTCTGGATCAGGCCGCGATAGCGGACCAGGCTGGTGAGATTGGCAAACAATTACGAGCGAATTCTAGCGCGACTGGCGACCTGCAGGCGGATCAGCGCCTTCAGCATCGCGATGCGTGCGCGCTCGAAGTCCATGTCGGTCGTCGGTTTCGAGAGGCGCTCTTCCGCGCGTTTCTTCGCCGCCTCCGCGCGGGCGAGATCGATCTCGTCGGCCTTCTCGGCGATCTGCGCGAGGATGGTGACGCGATCCGGCTGCACTTCCGCAAAACCAAATGCGATGACCAGGTAGTGCTTTTCCTGGCCCTGGCGGTACCAGAGCGTCCCCACCTGCAGCGTGGTCAGCAGAGGCGTGTGACCGGGCAGGACGCCGAGGTACCCGTCCGCGCCGGGAATCTCCACCTCGTCGACCTGCTCCTTCACGAGCAACCGGTCGGCCGAGACGATCTCGAGCTGCAGGTGTGCCGGGATCGGAGGGATCGCCATTTGTGTCCTGAGCCTTTAGCCCTTCGCCTTGCGCTGCCGGGCCTTTTCCACGACTTCGTCGATCGGTCCCGCCATGTAGAAGTCCTGCTCGGTGATGTCGTCGTGCTTGCCCTCGACGATCTCCTTGAAGCCGCGAATGGTCTCGGCGATTGGCACGTACTTGCCCTCGAATCCCGTGAACTGCTGGGCGACGAAGAAAGGCTGCGACAGAAAGTTCTGGAGCTTGCGCGCGCGCGACACCGCGAGCTTGTCGTCTTCCGAGAGTTCGTCGATGCCGAGAATCGCGATGATGTCCTGCAGATCCTTGTAACGCTGCAGCGTCTGCTTCACCTGCTTCGCGACATTGTAGTGCTCGTCGCCCAGAATGCGCGGATCGAGAATGCGCGACGTGGACGCCAGCGGGTCGACCGCCGGGTAGATGCCCAGCTCGGAAATCGCGCGCGAGAGATTCGTCGTGGCGTCGAGATGCGCGAAGGTCGTGGCCGGCGCCGGGTCGGTGTAGTCGTCGGCAGGCACGTAAATCGCCTGCACGGATGTAATCGAGCCCTTCTTGGTGGACGTGATGCGTTCCTGCATCTGTCCCATCTCGCTGAGCAGCGTCGGCTGATAGCCGACCGC
>Ga0114129_10011202_pt1 | contig 12784 bp, 12 predicted proteins | sample RhiMetdeltSRZDD1_FD_80071 | JGI IMG/M metagenome (GOLD analysis project Ga0114129, IMG submission 80071) | Populus rhizosphere microbial communities from Tennessee, USA - Rhizosphere MetaG P. deltoides SRZDD1 (version 2) (version 2) | ecosystem: Host-associated > Plants > Roots > Rhizosphere >...
AGACCATCTCCACCGGATGCGCCCGCGCCGCGAGGGTGAAGCTCTCGCGGATCTCGCGCCCGGTGAAGCCCGTCCCCTCCACCGTCACGCCCGGCTCCTCGGTGAGGTTGGCAAAGGCGACCACGTAGCGGCGCTGCGCCTCGCCCGGCGCCAGCCCCGCCGCGAGGAGCCCCAACGCGCCCAGGGCGGCGACCCACCTGCAGAGACGCGAGCGCCGGCGTCCCCTCGAGGAGGACGCCGGCGCCGGATGCTTCACGGGTCCTTGACCAGATGCGATCTAGCGGATGCCTTCGATGGCGACGAAGTTGCCGGTCAGCCCGACCGCCTTCGGGACCGTCATGCTGAAGAAGAACGTCGCCCGACTGGTGGCGGCCGCCTCGGCGGCCATCAGGTCGGTCCGCACGTTCTCGATGATGTGGATGCCGTTGTCGGTGAGCAACATGTTGTGGACGATGAAGGCCTCTTTGGGATTCTCCCCGGGAATGACCTCGACCGCCCACGTGTCGGTGCCCACCGCGACGATCTTCTGCGAGATCAGCCAGGTCGCGGCGTCCTTGCCGATCCCCGGCTCGCCGGAGTTGTAGAGCGCGTTCTGAGCCGGGAACTGCTCGAAGAGATCACCCCATCCGGTATGGATGATCACGATGTCGCCTTCGCGCAGCGTCACGTTGTACATCTTGAGACCGGCCTGGATGTCGGCCGCGGTGATGACAGTGCCCTTCTCGAGGCAGGGCTTCTTGCAGGCGGCGTTGCCCTTGAACTTGTTGGCCGCCTGGAACACCTTGACCATGTCCACGAGCACGCCCCGTGTCGCGAAGGACTTCAGGTGCTCGAGGCCGAGCTTGGTCATATTGTTCTGGTTGATGAACTTGCCCATCGCGATCTGGTTGAAGTAGCAGTCCTTCCGTCCGATGTGTCCGAGCCCATCGAGGTGTGTTCCCACGTGGCTCTGGCTGAGCCAGGTGTCTTCCATGTAGGTCAGCTCGTTCTCCCCGAACGCGCCACCCGGCGCCAGCGACGTGGCGGTCAGGATCGTCTTCGTGAAGCGAGTGCCGAAGAGCGGGACCCCGTCTGTGAGCGGATACGACATCACGATGACCTTGCCATCCTTGATCTCCGCGGCAGCGGCCTTGGTCACGGCGGGGGTGATGCGGTTCGTCGCGCCCGTCTGGTCGTTCGGTCCCCACGGCGAGGCCGGGACGAGCTTCTTGCAGTCGGTCTGCGCGAAGGCCACCGAGCCGAACGCGAGCACCATCAGAGCCGCTCCGACCGCCACGATTGCTCCTGGCTTCATAGCCACTCTCCTTCTCGTCCGTGAGAGGGAACGCCGCGCGTCCCAGATGCGACGCGGGGGCATCGTAGAGCAGACCTCTGAGCCAGGTCAAGGACGACGCGTGCCGCGCGGCGTCACGCGGCCCCTCTTGACCCGTGACACCGCTTCCTCCACTATCGCCCGGCCGATGCACGCTCCTGGCCAGGTAGTGCTCCTGCTGCTCGTCGCTCTCGCCCTCACCGCCGCGGGCATCCCGCCCGCCCTCGATGAGGACCGGAGCGTCCCCGGATTCTGCAGTCCCGACTGCCCGCTGCAGCAGGATGTCCACTCCGTCGCGGTGGCCGCCGTGCTGGCGCGCCACCTCCGCCCGGCCGACCCGGCGCGGGAGCGGCAGGACGTGGCGCCGGCCTTCGCCCTGCCCGCGGCGTCGGCATCACCCGACACGCCTCGCGCTCCGCCGCAAGCCTGACCGCGCCCGCCGATCCTGAAACGGCGGTCCCCAGGGACCGCACCGGTACCTCACGCTCCGCCTCCGGAGGGCATCCATGCGCATGCACACGGTCGGGTTGTGGCCGCTCCTTCTGCTGTCGCTGGCCTCCTACCTGCCGGGCCCCGCCCAGGCACAGGACGTCGACGCGGTCCGACAAGAGCTCACGGCGGTCCGCCGCCAGCTCGACTCGATCCGCGAGCAGTACGAGAAGCGTCTGCGTGAGCTGACCGACCGCCTCGAGCAGCTCGAGACCCGGCGACCCGCCGCGACGCCGGCTCCGAGTCCAGCCGCAGCCGCCGGCGCGCCCACCCCCGCGCCAACCGTTCCGCTCACCGCAACCGGTCCCGCCCCGACCGGGGACGAGCCGTCCCTGCGCGAGATGCTGAGCCCGCGCCAGCCATTCGCCCTGGCCCAGCCGGGCCGGACGCTGCTCTTCGACATCGGGGTCAGCGGCGACTTCGTCACCGACTTCACCTCCCGGAACCGGGAGCGGCGACGTGACGGCACCTTCGCCGGCCGTGAAAACCGCTTCTTTCCCCGCGAAGTCGAGCTCGGCCTCTTCGGGCGCGTCGACCCGTATGCCAGCGCCGTCGTCCGGCTCTCCGCCGGCGAGGAGCCCGCCGGGCTCGAGCCCTCAGACCGAAGTCTGAGCGTGAAGGTGGACGAGGCCAACCTGACCCTGCTGGCCCTGCCGCTCGGCACCACCGCGCGGCTCGGCCTCATGCGGCCCCGCTTCGGCACGCTGAACGTGGTGCACCAGGACGATCTGCCGCAGATCGATCGACCGAACGTGCTGAGCCGGTTCTTCGGCGAGGAGCAGCTCGACGGCGAGAAGGGTGTCGAGGCGTTCTGGGTGCTGCCGCTGCCGGTCTACAACGAGCTGTCCATCGGGGCCTTCGACGGCGACAACGAGGTCGCCTTCGGCCGCGGGACGTTGCGGGATCCGCTGGTCATCGGTCGCTGGCGAACGTTCTTCGAGTTCGAGGAGCACGGCGGCCTGCAGCTAGACCTGTCGGCCGCGAGCGGGATCGCGACCGACGCGCACCGCAACACGATCCTCGGCCTGGGTGCCAAGTACAAGTGGGCCGCCCCGGGCTCGGGCTTCCCCCTCTTCACGATCGCGGGGGAAGCGCTCTACGCCATGCGGACCGTGACGACGGAAGGGGATGACACCACGCCCCCCCGGGACCGGCGCTTCGACCGATGGGGCGCCTACCTCTACGGGCAGTGGGATCTCAACCGTCGATGGGCCTTCGGGGTGCGCGGGGACTGGACCGAGCTCGCGGTGGAGCGCGGGCGCGAGTGGGCCGTTTCGCCCTACCTCCAGTTCAAGCCGTCCGAGTTCCTCCGCTTCCGGGCCCAATACAAGCACACGGAAGGGACGGGCGCGGTGGAGCGGGTCGCCAACGAGTTCTTCCTCCAGGGCACGTTCATCCTGGGCGCGCACCCGACGGAGCGCTTCTGATGCGCGGGCCGGCTCTCCTCGCCCTGGGCTTCATCTCCACCGTCGCCGTGCTCGTCGGCGTCTTCGGCGCGCTCCCGACGTCCGATCTGGCCGCCGAGCCTTCCCTGCGCGTCCTCGCCACCCTGCCCGATCTCTGGTCCATCACCCGTAGCATCGTGGGAGACCTGGGCCGCGTCGACGTCGCCACCAGGCCCGGGCAGAATCCCCACGACCTCGAGATCCGGCCGAGCCAGATCTTGCTCGTCAAGCGCGCCGAGATCCTGGTTCGCAACGGCCTCGAGGAAGACGCCTGGATCGATCCGGTCGTCGAGAGCAGCGGCAACCCGCGCCTGCTCCGCGGCTCGACGAGCGTCATCGAGGCCGCTCAGGGCCTCGCACTGCTGAAGATCCCCTCCGGGCGCGTGGACCGCTCACTCGGAGACGTCCATCCGTCGGGCAACCCGCACTTCACGCTCGATCCCGGGACGATACCGACGGTCAGCGCGTCAATCGCCGACGGCCTCGCCCGCCTCCGGCCGGACCTCGCCTCGAGGCTCGCAGCCAACCGGCGCGAGTTCCTGGCTCGGGTCGAGAGCCGGTTCCAGCGCTGGCGCGAGGTGCTGGCGCCGTACCGGGGCGCGCGCGTGGTCAGCTACCACGATAGCTGGCCGTACTTCTACCGCGCGTACGGCCTCATCGAGCTCGGGGTGATCGAGGATCGCCCCGGCGTACCTCCGACCCCGCAGCACCTCGTGAGCCTCGTGCGGCAGATGAAGGAGCAGGGCGCGCGCGTGGTCGTGCTCGAGAGCTGGTACCCGCCCGACACCGCCGCCGCGGTTGCCCGGCTGGCCGGCGCCAAGCTGGTCGTGATCCCGCAGTCGCCGGGTGCGGTGCCCGGCACAGGCGACTACATCGCCCACATGGACCACGTCGTGACCGCGCTGGCGAAGGCGCTCGCCGACCCCTGACCTGCCCGGGACGGTGGCTACTCGATCGAGAAGTGCGCCTCGGTGGTGTGCCCGGTGCGACCGTTGATGGGCAGGAGATCCTGAGGACACGCAGAGAAGGCGATGATCAGGTCCATCTCGGCACGGAGCACCACGTAGCTCCCGGGCGTGGACACGGGCTCGGCCCACGCGAGCGCGCCCTCCGGGGTCCACGGAATGTTCATGAACAGGTTCAGCGGTGACGGGGTGGCCGGGACCTTGACCCCAAGCGCGGCGAGCCCGGCGTGCAGGTTGTCCCGGCAGTTGTCGTGGTGGCCCTCGACCCCGAGGAGCCGATAGCGCGGGGCATCGCAGGCGGCCATCAGCGTGTCGTGGGCTCCGCCCGAGGTGTCCTCGACCAGGCTCAGGATCGGCCGGCGCTGGTTGGTGAGAAACGTCTCGCCGAGGGCCGCCCGCAGCTTCATGAACCAGGCGCGGCTTGCCTCCATGGACATCCACTCGGTCGTGTCCGCCGCGCTGAAGGCCCAGGTATCTACCACCTGAGCGCCGTGCGTGTTGATCACCTTGATGCGCTGACCCTTGCCCACCCGCGCGGCCATGCCGCGCCGCGCGGGGATCGTGAGCATCGCCGTCGTCGCCATGGGGCCTCTCCTCTTCCGGCGCTAGCCGCGCCCGAGGCCGTGGTCCCCGCGATAGTCGGCCGGGGCGGGCGGCCGCCAGCCCGCGAGCAGCGCCGCGTCCGGCTGCCAGATCTCCACTCCGAGCGGGCGGCAGGTGGCGAGGGGATCGCCCGCGTCGGCGCCCCACATCTGCACCGAGAGATCGCCGTGCGGACACGTCGAGATCGCGCACAGCACGTCGATCTCCGCGAAGAACTCGATGAAGTCCCCCCGCTTCGCCGGGCTCGCCTTGACGAAGTAGCGGTCGTCCGAGGTCAGGCCGGTCACCTGGAAGATGTTCAACACGTCGTGGATATCGAGCTCATTGAGACGGTAGGGTGCGACCGCGCGCACCAGGTTCGAGTGGCAGCAGAGATCGAAGTCCTCCCCGTTGAGCATCTTGTGCACGTACGGGTCGCACCGGGTCCCGAGGAGATCGTGGCAGCCGGCCCCGTCCTCGTCGCGCCCGTAGCGGATCGTGTCGTTCGTGATCGTGAGCATCGGCCGGAGGTACGGCAGACACGACCACAGCCGGTCGTAGGTGGTGACGTGCGCGCGGTGGAGCTGCTTGGTCCGGGCGGCCCAGAAGCGCTCGCGGGGGTTGCCGAGGCTCCAGGCGTTGAAGTCGGCGACCTGTGGCCCCTCCACCGCGATTATGCGGAAGAGGTGGCCGGCCCGCACCGGCCACGCGCGGCCCGAGCGCATCGGGACCACGAACTGGTCGACGAGGGTCCGGGAGCGCGTCTCCGCCAGGCGGTCGTACAGGGAACGATCTACCGCGATCGGCGAGCCCGGTTTCGGTTCGTAGATGACGCGCGGCTTCGGCATGCTGGCCCCTCCGTGGGTGGCTGACAGGATAACGCAGGATGCGGTTCAAGAAACCCCTTGACAGCCGACCCTTCAGTCTCCAGCATCCGGCCAAGCTCGGGGCGGATGGGTCGAGTTGCTCACGTTGTGGTCAAGCGGAAGGAGGACGTCATGCGCGGACGGACGAGGCTCGGAATCCTCTTTAGCGCGGTGCTGGCCCTGGTGGCCACGACCCATGTGGACGTGGCCGCTCAGCAGTGCCCGAAGGGCAAGCTCCGCATCTACACCTCCTGGCCGATGCAGGGCGCCATGATCCCGGAAGGCACCGGCATGAAGAATGGCCTGGACATGGCCTTCGCCGAGGTCGGGGGAGTCGTGGCCGGCTTCTGCGTGGAGATCATCAACCTCGACGACGCCTCCCCGCAGACCGGCAAGTGGGACGGCGCGGTCGAGGCCGAGAACGCCAACAAGGCGGTGGCGGACCCGCTCGCCATCCTCTACGTCGGCACGTACAACTCCGGGGCGGCGAAGGTCTCGATCCCGATCAACAACCGCGCCCACATGGCCCAGATCACTCCCGCCAATACCTACCCGGGCCTGACCAAAAAGCAGGGCGCCGCGCCGGGTGAGCCGGAGATCTACCGGCCGATGGGGTTCGCCAACTACTTCCGGCCGATTCCGGCCGACGACATCCAGGGCGCGGTCGGGGCGAAGTGGGCCAAGCGCCTGGGCGTGAAGAAGGTCTTCATTCTCAACGACCAGGAGCTCTACGGCAAGGGCATCGCCGACGTGTTCGAGGCGACCGCCAAGAAGATCGGGCTCACCGTCGTGTCCAACGAGGGTATCGACTGGAAGCAGCCCGACCAGAAGCCGATCCTCACCAAGGTGCGCGCCTCCGGGGCCGATCTCGTCTACATGGGTGGCGTCATCGAGACCGGCGCCCAGGTCATCATCCGCCAGATGAAAGAAGTCGGCCTGGTGGCTCCGCGGGTGCGGTTCATGGGGCCCGACGGGCTCCTCGAGGAGGAGCTGCTGAAGGGCGCCACCTGCGAGGTGGCCATGGCCACCGAGATGCGGGTAACCTTCGCCGGGCTCCCGTTCGAGAAGATGAAGGGCGTCGGGGCCAAGACCTACGAGGAGTACAAGAAGAAGTTCGGGAAGGAGCCCACCTCCTACGCCCTCTACGCGGCGGAAGCGGGCCGCGTCGCGATCGACGCGATCAAGCGGTCGGCCTCGGCGATCGAGAAGGGCAAGGATCCGACCGAGAAGCGCGAGGCCCTTCGCAAGGCGATCGCCACCACCAAGAACTTCGACGGCATCAACGGCAAGTGGAGCTTCGACGCCAACGGCGACGTGGACTACGACACCATGTCCGGCTTCAAGGTCGTCAAGGCCGACACCCCGATCGGCTGCAAGTTCCAGTTCGAGTCCATCCTGGAGTAGCGGAGCTCGCCGGCGCCGGCGTGATGAGTGTGGTGGGGGGCGCGGTGCGCAGCGTCGGCGCCGCGCGCATGACCAAGGTGGTGGGGGGGCCTGGGGGAGGAGCGGCGCCGCTCCCCCCCAGCTAATATGGAGTGGCACGAGGTTCTGATCCAGCAGACGGTCAACGGGGTCACCCGCGGCGCCGTGTTCGCCCTGATTGCCCTCGGCTACACGATGGTCTACGGCATCATCGGCCTGATCAACTTCGCCCACGGCGATGTCTTCATGCTGGGCTTGTTCATCTCGCTCAGCTACTTCGCCCTCCTCGGCATGACCACCACCCTGCACGGCTGGCAGCTGGTCGGGGTCCTCCCGCTGGTGTTCGTCGCCACCATGCTGACCACCGGTGCCATCAACGTGGCCATCGACCGCGTGGCGTACCGGCCCCTCCGCCACGCGTTCCGGCTCGCGCCCCTGATCACCGCGATCGGGGTCTCGTTCATGCTCGAGAACCTGGCCCTGATGTGGAAGGGCCCCGCTCCGATCGCCTATCCCGACCTGTTTCCTTCGGTGGACATCCTGCGGGACTGGGTCGGGGTGGAATCGTTGCTCTTCATCACCACCAAGGACATCCTGGTCCTGGTCACCACCATTCCTCTGATGGTCGCGCTCCAGTACTTCGTCACCCGCACGCGCTGGGGCAAGGCGATGCGGGCCACCGCCCAGGACAAGGAGACCGCGCTCGCGCTGGGGATCGACGTCGAGAAGACGATCATCCTCACGTTCTTCATCGGGGGCGCGCTGGCCGGGGCCGCGGGGCTCATCCAGGGCCTCTACTACAACATCGGCATGTGGTGGATGGGCTACCAGGCCGGCCTGCGCGCCTTCACCGCGGCGGTGCTGGGCGGTATCGGCAGCATGCCCGGCGCGGCCCTCGGCGGGCTCGTGATCGGCTTCCTCTCGGCGTGGAGCGACCAGTACATCTCGGCCCGCTGGACCAACGCGCTGGTCTTCGCGATCCTGATCCTGGTCCTCGTGTTCCGGCCCCAGGGGCTCTTGGGCGAGCGCGTCCCGGACAAGGCGTGACCGACGCCGGTCGCGTCCGTCCCCTGCCCGCCGCTCTCCTGGTCTCCGCGCTCGTCGCCTACCCGTTCATCGACCGCGCGCTGCACGCCCAGACCGTCCACGCGGTCACCGACGCGATGATCTACGTGCTGCTCGCGCTCGGCCTCAACATCGTGGTCGGGTACGCCGGGCTCCTCGACCTGGGTTACGCCGCCTTCTTCGCCATCGGCGCCTACACCATGGGCCTGCTGAACTCCCCGGTGCTGGGCTCGCCGCTCTACGGGCACGTGTGGAGCTTCTGGGTCGTGATCTGGATCGCCGCGCTCGTGTCGGCCGGCCTCGGCGTCGTGATCGGGTTCCCGACCCTTCGCGTCCGCGGCGACTACCTCGCCATCATCACCCTGGCCTTCGGGGAGATCATCCCGGTCGCCATCCGCAATCTCGGCGACATCACGATCGACATCGGCGGCTGGCGTCCGGTCGAGCGGCTCAATTTGACCGGGGGCGAGAACGGGGTGAACCCGGTCGGCCGCCCGTACCTGCCCGGGGTCAACTTCGACACCGACTTCATCCCCTGGTACTTCCTCATCCTGGTCATCGGCGCGGTCTCGCTCTGGGCCATGAACCGGATGCGCGCCTCGCGGCTCGGCCGCGCCTGGATGGCCATCCGAGAGGACGAGACCGCCGCCGACTGCACCGGCGTGAACCCGATCAAGACCAAGCTGCTGGCCTTCGGGCTCGGGGCGTCCTTCGCGGGCTTCGCCGGATCCTTCTACGCGGCCAAGCTGCAGGCCATCACGCCCGGAGCCTTCGAGTTCAACGTCTCGATCATGCTCCTGTGCATGGTCGTGCTCGGCGGCATGGGCAGTCTCAAGGGCGTGATCCTCGGCGGCATGCTGATCACTCTCTTCGACCGGATCCTGCTCGCCCAGATGACGTTCCTGATCCGCTGGATCGGCCGCTCGCTCGGCATCGCGACCCTCGCGGCCGTGGATCTCACGCTGTGGCGCTGGTTCTTCTTCGGTCTGGGCCTGGTCATCATCATGCTGCTCCGTCCGGAGGGGCTGGCGGGCCGGCGCGTGCGCCCGCCGGCCGCGGACGTGGACGAGCGCGAGGAAGCCCTGGCCCTCGTGACCGCGCCGCCCCGCCCGCGCGCGGAGGCCATCCCCGGCTGGCTGCGAGCGTCGACCGCGGCGCCGAGCGACCGGCCCACCACCCGCCCCGTCCTCCACGTGCGCGGCCTCACCCGGCGCTTCGGGGGCCTGGTGGCGGTGAGCGAGGTGGACCTGGTGATCCCTCCGCGCGGCATCGTCGGGCTGATCGGCCCGAACGGCGCCGGCAAGACGACATTCTTCAACCTCGTCACCGGGCTGCTCCGACCGGACCAGGGCGAGATCCTCCTCGACGGCGCGAGCCTGGTCGGCCTGCGGCCCCACGCGATCGTGGGCCGCGGGATCGCGCGCACCTTCCAGTCCATCCGGCTCTTCCAGAACATGACCGTGCTCGACAACGTCCTCGTCGGTGAGCACTGCCGCCTGCGTGCGTCGGTCGCCGGCGTGGTCTTCCGGCCGCCCGCGGTCGTGGCCGAGGAAGCGCGGGCGCGCGCCCGCGCTCAGGAGATGCTCGCCTTCGTGGGCCTCGACGACAAGGACGGCGAGCTGGCCAAGAATCTGTCCTACGGCGACCAGCGCCGGCTCGAGATCGCGCGGGCCCTCGCCACCGAGCCGACGCTCCTGCTCCTCGACGAGCCGACCGCCGGGATGAATCCCCGCGAGACCGACGCCCTCACCGAGCTGATCGGGCTGCTGCGGGAAGAGCTCGGCCTCGCGGTGCTGCTCATCGAGCACCACATGGAGGTCGTCATGACGATCTCCGACCGCATCACCGTGCTCGACTACGGCACGCGGATCGCGGAGGGCACCCCGGCCGAGATCCGGCGCAACGCGAAGGTGATCGAAGCCTATCTCGGCAAGGGCTACGAGCAGGAGCTGGTCTCCGGATGAGCGATGGCACCGGCCTGCTCGAGCTCGACGACGTCCACGCGTACTACGGCAATATCCGCGCGCTCAAGGGCGTGTCGCTCTCCGTGGCCCGCGGGGAGATCGTCACCCTGATCGGCTCGAACGGGGCGGGCAAGACCACCACTCTGCGGACCGTGCTCGGGACGGTGCGCGCGTTGCGGGGCACCGTGAGCTTCGCGGGTCGGCGGATCGACCGGGTGCCCACCCACCGCATCGCCCGTCTCGGCATCGCCCAGTCCCCCGAGGGCCGCCGGATCTTCGCGCCGATGACCGTGCTCGAGAACCTCGAGCTGGGGGCCTTCTCGCGCGCCGACCGCGAAGCGATTCCCCGGGACCTCGAGCACGTGCTGACGCTCTTCCCGCGGCTCCGCGACCGCCTGCAGCAGAAGGGGGGCACGCTCTCCGGCGGCGAGCAGCAGATGCTCGCGATGGGGCGCGCGCTGATGGCCCGCCCGGACATGCTGCTGCTGGACGAGCCCTCGATGGGCCTCTCGCCGATCCTGGTGGAGACCATCTTCGAGATCATCCGGAGCATCAACCAGCTCGGCACCACGATCCTGCTCGTCGAGCAGAACGCGCGGATGGCGCTGCGAGTGGCGAACCGGGGCTACGTCATCCAGACCGGGCGCATCGTGCTCCAGGACGCGGCCTCTGCGCTGCTCCACTCCGACGTGGTGCGCAAGGCGTACCTGGGCGAGAAGTAACGACCCGGCGCCATGGACCTCCAGCCCTCCCCGCGCCAGACCGAGCTGATCGCCACCGCTCGCCGCCTCGCGCGCGAGCGCTTCGCTCTTCGCGCGGAGCGCCACGATCGCGAGGCGTCGTTCCCGTTCGACGACTACGCCGATCTCCGGGCGACCGGGCTCCTCGGCCTTTGCGTCCCCACGCGCTACGGCGGGCTGGGCGCCGACTACGAGACCTACTGCCTGGTCGCGGAGCAGCTCGCGCAGGGCAACGCCTCGACCGCGCTCACCTTCAACATGCACTGCCTCACCATGCTGATGATGGGCGTGCTCGCCGACGACATGCCGATGTCGTCGGCGGCTCGCGGGCGCCACGAGAAGCTACGCGACGCCAAGTTCCGCGAGGTGATCGAGGCGGGCGTCTTCTACGGCCAGCCGCACAGCGAGCCGGTGGAGCAGGGCGAGACGGACACCGCCCTTCGCATGGGCGGCCGCCGTTTCGGCACCACCGCCCGGAAGGTGGACGGCGGCTACCTGGTCAACGGGCGGAAGTTCTTCGTGTCCCTCGCGGGCAGCGCGCCCTATTTCGCCACCCCCGCCATCCGGCTGGGCGACGAACCCTGGATCGAGCGCACGCTCTATCTTCAGATCTCGAAGGACGCGCCGGGCGTATCCTTCCCCGGCGACTGGGACCCGATGGGGATGCGCGGCACGGTCAGCCGCGACATGGTTCTCCAGGACGTGTTCGTGCCCGACGACGGCGAGGTGCTCCCGCCGGGCCTCTTCGGCGCCATGTACAACGCCTTCCCCCAGCTCTCGCCCCTGACCTTCTGCGCGACCTTCCTGGGCCTCATGCAGGCGGCCTACGACGGTGCGCTCGCCTACCTCACCGGCCAGATGCCGGGCTCGCCCGGCCTCCACACCGAAGCCGCGGTGAAGGGGCACGCGGTGGCCGAGATGCTGTTCACGCTGGAAGCCACCCGCGCGCTCTACTACCGGGCGATCTCCGAGGCGCGGGTGGACTGCCCGCCGGACGCGGTGCAGCGCGCGCGCGCCGCCCACGTCACCGTGCAGCGGTCGGTGATCACCGTGACCCAGGAGGCGATTCGCGTCTGCGGCGGACGGGGCCTCCTCAAGCGCTATCCGCTCGAGCGCTACGCGCGCGACGCGCGGGCCGGCGCGCTGATGCGCCCGTGGACGCAGGAGATCGCCACCCAGCAGGCGTGGGAGGCCGCGCTCGGCCTGGACGCACCGGACTCACACGAGGGGCCACTACTTTCACCGTGACCGGGGCGCGTCTCTTCAAAACGGGGCCGCGCACAGGAAGATGCGCGCCGGGAATTCCACCGAGAAGTACCGCGCATAGATCTCGTTGAACGTGCCAAAGTGGGCCCCGTCGGTGCAGTAGACGTTGCACTTGACCACCCGATCCAGCGACGAGCCCGCCGCCTCCAGGCACTGCTTCATCTGATCGAGGACCAGTTCGGCCTGTCGCTCGAAGGGAACCCGCTATTATGTCGACGGTGCTACCTCGATGTTTCACCGGCAGGCGAAGTCAAGTAGACGGGCTCGAGCGTCCTCCGCACCGGACACGCGAAGGGGGCCGCGGCTCTTCACCGTGACCCCCTTCGGAATTGGAGCGGCCGACCGGATTCGAACCGGCGACGTCCAGCTTGGGAAGCTGGCATTCTGCCACTGAATTACGGCCGCCTGTGCCCCCTATTCTAGTCCTCGCCCGCGCCCTGTCAAATCGCGGGTGCTACTTGATCGACATATCGTAGGCCTTGATGAGCTCGTCGCTGTGGGCCTTCCAGTTCAGCCGCTTGTTGGCTCCGTAAAGGTCCAGCTGCTGGTACAGGGGCACCGCCGGCATGTCGTCGATCCACAGCTTGTTGATCCGGTGGTATGTGGCCAGCCGCTGCTTTTCGTCCATCTGGGTCTGGGCTTGGTCGACCATGCCGTCGAAGTCCGGA
>Ga0114129_10011204_pt1 | contig 12783 bp, 12 predicted proteins | sample RhiMetdeltSRZDD1_FD_80071 | JGI IMG/M metagenome (GOLD analysis project Ga0114129, IMG submission 80071) | Populus rhizosphere microbial communities from Tennessee, USA - Rhizosphere MetaG P. deltoides SRZDD1 (version 2) (version 2) | ecosystem: Host-associated > Plants > Roots > Rhizosphere >...
CCAGCCACATTGGGAATGCCGTAGTGCCGCGCGAGCCGTTCATTGAGAAACGTGTAGTTCGCAGTCCACAGGTCCACCGGATTTCGGTCCTCACGAAGTTGGCTTTCGACGAACAGCTCAGTCTCGCGTTTGAAATTGCCGCGCAACTCGTCGTCGAATTCGGGGAAGAGCGTGTTGTCAGGCTTCGGGGTTGCCAACTGATCAAGTGCGAGCCAGGTGTCAAAGAATTCCGTGACCAATGCGGCAGACTTGGTGTTGGAAAGCATCCGCCGGACTTGTCCCTGCAAGGCTTGGGCTTGGTGCAACGTCCCATGGGCTGCGGCATCGCGGAGTTCCTCATCAGGCTCGCCGTTCCAAAGCAGTTTGGCAAGACGCAACGCAAGCTCCGTATCGGTCAATGGGGCAGTGCTGGTTGTTGCGGCACGATCCAGAGTGCTGGTCAATGCAGCGATCGTCGATTCAAACGTTTTGCTGTCGGGCCTCGAGGCAGCCATTGGGGGCATCGTGCGCGCGCGCAGCTGCCGAACAACTCGCTCCCATGTCTCGGGGGCCTCCGATGGCCGATTGGCGTCGAGATGGTCCAGAGACAGGCGACCTGGAGGGGCTTGACCGCTGTGACAGGATGCGCAGTAGGTCTTGATCATGGCCGCCGGCGTGACGGTGTTCTGGGCTCTGACGGCGTCGGGAATCGAGGCGAACGCTATTCCGAAGATCAAAATACGCGGCACGTGCAAGAGTTTCACGCGTCTCATGATGCGCGAGAATAGTCGCGAGTGCGTGCATTGTCATCAGGTTTCTGTCCGGCGAAGGTAAAATTACTGTCACGGATGTAGGGCCGTAAACCTTTGTTGCAAGGAAGCGGGCCAGAGAAATGCGAGATCCCCCGAAAATCAGCCTCTACGACCTTGCCGGACAGGCTGAGCTTGGTTCCGAACATGTTGGTTGGCACAGGACATCCTCGACCTCGCAGGCTAGAGAGAAGCCTTAAAAAAACGTCTCCTATAGAGCGGGTTTTTAGAAGTTCGGTTTACCGCGAAACCACGCTTGTCGCAACTTGCCTCAACTCTCCGTCAATTAGAACGTTCTAGCCGTACGCATTGACTGCGCGCGCGTTTGCAGGATTGCGTCAGGCGATGCATATGCCAATGAGCACATTGTCCTGAAGTCGTGAAACTGAAGGCCTGTTGCGACAGTATTTGCTCGGCCAACTGCCGGAAGACGCACAGGAACTCTTAGAGCGACGACTGATGACCAGCACCGATTTTGAGGAAACGGGTCAGTTCGGTCCATCGGGGCCACGACTTCGCCTACGACATCGTCAAAATTCTTCTGAGTGAGCGCTAAGACAAGTCTAGGGCGTGGTGAAGCAGTATTCACAGGCACTTGTTTTTGAGAAGCCTACCTAATCAGGAATTCCACTACGTATAGGTGGCCCACGCAAACGACGCAAACGAAGATTTGTGAAAATATCTGTAGCTTTCGGGGTGCAGGCCGTACCTTGGTTAAAGGAGATCTGGAAGTAGATCTATCACAGGATACAAACGGTTTGCCGCACAAGCTGAATGACTGCCTTCTTGTTTGAGACTCGTGCGGCTGAGGACAGACTTCGCTGTCGGTTGATGAAATCGCAAGGGATGTTCCTTCGCTGCATCTCGCTTGCGGCTTGCATATACGCCCATTTGCTGATGGAGACTACGACCCGAGGCGACAGCAGATCGAGCCAGTGAGTGAGGTGCAAGCTCGCACACCTGGAAACGCAGCCTCCACCGGGTGTGGCATCAGCGGTTGTTCGGCACCTAACCACATTGAAAAACGCAATGTCATTGACCGTAAGGCCCGCCTCTAGCAGCGGAAAGTAGTTCCGAAATATCGGCCACTCTGGGATGAACTGTTTCAGGAGAGCCTACAAAGCCTGATAGTTTCCTTGATTCGGGTCGTCCATAAGCTGACGCAGCGCACGGGTGTGAGGCTTGTCGGGGTCGGCAAGCGACTTCGGGGTCCCAGGGTTCTTGCCAATGAAGAGAACGCGGTGGCTCCAGTAGTTTGAACCGATGTAGCCTGGTTGCGGAACGTTTTCGTCAGCGTCGCGCAAGAGGTTGCGATCAGTGTGCGAATCGCAAGCTTGGCACGCGATGATCTTAGCGAACTCGACTGCCCAGTTGGTTGATGTCGACATGTGACGTCTATTTGTAACGACGCGCATTGTTCGGCGATTTTGCATCTGTGTCAAAACAATTCATGCAGTCACTGACGGGCAATTCCGAGACGTGCGGGAAGCTTCGCACGATTCAATCAAACGCTCAGCTATGCGCAACGTCGCCGTCAATAAGAACGACGCGTTGTTCTGCCGGTGATGGATCGAAAAATAATCTCGCGCTATAAGATCTCTAACCTACACTCATCATCCTGAGCGATAGCGAGGATGAGTCTTCAAAAAGTCTTCCTATTCCGCGCAAGTAATAATGGATAATCGCCCGCCAGAAAGAGGTGAACATGATCAGGCGTATTTTGTTCTTGCTCCTCGTATTCACGGCGCCGGTTCTGGCGCAGCAGAATCCTGATTGGCATCGCGAGTTTCCCGCGTTCAAAATCGCCGGGAATCTCTATTGGGTCGGAACGGCGGATCTCGCTGTTTACCTGATCAACACGCCGCAGGGAAACATTTTGATCAACTCGGATTTCCCCGAGGATGTTCCCCTTATCAAGAAGAGCATCGAATCGCTCGGCTTCAAATACGCCGACACGAAGATCATCCTTGCGAGCCACGCGCATGGCGATCATGACGCCGCGGTCGGTCTTATCAAGAAAGACACAGGTGCGCGACTGATGATCATGGACGCGGACGTTCCGGAAACAGAGAGTACAAGGCAGGGACGTCCCGGCGCCAAAGTCGACCGAGCGCTGCACGACGGCGACACGGTTGAACTCGGTGGTTCCAAGCTGACGGCTCACCTGACTCCCGGTCACACAAAAGGCTGCACCACGTGGACGATGCAAGTCGATGAAGGCGGACGGAAGCTGAACGCCGTCATCATCGGCAGTCCCAATGTGAATGCCGGCACAATTCTCGTCGGCAATAAAAATTATCCTCAGATCACCGACGATTACGTGAAGACGTTTAAGGTTCTCAGCAGCTTGCCTGTGGATCTGTTCTTAGGCGCGCATGGAGCGTATTTCGGCCTGAAGGCGAAATACGAAAAGATGAAAGCCGGCGCGCCGAATCCGTTTATCGACCCGGCCGGCTACAAGGCTTACGTCAGCGAACGTGAAGCGACGTTTCGCAAAGAATGGGAGCGGCAGAAACAGAATCCGGGAACGGGAGCACCCTGAAATTGAACGAATCCGAAATCTCCTGGGGAACTACGCCGGGCTTTACACTGTAACCGGCTACGGCGTGATGTTGTCGTCAATTAGCGTCTATGTCTGTAGCGCACGGGGCAGGACAACTTGCCTCGTTTGTTTGGATCGTCTGGCGTTGCATACCTCCATTGAATCCGCCGCAAGCGGCGTTCCGCGGCCATTGCTATACTCTGCTCCATGTCACCGCTGCCTCGAAACCTGCGACCTATCCGCCTTTCACGCCGCGCAGAGGCATACTACGCGATGACGGAACCATTCCCACTGATAATCCATAATATCGGACGCGCTGATTTCAAACCTGGCATCGGCTGCGCAGCCGTTCTTTGCTGCGGCCGGGGAGGCAGAAACTTATATGAGCATGAAAAAAGTTTTGGATGTCGCCGCCGCCGAGAAAACATGGTTACAACGCAGCGCGGAAGAGTCCCTGGCGCCGAACCTTTTCATGGTCGAACTCCGCGGTGCGCCCAAAACACTGACATGGCCGCCGATCTGCGCGAACTGTGGCGCCGCTGCCTCGGAGAGGATCCGCGTCCAGAAGGCGTTCTACCGATTCGCGCGGTGGGGCCGCGCACACAACAATGCGCCGGCTTACAAGACCGTGACCGCGGAAATCCCGTTCTGTTACCACTGCGCAGAGCTCCACTACGCCGACGCACGAAAAGTATCGACGTTTCGTCGATGGCGTAGCTTCATCTTCAGTCCCGTCCATATCGCCACGATTGGCTTCACGATCATCTTCTTCAAGATGGATCTATCCTGGAAGGACTTCCGGGGCCTGGGACCGAAAGGCTTGTGGGTCGCGAGCGCTCCGGTTCTTGCACTGCTGTTCGCGATCTGGCTGGCGTTCTGGTATACCCGGCCGGACCGCTTCGAACCGTGATCCGACATCACGAATGCGTGCGATTTCAGCAAGAACGTCTCAATGGACTTCGGACGCAAGCGTCACATCTACTCCATGCGCAATAAAGCCTTCGCTGATGCCTTCATCGCCGCAAACCGCGATCGTGTGTGGACGCGCGAGGATGAAAAACGTAGCAGTTGGCGCGTGGCCTACCAGGGGATCATTTTTCTGGGCGGCCTCATCATCGCGCGCCTGCTCATGTGGTACTACACGGGGAAATAGGTACACTTCAATGATGCACGGTCAACCGAAAACGTAGCGATTCATTTGCTAGGCGCGAATGCAAAACGAAGTTGTCTGTCGGCAGATGGTGAGATTGGAGACTGAATATGACTTGCCCCGCATGTATGGGTGATGAAGAGACGGGACATCTGCTATTACCGCTATCCGCGAAGCGATGCCCGTACGCCGATACACCACTGGGCCAAACCCAAGGACTCGTGCTCACTGGATCGATCGAGCCGAGTGGTTCCCAGGCGCGTAAGGTCCGGCGTGAAGCTGAGTGGCTTCATGATTTGTTTCGGATGGACAACGGCCAGGGCGACTGGAAGAACGGGATGCGATGAATGGCAACGAATTTATGGGATTTCCTTTTTTCCTAAAGAACAGCTTTCTCGTGAGTCGACGAATCGTATTTATAGCCACACCTCTGAGGGCCCAGTTTCCGATATCTCTAGCGGTTAGCCGACAACTTGAACACCATTGCATTGATGGTTGCGCCTCCATAAAATGACGCGCGACTGATGTCACTCCCGAATCGCCCCTTAGCGGATGGTCGTTACGCAATCGTCGTCAATAAAGGCGAGAAACCGTCCCCGTGCGAGAGCGACTCCGGCATTTCGTGCGGCGGCAGGTCCCGCGCGCGACTGCCGGATCAGGCTTAGGGCCAGACGATCCGCGTAGGAAGCAATGAGAGAGTCGAGGGGTACGGGTCCTGCATCGTCGACGACGATGACTTCGAACAAGAACGCGGTGGCCTCGAGGCGCGTCATCCCGTCCAGGCAGCGCCGCAGCAGGGCCGAGCGCGCGAAAGTCGGTATCACGATGGAGAAGGTCGGCGCGTCAGTCATGCGGCGACGGTCAGCCCCGTGGCGTGGAACGAGATGACCGGCTGCACAGATGAAACATACGTTGTAGCGCGCAGTGCACTATGCCCCGTTTGTCAGAAGCAAGCGATCGCATTGTCGGTTTGAAAGAGTAGCACGATAGGTTGCGCTTCGGGGTCAGACGTCTAAATCACCCAATTAAGGTTAAACAACCACAGAATTTAATTGGGTGATTTAGACGTCTGACACCGACCACAAGTTTGTGGATGGTATTATCCGAGGTCATGAAGGCCGCGCCAATGTTCGACTACGTGGTTGTCGGTGCAGGAACAGCCGGGTGCGTCGTCGCCTCCCGCCTCACCGGTGCGGGAGCGAAAGTGGCGCTTGTGGAGGCCGGCGGGCCGCACCGCCGACTGCTCGATGTGCCGCTGCTTTCTCTGTGGGCGTGGCTTCGCCGGCCTGCGCGTTTCTGCTGGAACGACCGGACAGAGCCGCAGGCGGAGCTCGACGGTCGCCAGGTCGTCTGGCGCGCTGGTCGTTTGGTGGGAGGAAGCTCCGCGATCAACGCGATGATCTACTGCCGTGGCCACCGCGCGAGCTACGATCGGTGGCAGTGCCTGGACGGACGCGTATCGGACGCGCCTGCCTGGAACTACGAAGCGTTGCTGCCGTACTTCCGGCGCTGCGAGGACTTCGAAGGGCAGGAGTCCGTTCACCATGGCACGGGCGGGCCCATCGGCGTATCCGAATCGCGCTACCCGACCGCACTCGCCGATGCCTTCTTGCGCGGGTGTGAAGAGCTCGGGATCAGGCGAACCGACGATTTCAACTCCGGGACGGCGGATGGAGCAGGCTATTTGCACCTGACTCAGCGTCATGGCCGGCGCATGACCAGCGCACGATACTTGCAACCAGGCTCAGAGCGCGGACTTCCAAAGGTGTGGTTGGGATCGCCGGTGAGACGGATCGTATTCGAGCGGGGCGCGCGACGGGCGTCGAGGTACCCACATCCGCGGGCGACAGCATGATCCCCGCCAGTTGCGAGGTGATCCTATGCGCGGGCGTGTTGCGTTCGCCGCAATTATTGATGCTGTCCGGCGTCGGGCCCGCCGACGTACTGCGGCGCCTCGGGATCGGTGTGGTCGCCGATCGTCCCGGAGTCGGCGAGAACTTGCAGGATCACGTCCGTGTGCCCGTCGCCCACGAGTGCAGCGGCCCGCGCCCGACGTCGCCAGGAGCATTGGTGCGCGGTGCGGTTCGGTATGCGTTGACCAGAAAAGGGCTGTTCGCGTCGAACGTCGCCGATGCGGCCGCGATTCTCCGGCTCGACAACCACCGCGAGATTCCTAATCTGCGCATCGTCTGCCGCTGGCGCGTGCTGCCGCGGCATCCGGCATGGGTGGTCGATTTCGAAGTAGTCGCCATTGACCCCGCAAGCCGCGGCCGCGTTACGCTCACTTCGGCCGACCCGATGCGGCCGCTGCAGATCGATCCAGGGTACCTCACAGCATCAGCAGACGCTGACGTATTGCGGCGCGGCGTGGAGCTTGCGCGCGAACTCGCCGCAACGAAGGCTTGCCGCGCAGCGGGCATCGGGGCCGAAGTGTTGCCAGGCACTAACCGCACAATCGAACACATCCGCCAGCAGGCGGACACTGCATTTCATCCCGTCGGTACCTGCCGCCTTGGCGGGGACCCGAGCGCCGTCGTCGACCCGTGGTTACGTGTGGTCGGCGTTTCCGACTTGCGCGTGGTGGATGCGTCGGTCATGCCGACGACTGTTGCAGACAATGCGCAGGCCGCCGTCTTTGCAATTGCCGAAAGGGCCGCCGACTTGATTCTTGCCGGCCGCTGACCGCGCCCTCTGGTGCCAACCTCGATGCTACATAGGTTCCCGGTTCGTGTTCCGCATCGACTGGTAGATGTGGTGCAAGTCCGACTCTGCATTCCAGCTTCTTCTTGAACGACCTGTGAGTAGGTGCATCGCAGCCGTCTGTCGAAAGCTTTCTCGCCGCATAGACTGCCTACTTTAGAAACCATCTTCAGAGATCGGGAACAAATTGATTTTCCGTCCGCAAAAACCGCCCTTTACTAAATAAGACGTAATCTTTGCACGTGGATTGAATTTTTTTCTGAAGGTACGAACTCGTCAGCCGAAATCCATAGTTGGAAACATCACCGCAACCGCAAGTCGTATTTGGTGCTTAGAGCCGCCTCTAACATCGTTGCCCGAAAGGCAGAAGAGAGGCGCCTGTTTGAATTTGTGACTGGAAACAGCCAGGAAATCGTCGACTTGCTGGCTGATGTCGAAGGTCTTCGATAATGATCTCGAAGCAAATTCACAATTAATTAGGCAAAGCGGAACGGCTCGAGGGCCAGGTAGCGGGAACATCGACGAATGAATGATCCAGTTCAGCGAGCGATGAGCAGCCGAGAAGTTTCAGTGTACGTTGGATGTCGGTGCGAAGGATTTCTATTGCGCGGGCGACGCCGGCAGCACCGGCGGCACCGAGTCCATAGGCGTACGCGCGTCCGATGAGGACAGCGCGCGCTCCGAGGCAGATTGCCTTGACGACATCGCTTCCGCGACGGATGCCGCCATCGACGAGGACTTCGACCTGGTCGCCAACTGCTGCAGTGACTTTGGGGAGCGCGCGGAGTGTCGGCGAAACTGTATCCAGTTGGCGTCCGCCGTGATTGGAAACTACGATTGCATCTGCGCCTTCATCGACTGCTCTGCGCGCGTCATCGGTGGTGAGCAGACCTTTCACGACAATCGGTCCGTTCCACGCCTCGCGGATCCAGCGAAGGTCCGGCCAGGAAACGACTGCCTGCTCCAGCGCGGCGCCGACATCGGCGTAGAGCATCGGTCCTTTGCCGGGCAGGACAACGTTGGGAAAGTTCATCAGACCGCCATCGAGAAAAAATCCGGCAACCCATCGCGGTCTGACGGCAAATTGCCAAACATATGGAAGCATTTTGACAATGCTTCGGCTTGCGAGTTCCCTTACACCGTTACGCACGTCGCGTTCCCGCATGCCGGCGACTGGCGTATCGATGGTCACAACGAGGGCGGAATAGCCCGCACCGCGCGCACGCTCGATGGCGTTCATTGCCACGTCACGACCACCGCACAGATAGAGCTGGTAGAAAGCAGGACCTGTTGTCGCAGCCTTCACTTCCTCGAGACGACATCCGGACAATGTGGACAGAATGTACACCGTGCCCGCGCGACCCGCCTCACGGGCCGCGACGATTTCGCCTTTGGGGTAAAACAAACGGCTGCTGCCGAGCGGCGCCAGTAAGAAAGGAATATCGAGCGTCATGCCGAGCACTCGCACCCGCAAATCACAACTCGGCGTCGCGACGGCGCATCGCGGCCGGAACGTCACCTCATCGAATACGCGGCAATTTTCGCGAAGTGTCACTTCAGCATCGGCACCTCCGTCGATGTAATCAAAGACGGCGCGCGGCAGTCTTCTTTTTGCAAGTTGTCGAAGGTCTTCGATAATGATCACGTGAGGTAGTGCAATGCCGGTCATGGATTGATGAAGGCGCAAGAGCGGCGCCGGTTTGAGTTATTTCACAACGCCTCGTGCGCAAAGCCAATTCAATTCGGGCATTTGTTGGCTGTTCTCAATAGTCGTATATATCGCGTACATATATTAATGGAGGCAGTGTTTGTAATTATTGCAGTAATTCGAAGCTCGTCGAGATGCTCCTGGATCCTGCTCGGGGCAACCGCTAACCGCCAGTTGCACTAAACCGTTGCCCACGTCGCCGCCTGCCCCGTTCTCTGACCACGCGACCCGTAACTGATCTGGGCAATCGCTGCCTCCTGCCAGCGCGTGCAGTGGATAAAGGTCACGTCCGACCAGTCGTTCCGTTTCTCGCGTCGGACGCCGCATTGATCACAACAGCCGGCCCGCCGACGTTGTGGTTGTGGAGTGACGCTCCGAACCGCCCACGTGAGCTGCCATCCGGTGTACTCGGCGCCGGTCGCCCGCAGGTCCTGGGCCGCCGCCGAAGCCGAGTGTCACCAGCTGATCCTTCGAATTGAAGTTCGCGATGCGGCCGATGCCTTTCGTCGTATCGTTCATGGCGCCGGGAAATTCATATGGAATACTTGAGTGCTTCCGCTATCTATGCCCTGTCGATCATGACTGCGTGTTGCCTGTGCCTCTCAACTTGCAGTTAGGTAGAAATTTTTTTCTTGTGAAGATTTAAGCTAATGCGTGATAAGAACGAACCCGCGAAGGAGTACTGCGCTCCCCGATCTCCGCTTAAAGAGGGAGGAATCGGAGGCTCAGCAGTAAGCTCAGTCTCTGGAGCAATCGAAGGGCTCAGTAGGACGCTCGGCCCTTCCTGGGTATTATTTGCCTCGTAGGGAGTCGAAGTAATGAATCTCGACTTAAAGTGGCGTTGTTCGTCCTGCAAGACTTTGCTTCTGGCCGAAACCACAGGCGCTGGCTGTTTCCCCTTTCCGAAGATTAGTTGTCCCGTGTGTGGCTCGCCTCAATCACAGGTGCTACCCACGGGACTTTACATCCTGTGGTATCACAAAGAGGGAAATGGCTGGATCCAATTTCAATATCATGGAAAAGGTGCGACATCGTCTATGTGATGCATGCAGAATCGCCTCCCGATCTCGAGGAAGGACGTGGCTGCACCGTTCCAACCCGCACCGCACGATAAGAGATTGGATTAGGGGGCGTAGGGATTCATCGGTTTCTTCAAGCCCGCTTTGGATCCGCGGTTGACCAGGCTCAGGCCGGGGAAGCTCTTCTCCGACTCCTCCCATTGCGCGTCGCGTGCGGACGCCATCGCCTGGGCTTCATGAGCTTCCGGCAACAGCGGGTCCAGCTCATCCAGGCGGAAAAGACCCGATCGGTATGCGCTAGCAAAACGACATAATGAACCCGAAACGTGAGATCGTGACTCGGGCTTCCTCCGGCTTAAGCAACTTCGAAGGAATGCTTGAGATCACAGCACCACGCGCCCTAGCCGCGCTTGCACTACGCCAGAACTTCGCGTCGGGCATCTTCAGCACGCTTCCAGTGTCACCGACGCCGACCGAGGTCTTCTTCTCACTGAACGCGGGTACATCAGCGAGGATTGTGCAGGAGATCAACAACACTCTAGACACCATTGACATCGCCATCTATTCATTCACGCGCGACGAGATCGCGGATGCACTGATTGCGGCGAAGAATCGTGGTGTTCAAATTCGCATTTTGGCGGACAGTAGCCAGGCGGGCGGTACCGGTTCGGATATTGCCAGACTGGAAGCGGCAGGCTTTCAACTGAAGCGAACGGTGCTCATCACGTACATCAAATATGACAACCGCGGCTAATAACCAATGATGGCGAATCCTGCTGCGGCTCAGGCTATGTCAGCCGCCGGCTGAATTCGAGAGTTCGTATTCGAACCTGCATATTTGTCAGAGCTAACCTGCCTCATGGTTGAAGATTGTGACTTCCAATTCACCCCGCCGATTTATCCCTGCAAACTCCATTGCGCCGGTTAGCCCCATGAGAAGTATGGAAACGTCATCAAAGCCGCGGTGGCGAATCAATCGTCTTCGGATACGCTGCCATCCACAACGCCGTCGCTGGGGCGAATTAGCAAGTGTGGAGACGTCTATTTGCGAATGCTCTTGATCCACGGCGCGCGATCCGTCTTGTTGGCTGCTCGATCCAAGAGCCAACCGGACCGCCTTCATTGTTGGGCGCTTCGGATCCACGGACTGCGCGGCCATAACAAACCAGCTGTTGCTGTCGCCAATAAGTTGGCTCGCATGATCTGGGCCGTATGGAAGAGTGGTAAATCGTACGAATCCCGGCAGACGCCGACAGCGTAACCATCGAGAAACAACATTACTTCCGCGGCTGCACGATTACGGTTCGATTTGATAACGAACCGGTCAGACCGGCGCGGGGCAAAGCCGGGAACAACTCTGGCCTTCGCCGGCCGGCGCAACGATTGGCTCCCCGCGCGCGGATTTCATCATGGCCCGGAGTTCACTCCACTCAAGAGGCCGAAGATACGAGTGCAGTCTGATCTCATCACCTCTACCGACGTCGTCGCTTGCTGCGGAATCGGGATCGGGAACTTCTGAGAAGGAGAGAAATCGACGTGTCTCTTCTTGACGGAGGAGTCCAGATACGAGTTGTTCGCATTCTCAAGAGAATGCGAACAAGCGGTTGCGCAACGGGGTGGCAGGACTAGGCGATTTTCATCATTTCTCCGCGCGCCAGCCTAAGCATCACGGAAGTTCACAGTGAGGCGTTTTTGGCGGACTATCCCTTTCAGCACTTGTCGGGGTCGGAAACCACTTCTACGACAACGCGGTTTATCAGGCTCTGAGCGGCTCGATTAGCGAACCCTCGGTGACTACAGTGACACTCGCGAGACGAACCCGGCGCTATATTAGAATGCTGTTTTTTAAGTGAGTAGGCGCTGTGCGATGTGGCGAATCCGGACTCTTCGATAACTCTGACCCAAAAGCAGAACACATCCCGAAACGGATACCTGTGTCTATTTCGCGCGGCTGCAACCGAGCCGATTTGTCATTTTCTACGCAAGCCGCGTATGTGGTGTGCGACGAGCCAATCTTCAACAGTCGCGAAGTACTCCGGCACAAATCTATTAAGCGATTTCATCTCGGCGTTGCTGCCTACTTTCGCTTCCCACATCGAGTGATTGGCTTTCGAAAGAACTCGCAACGTGTAATCGCGATTGCCGCTTGTTTTGAGTGCGGCCTCCCACGACGGTTTGTTCTTGGTTGCGACTATGTTGTTGTCCAGTTCACCCCAAATTGCGAGCGTCGGCGTGTGCAGTTGGCGAAGAGTCGGTTGCGGATCGTAAAAATACAGCCGTTTGATGAATTGAAAGTAAGGATCGTCCGGCGTTCCCGGTATTGTCTCAGGCGGTTTTCCCATGCGGGCGGCGAGCTTCCCTCGGGCATCGGCGTAATCATTCCAGCCATTGCCCGTTCGCGCGAACTCGTACTCCAACTTCAACACCTGAAGAATATCTTCGACGGTTTGAGGCGGCATCCCACTCATCGTCATTTCGTTGCGAGCTTGGTCGAGCGTTGTCTCCGCTGGCGACACACCGGCACCTGAGATGCTAATCAGAAACGCGATGTCTTTCGCCCGAACAGCTGCCAGTGGCATGATCCACCCTGCTTGACTGATGCCGAGCAGACCGATCTCACTGCGATCAACATCCGGTCGAGTCTTCAGGTACTCGAACGCCGCCAACACATCATCCGTGAGATCTTGGATTGACGCTGTGTTCCAGTCACCCGTCGATCCCCGAACGCCGCGCTTGTCGTAGCCAAGGACTGCGATTCCTCGACGGACCAAGAATCTGGCCCACGGCAGCATATATTCGCGGTCCTCAGCGCCAGACCCATGCACAAGGATAATCGCGGCATGTTTTCCGCTCGTTGTGGGACTGACGAGCGTACC
>Ga0114129_10011207_pt1 | contig 12781 bp, 15 predicted proteins | sample RhiMetdeltSRZDD1_FD_80071 | JGI IMG/M metagenome (GOLD analysis project Ga0114129, IMG submission 80071) | Populus rhizosphere microbial communities from Tennessee, USA - Rhizosphere MetaG P. deltoides SRZDD1 (version 2) (version 2) | ecosystem: Host-associated > Plants > Roots > Rhizosphere >...
AGATGCGCAAGCGGGTGGTCGAGCTGGAGCACGGCAAGGTCGTCCGCGACCAGGAGCGGGGGGTGTACGACCTTGGCGTTTAGGCTCTCGTACATCGCCGTCGAGGCCTACCGGGGGTTCCGCCGCAATCTCCTGCTCGCCCTCTCGATGGTGATCATCGTCGCCATCAGCCTGACCCTGTTCGGGATCGCCCTGCTCGCCGGCAAGCAGGTGTCGTTGTTCGGCGGCTACTGGTCGGACAAGATCGAGGTGTCGGTCTTCCTCGCCCCCAAGATCCCGGCTCAGCAGCGCGACGACATCCGCCGGCAGCTCGAGGCGGTGCCGGCGGTGGAGCGGGTCTACTACGAGTCCAAGCAGGACGCCTACAACCGCTTCCGGGACCAGTTCAAGGATTCGCCCGACATGGTCCGCAACGTCAGCCCCGACGTGCTGCCCGAGAGCTACCGGGTCAAGCTCAAGGACCCGACCCAGTTCGCCCAGGTCCACGACCTGTTCTGCTCCGGTCGGTTCAGCGACCGCGGCAAGGAGATCTGCAACCCGGGCATCGACTCCGTGATCGACCAGAAGAAGCTGGTCGAGCGGCTGTTCGCGGTGCTCAACATGCTCAAGAACTCCTTCTTCGTGCTGGCCGCGGTGCTGGGCATCGCCGCGGTGGTGCTGATCGCGGTGACGGTCCGGGTGGCCGCCTTCGCGCGGCGCAAGGAGACCCAGATCATGAAGCTGGTCGGGGCCTCCAACACCTACATCCGGCTGCCGTTCCTGGCCGAGGGCGTCGTGGCCGGGCTGCTCGGCACCCTGATCGCCTTCGGGCTGCTCAGGGCGGGCATGTTCTACCTGGACCGGGTGCGCAACCAGGTGTCGATCTTCCAGATCCTACCCGCGGTCGGGATGCGCGAGTTCTACTCGTCCTGCATCGTGCTGCTCGCCCTCGGGGTGGTCGCCTCGGCCCTGGCCAGCCTGCTGGCGCTGCGCAAGTACGTGCGGATCTAGGCCGGCGGTCCTCGGATGCCCAGGCGCGAGCCCCCGGGCACGGTCGTCACCAACCGCCGCGCCCGCCATGACTACGAGATCCTCGAGACGTTCGAGGCCGGGATCGTCCTGCGCGGCAGCGAGGTGAAGACCCTGCGCGAGGGCAAGGCGTCCCTCCAGGACGCCTACGCCGCGGTCGAGGGCGGCGACGTCGTCCTGCACATGCAGATCCCCGCCTACTCCCATACCGGCTACGAGGGCCACGAGCCCACCCGGCCGCGCAAGCTCCTGCTCCACCGCAAGCAGATCGACCAGCTGGCGGCCAGGATCAACGAGCGTGGCCTGACCCTGGTCCCCCTGCGCATCTACTTCAAGAGCCAGCTGGTCAAGGTCGAGCTGGGCCTGGCCAGGGGCAAGCGCGCCTACGACAAGCGCCAGTCGCTGGCCAAGCGCGACGCCGAACGCGAGATGGCCCGGGCCCGCAAGGCCCGCACCCGCGCCTAGGGACGCTCGGCGAGCCGGGCGTAGCTGTCGGGGTTGCGGCCCAGGAAGTCGGCCAGGCCCATCGGCGGGTGCCCGGCCACCGCGGCCACGTCGCCGCTGACCGCCTCCAGGTCGCCGTTGGCGATCGCGGCGTAGGTCGTCACCCAGCCGGCGACCTCCCAGTCGGGGGCGCCGAAGTGCGCCCGCGACGCGTACGCCTCCTCCAGGGTCTCGGCATGGTAGGTGATGCTCCGCCCGGCGAACCGGGACAGCTGCTCGGCCGCCTCGGCCATGGTCAGGGCCTCGGGCCCGGTCAGGTCGTAGGTCCGCCCGACATGCCGGTCATCCCCGTCCACCAGCGCGGCCACGGCCACGTCGGCGATGTCGTCGCGGGTCACCGCCGCCACCCTCCCGGCCCCGGCCGGCCCCCGGATGACCCCGTCGGCCCCGACCATCAGCGGCAGGAAGTCGAGATAGAGGCTGTCGCGCAGCATGGTCCAGGCCAGCCCGCCGCCCCTGATGAGCTCCTCGGTGTGCCAGTGGTCCCGCCCGAAGGTGAAGGTGCAGTCCGGCGCCGCCCCGAAGAACGAGGTGTAGACGACCCGCTCCACCCCGGCGTCGGTGGCCGCGCCGACCACGTTGGCGTGCAGCCGCAGCCGGTCGGGGTCCTCCGAGGCCGACACCATGAACAGCGTCCGAGCCCCCTGGAACGCCCGCCGCAGGCTGGCGCGGTCGTCGTAGCTCGCCGCCGCCACCTCCGCCCCGGCCAGCGCCGGCGCCCGTCCCGTGTCCCTGACGACCAGCCGCTGCCCGACCCCCCGCTCGGCCAGCCGCCGGGCCACCCGCCCCCCGAGCCCCCCGGTGACGCCGGTCACGGCGATGAAGCCAGCTCCAGCCATGCGCCGAAGCCTATCGGAACAGGGCTACAATGGTGGGCGTTGACAACACCATATGGGGGTGCCTGGGTTCGACCGTGACGGATCGATCCAGGGGAAGCGAGCCGGAGTTCGCGGGGCTCCGTACCAAACCGCGAAAACCATAAGCGCCAAGCCTAACTACGCGCTCGCTGCCTAAGGTTTCTTAGACAGCCGTCCGCCGCTCCTTGCCTGTGGGAGCGGACCGGGCGTCGATAGCAGGCTCACCCGCAGCGGGACGCCAGCGCCCGCCGCGGGAACACCTCAGCTGGCTAGGACCCGGGAGCGTCGCCACCGGACAGCCCGGGTCCGAACCTCAACCGGGGGCTGCGCTCGGAGAAGCCCTGGAACGACGCCACGGGACGGGAGTTCGAGTCTCCCCACCTCCACCACCAGGGCCTGGTCACCGACCAGGCCCTTTGCCTTGCCCGAGGGCCGCTACCGGAGCGTCGGTACACGGCGGTCACCAGGGAGCCGGCCTCACCCATCCCTCTCCGGAGTACGCTCACCTCGATGGCGATCCCGGCGTTCACTCTGGGTCCAGGCTGGATCCGGGTCCCAGCGGTCGAGCACGAGGCGGCGGTTGCCAATGTCGCGAGCCTCGACGCTGCGACGGGATCAGCCGGGCCCAAGCTGGCGACCACCGCGGCCAGGCGAGCCAGAGCGGTCCTTACCGGGCCGGGTGGCGGCAAGCCATGTGGCCACGAGGACGGTGCTGAGCCGCACGCCTTCGGCGGCGCGCCGGCCGGCCGTGCCGAACCTATTTGGGCTAAGTAGGAGCACATACGGCGAGGGCTCTTGTCCCGCCCAGGTGGCGGAGGTACAACGGCGTGGCGCCGACGGGCCGCACCACCAGCGAGGGGGGTGACAACCGGTCCACAGCTGGTTCGGCAGATTCCGGGAAACCGGAAGGGGGGCAAGGCCATGCGACGCACCGTGCTGGTCTTCCTCGCGACGCTGCTGTGCCTGGTATAAGCCAGCCAGGCCGCGTTCGCGGGAAGCCCGCACTTCGTGACGGCCGACGCAACACGCTCAGCCAACACCCTGACCGCGACCTTCCAAGAGGCCGGCCTCGGCAACGAGCCCCAGGTCCACGTCGTGCCCAGCGCCACCGCCCTGTGCATCAACGGCGGCGGCAACCATCCCAAGGCCGTGAACAAGACGAGCGTCAACGCCGCGGGTAACTTCCCGGTGCAGGGAGACGTCGTTCAGACAGACCTTCCCGGGCACCTTCTAGGCGCGGGGCCGGGGCGGGCGCAGAACCTTGACGGGTTGCGCACGTCGGGCCTCAGCGTAGGCGGTCAGCACCGCTCGGGCCTGGTCGTGCTTGAGCGGGCTGAGCCAGCGCCATAGCAGGGCGATGATGGCCTGGCAGCGTTCCAGCCCGTATGCCTCGAAGTACCATTGGTCCTTGCGGGTGGCACCGTAGCGGCGACGGCTGTGCGGCCCGGTTACCTTGCCGACGGCTACGGCCTGCTGGAAGCGGTCGAGCACCTGACGGTCGATCTGCGGGATGAAGATGGCCGGGTACAGATAGGGCCGCTCGTGTTGACGGTTCGCCTTGATGCGGATGTTGCCCTCGCCATCAAAGAAGCCAGCCGCCCAGGCCAGTTCGTGAGAGTCCATGCCGGTAGTTTACCGGCCAGGGAGGGACAACCCTGTGACCATCACCGACCAGACCAGCGGCATTAGCGTCGTTGTGCCCAGGGTGATTTAACCCGTGACTCTATGACAGATCATTGTGGTGATCGTCGTCATCATCCTGCTCGGTGCTGCTGGCATCTTCTGACTGGCTGGACCCCATCACCCCGGCCACATCGGCGTCCTCGCTCTGGTCGGGCTCTTCATCGCCCAAGTCATCAACGAAATCATTACGCACTGGCGAGAAGACCGACGCGATGAAACGAAGAATCGCGGCGAGTGAAAATCGGATTGAGAAACAGACGCGGCCCGCTCGACCCCGCGCCAGAACGGCAAGGCCGAAGGCACGCTGTCGGTGACGGCGAGCTTCCAGCCCGAGTGCAGCCCGCCGATGACGGTCGAGTTCCGCGACGTGACCCTCACCGATCAGACCAGCGGCATCACCGCCAACATCCCCGGCACGTTCTGACCAAGCGCTCTGGCGACCCGCGACCCGTGGCGCCACGCGAGGGGCGGCTCCTGGCCGCCCCTCTGCATCGCCGCCGGACGCTCAGAGGGGATGCAGGAACGGCACCGCCACGGCCGCCGCCGTGCAGGACCCGCGAGCTGCGAGCCACGTCGTCCACACCAGCCGTGCCACCCACGTGCCATATCGGACGGTCAATCACGGTCCCGAGCGGACAACCACGGTCACTGGCGCCCCGCCGATGGGCTGACCGTCTCTCGCTCAAGCTGCTGGAACGCATCCCGCGAATTTGGCTGATCAGGACGCGCTCCTTCGGGCTGCCGCGTCCCCTCCGGCGGCTTGGCCGCGAGAACGGAGGTAGGCGTGGTAGGACCGCACGGTAGAGTCCCACCATTGTTCAACCTTCGCGGGGCACGGCGGACAGGGGATGATGACGATGGTCAAGGGTGGAACCGAACTCCTCCAGGACCCGGTCGCCCAGGAGCTGCTGACCTCCAGGATCCCGGCGCGGCTGGCCTACAACTGGACCGACGGCACCCCACGGGTCGTATCCATCTGGTTTCACTGGGATGGCACCGACATCGTGATGGCGAGCCTCCCCGGGGCGCCCAAGCTCAAGGCCCTGCAGAGCGGTGACCGGGTGGCGATCACGATCGATACCAACGACCCGCCCTACCACATCCTGTCGATCCGCGGGACCGCCGAGGTCACCCAGACCCAGGGGGTGGTCACCGAGTATGCGCTGGCGGCCGTGCGTTATCTGGGCAAGGAGCGGGGCGAGGCCTACGCGGGGTCGTTGCCGCCGGACACCCAGATGGGTCGCATCGCCGTGCGTCCCGACCAGGTGGTGGTCCTGGACTTTGAGACCCGCTTCCCGAGCCCGGTGACAGCCCTGCAGAGGTCCTAGCCGGTCGCCCAAGCCCACAGCACGGCCTGGCTTCCTTGTTGCATGGCCTCACTCCTCGGCCGGCCATGCCACACTGGCTGCGCGTGGCGGAGCAACCCCTAGACGGCGTTTCGCTCCTGTTGGTCGGGTAGATCTGATTCGGTAGATCAGTGCATGCGCCCGGTTAAGGATCGCGACGGGTCCGTAGCGATCTGCGGGCGGCGTCGCCGTCATGGCCCACGACCGGGTCACCGCCCTGGCCGCCACGCCACGACACAGCATCCACCTGTGAGCGCGCCATCTCACCGGGCCACAACCTCGGAGGCATCTCACGCTCGCCTCCGGGGTCGTGGCCAGGACCGCGCGGTGGGGGGCAGCTCGGTCCCAGGGCCGATGGCCAGCCCGGTTGGTTGAACGATATACCCCGCAACGACCAGCGCCTAAGCCACAGCGCGCCCCTGCCACGGCTCAAGGGGTTGGGCTGCGGCCGGTCCGGGGTCGGCAGGACCAGCGGGATCTGACGGCTGGTCCTGTCCTCAGTTGAGCGGGCTACGGCCCCGGAGGCTACCGGACCCCGGGGCGTAGCCCGGACCGGGCCGCCCGATAGTGCAACCCGGTCCCCGATGCTTGGGGGACCACACCCCAACCACCGTCCTCCGAAGCAACGCCGGCACCGCCGCCGTCGTTACGCCGCCCACGGGAGCGTCGCGCCGCCGAGCCGGCCGGCGCGGCCGACCGGGCCTGTTTCCCTGAGCCAGGAGCGCCGAGCCGGGCCACGACCCCGGGGGCGTCTTCTCCGCGCGCCCCCGGGGTCATGACCGGAATCGAGCTGTGGGGGCAGCTCGCTCCCAGGGCCGATCGCCAGCCCGGCTGGTTGGACGGTGAGTCGCACAGAGGCCACCGAACGACCGGAGTAGCGTTGCTACCCACCGCCGCCGCCCGGAAACATGGGACGCATGAAAGGGCCTTGCTCCGGGGTCATCCCCCGACGCGGCTTGACCTGCATGGCAAGGAAGGCCAGCAAACGATCGGCGTTACCATAAACCAGGCGAACGCCCCGACCGCGACTGGACCGGCCGGCCGGGGCGTTCGCTCGTTCCCTGTCACGCGGCATTCAGTCCCTGGCGGCCGCCCAGGCGGTCGCCGCCTCGCGCTCGGCGAGGGGGAACTGCCGCAGCTCGCCCGGCGTCATCCAGCCGAACAGCGCCGTGAGGCGGACCATCCAGTCGATGTCGGTGACGAGCGCGATGCGCTCCCAGCGGGTGAGGTCTTCCACCCCCATCTTGACGTCCGACCACAATGCGCCGCCCGACAGCCCCTCGAAGCGCTCGAACACGAGAACGATGCGGATCCTCTCGCCTCGTCGGATCGCCGCCTGGACCGCCGGGAGGAGCACGTTCTGGTAGTCGTCGGCGTGCAGCTCACCGTCGATCTCGAAGCCGAGCACGCCGGAGGGCAGTCCGGTGATCGTCTCGATCATGGTCTCTCCACCTGCTCGCCCGCTCGGCAGGTGCCGCCGGAGCGTGCAGCAGCCTCGAGCTGGATCCGACCCGCGATCAGGCGTCCAGCCGGTGCCGGGTGAAGGGGCGTCAGGCCTGGGACTGGGTGATGTTGACCATCCAGGGGACGCCGAACTGGTCCATGCACATGCCGAACTCGTCGCCCCACATCTGCTTCTCCAGGGGCATCGTCACGGTGCCGCCGTGCGACAGCTTCTCCCAGTAGCCGCGCAGGGCGTCGGCGTCGTCGCCGCTCAGGCTGATGGTGATGGTATCCCCGGGGTTGCGCTGCATCCCGGACGGGGTGTCGGAGGCCATGAGGGTGATGCCGCTGTCGGTCTCGAGCTGGCTGTGCATGACCTTGTCGGCGTCGGGCGTGTCCTGGGAGCCGAACTCGCCGAAGGTGTTCACCCTCAGGTCGCCGCCGAAGACCCCCTTGTAGTACTCCATCGCCTGCCGGGCGTTGCCGTCGAAGCTCACATATGGGTTGAGTCGAGCGGCCATCTGACGCTCCTTTGCCGTGACCTATGGTGACCTCGGGCACACTAGCGCGGATCCACGACAAGCGAAATCACCCGGGTGGCCTAGTCATCGGGGCCTCTGCTCGGCGGCGCTGTCGGTACAGGTCCGTCAGGAGGGCGACGGCGGCGTGGGTGGCCGGGTGGGGATCGTGGCGGCGCCAGATGAACCGGACGGTGACGGGGGCGCCGTCGCGGAGCGGGCGGAAGACGATGCCCTCCCGCCGGTACTGGGTGATGGTGCTCTCGGGGGTGATGCCGACGGCGCGGCCGGTGGCGATCACGGCCAGCCAGTCGTCGATGTCCCTGGTGTCCTCCAGGGCGGGGCCGGTGCCGGACGACCAGAGGTCGGTGCTGGTGGTCCCGGTGCGGCGGTCGATGACCACGGTCCGGTCGCGGACCTCGTCCAGCCCGATGGAGCGCCGCCTGGCCCACGGGTCGTCGGCGGCCATCGCGCAGTAGCGGCGTTCCTGGCCGACGACGGCGCTGGCGAAGCGCCGCTCGTCGGGCGGGGTGCGGACCACGGCCAGGTCGCACAGGCCTTCGGCCAGCCCCCCGGTGCCGGAGTTGGTGCGGATCAGCCGGAGCTCGACGTCGGGGTACAGGACGGCCCAGCGGCGCTGGAACTCGGGGGTGTGGCGGCCCATGGACGACCAGGCGTGGCCGATGCGCAGCCGGGTGTGGCCGGTGGTGGCCTCGCGGACCAGGTCGTCGGCGGAGACCAGCAGCTGCCTGGCCCGGGCCAGGACCTGCACCCCGGCCGTGGTCGGGGCGCAGGTCCGGCTGGTGCGGTGCAGCAGCCGCACCCCCAGGACCGCCTCCAGCGAGAGCAGGGTGCGCGACACCGCCGCCTGGGAGATGCCCAGCTCGATGGCGGCGTCGGTGAAGCTGCCGGTGTCGACGATCGCGACCAGGCAGCGCAGATGGCGCAGCTCGAGATCCATGACTCCAGCGTATAGGTAACCGCACCCATGCATTTTGCGCATGCATGGGTCGGTCGCATACTCGCCTCATGGTGCGCTCCCTGCTGCAGCGGCGGCCGGTGATCGAGGCCGCTCCCGGCGCGGCCGGGCTTTCCGGCCGCCTGGCCGGGGTGGCGCTGATGCTCGGCAGCGGCCTGTCCAACCAGGTCGGCGCCGCCACCGGGGCGCTGGCCTTCCCCGTGATCGGGCCGGCCGGGGTGGTGGCCGTGCGGCAGTGGGTGGCCGGGGTCGTGCTGCTGGCCATCGGCCGCCCCCAGGTGCGGCGCTTCACCTGGAGCCAGTGGTGGCCGGTTCTGTCGCTGGCCCTGGTGTTCGCCACGATGAACCTGTCGCTGTACACCTCGATCGACCGGATCGGCCTCGGCCTGGCGGTGACGCTGGAGTTCCTGGGACCCCTGACCGTGGCCCTGGCCGCCTCGCGCCGGCGGGTGGACCTGGTCTGCGCCGTGGTCGCCGGCCTGGCGGTCGTCGTCCTGGCCCGCCCGCAGCCGACCACCGACTACCTGGGCATCGCCCTGGCCCTGCTGGCCGCCGTCTGCTGGGCCTGCTACATCCTGCTCAACCGCGTGATCGGCCGCCGCCTGCCCGGGGCCGAGGGATCGGCGGCCGCCGCCGGGCTGTCGGCGCTGGCCTACATCCCGATCGGCGTCGCGACCTTCCTCCGCCACCCGCCGACCGCGACCGCCCTCGGCGACGCGGCCGCCGCGGGCGTCCTCTCCTCGGCGGTCCCGTTCCTGGCCGACATGCTCGCCCTGCGCCGGGTCCCGACCCGCCTGTTCGGGGTCTTCATGAGCGTCAACCCGGTGCTGGCCGCCCTGGTCGGCCTGGTCGTCCTCGACCAGGCCCTGGGTTGGCCGGAATGGCTGGCCATCGCGGCCATCGTGACCGCGAACACCGTCAGCGTCCTGGCCGCCAGCCGCCGGAGCGTTCCGCCATCCTGAGCGGGCCTCCGGCGGCCGGGGGGCGCAGCCAGAGCGACGCCTGGGTGGGCTGCACGGTCTGGTCGACCACGGCCAGCAGCTCGGCGTGCAGGGCGGTGAGGTCGACCTGGTCACGCAGGCGGACCGCGAAGGCGTCCACGGTGCGGGCGGCGTCGTGGCGGCGGCGGTTGAAGCGCCGGTCGACCAGCTCCTGGACCCGGTGGCGCAGCGGCTGGAACAGGGCGGCGGCGGCCAGGGTCAAGGCGGCCACGGCCAGGCTGCCCGAGCCCTGGGCCAGGCCGGTGGCGACGGGGAGGATGAGCAGGTAGGGCACGACCAGCAGGGCGGTGACGGCGGCGTAGGTGACCGTCCGGGAGATCAGGCGGTCCAGGTCCCACAGCCGGTAGCGCAGCACCGCCACGGCGATCGCCAGCGGGACCGACAGCAGCAGCGGGATGGAGAACAGGTCATCGGGCAGCAGCCCGGTGAACCCGAGGGGCAGCAGCAGCGGGGCGATGGCGGCGCCGACGGCCCCGGCCGCGACCCAGCGAAGCTGCTGGCGCTCGACCCCGCGGGAGGACCGGAAGCGCAGCACCACGCAGGCGGCCGCGACCGGGACACAGGCGAACATCACCCCCAAGCCGATCCAGTGGATGGCGTCGGCGACCTGGCCCGCCACCCCGTGCAGGGGGAACGGCTTGGCCACGGGCACGAGCGTCTGGGTCATCGGATCCGGGGCCAGGGACCAGCCGACCACCGTGGCGGCGGTGCCGGCGATGGCGGCGGCGGCGACCAGCCGCCAGCGGGACGAGCGCAACCGCCCATTCGGCAGCAGCAGCAACGGCAGCGTGATGGCCAGGGTGATGCCGACCGCCCACAGCGAGTCCCCGGCCAAGGCGGCCAGCCGGGCGGCCGGCGGCAGCGGGCGGCCGCCTCGGAGCAGCTCGTCGACCCAGGGGTCCCAGGGGATGTAGAGGGACCAGACCAGCCCGGCGGCGGCGTACAGCCAGCCGATCGGGTTGGCCGGCCGCCGCAGCGTCAGGACCAGCCCGATGCTGGCGAACAGCAGCCAGATGGCCCCCTCGAAGGCCCCGTTCACCAGCGCGTCGACCGTCAGCGGCCGGGTCACCGACAACGTGACCAGCAGCCCGCCGATCAGGCACGCGAAGGTGGCCAGGAACACCAGCCAGGCGAGCTGGGTCCGGCTCCCCAGGTGCATAGGCCCCCGTCTCGTGCTCGGCTCACCACACGACAGGACGGACCGACGATACCGGGGCCAGCGGTACGGGACCGTTACGACCAGCCTTCGGCAGGAGGCGGCTCCACTTCCAGGTCGGTGACCTGGGATGCGATGCTGGGCCGGCTTCGGGCGAGCCCGGCCGGGACGGCGAGGAACAGGAGGCGCGGATGTCGACACTTGACCGCATGGTGGCGCGGTTGCTCGTCCGCTGGCTACGGGAGCCCGTGCGCCAGGTGCTGGCCGAGCAGGACCCGAGGCAGGCCGGCCCCGAGGCCCATGTGGAGATGTACAAGTACCTGGTCCACGGGAACCGGGCCCGGCTGCACATCCACCCTTCCGCCGTGGTCAACAACGCCCTGTTCAACGTCGGCTCGGGCGACATCACGGTGGGGGAGAACGCCTTCTTCGGCCACAACGTGTCGGTCCTTACCGGCACCCACGACATCACCAAGTTCGGACGCGAGCGGATGTTCGCCATCCCCCGCACCGGCCGCGACATCGTCATCGAGGAGGGCGCCTGGGTGGCCAGCAACTCCCTGGTCCTCGGGCCGTGCCGAATCGGCGCCAACGCCGTGGTCGGCGGTGGCTCCCTGGTCCTGGGCGACGTCGAGCCCTACACGGTCGTGGCCGGCTCCCCGGCCAGGGTCCTGCGCACCATCCCCCGCCCCGACCCGCCCGGCTGACCGCCGAGGCGTCCCCCGGCATGCGGGTCCTGCTCGCCGCCCTCAACGCCCAGAAGGGCGACCTGGAGGGCAACCTGGCCCGGCACCTGGCCGTGCTCGACCGCGGCGCGCCGGGGGCTGCGCGAGGAGCTGGCCCGCGACGACCTCCGGGTCGGCCCCTGGATCGGCCGGCGCCAGCACACCTTCTGGCTGGGCCGGTGGATGACCCAGGTCGTCGGCGACCGGGCCGCCCAGGGCGGCGCGGTCGCGGCGGGGGAGCTTGGCCACCACCAGCTCCCAGGAGTGGTCGACCAGCTCGGCCAGCTCGTCGGCGGGGACCGAGCCGTCCAGCTCCACGGTGTTCCAAAGCCGCTTGTTCAGGTGGTAGCCGGGCCGGACGGCCGGGTAGCGGTCGCGCAGGGCCTCGGCCAGGGTGGGGTCGCATTTGAGGCTGACGCTGCCCGGCTGGCCGGTGAGGGCGCAGATGGCGAACACCCGGCCGCCGACCTTGAACACCGCCACGTCGTCGCCGAACGGGTAGTCCTCGACCGCCCCCGTCCGGCTGCCGCAGTAGCCGAGCACCGCGTCCCGGTTCATCGTCACGCTCGTTCGTGGTCGGTGGATGAGTGGTGACCCGCCTGCCAGCCGGAGTCTAGGATGGCGCCGCCGCAACGGCGACCGGGCCGGTTCCGGTCCGTCGGGGTCGGAGGAACCGTGAGCTGGGACAGGGACAGGGATGCCGATGGCGTCCCCGACTGGCAGGAAGACGAGAACTACGCCGACGAGGCGCCCATCCGCGGCCCGGGCAGCCCGCGGGCCCGCCTGCGCTCGGGCGGCTGCGCCCTGCCCGTCGCCCTCCTGTTCGCCGGGATGGCCCTGCTGGCCCGGCGCCCAACCCGCCGAAGGGCCTAGCGACGCAGCTCCAGGAACGGGACCAGCTGCTCGGCCGAGGTCATCGAGCCGTGGTGGCCGATGAGGAGGGCCTGGGTCGGGTCGACCTCGCGCTGGACCACGCCCACGGGGCCATGGGCGGCCGCGACCACGTCGCCGACCCGAGCCCTGACCTCGTCGGGGACCTGGGGGCCGAACCAGCCGGCGGCCACGGCCTCCTCGCCCGGCACCACCCACATGGCGTGGCCGAGCAGCGCCCGCCAGGCGGCCAGCACGTCGCCGGCGGCGCCCCGCAGGGTGTGGACGTGCCTGGCCCTGGCCTCGCCGGACAGCAGCCGGATGCCGGCGGCCAGCTCCGGCTCGTCGGCCAGGTCGACCCGCTGGTCGGCCCGCAGGTCGACCATGCCGTGGTCGCCGGTCACGAACAGGGCGGCGTCGCCCGGCAGGCGCTCGGCCACGTGGGTGACCAGCCGGTCGACGTGGGCCAGCTCCAGCCCCCAGGCGTCGGCGTCGACACCGCGGACGTGCCCGGTGCGGTCCAGGCCGGGATGGTAGAGGTAGACCAGGCTCCGCCGGCCCCTGGCCAGGCCGCGGACCGCCCCGGCGGCCTGGTCGCCGAGCGAGTGGGTGCGCCAGTACGCGCCCCCGCGCAGGGCGGCCCTGGTGAAGCCGGAGGTGGCGTACTCGCCCGCCCCGACCAGGGTGACCT
>Ga0114129_10011208_pt1 | contig 12780 bp, 12 predicted proteins | sample RhiMetdeltSRZDD1_FD_80071 | JGI IMG/M metagenome (GOLD analysis project Ga0114129, IMG submission 80071) | Populus rhizosphere microbial communities from Tennessee, USA - Rhizosphere MetaG P. deltoides SRZDD1 (version 2) (version 2) | ecosystem: Host-associated > Plants > Roots > Rhizosphere >...
AGGGCATTCTGCGCCAGACGTTCGGCGACGTCGGTGTGGTCGACCAGGCGGTGTGCCAGGTCGAGCTGTCGCGCCACGACGTGAGGTACCGCGGCCGCGCCGCCCGCGTGGTCCTCCGCCAGCTCGACAGTGAAGAACCGGCCGCTGACCTCGAGGGTGCGTCCGTCGGCCAGCGCCACGAGCTGCCCGCGCACGGGGCGATCGAGCGCGGCAAAGGCGCGCGCCGGGCCACCGCCCACGTGGAAGGCGCGGTCGAACGTGGAATCGCCGAGCTCGATCTCGACGCCCCCGCCGTTGCCGACCAACGTCTCGAGGCGGAGGTGTACTGCGAACTCCTGCTGTGGGCTCTCGATCACGACTCTCGTGCCGGTGTGCCTCTCGTAGGTTGCCCGCGCGGACGGGACGTAGGCCGCGTATTCGGAGAACCTGACCTTCAGCCTTCCCGAGAAAGCCGTCATCCGCAGGGGTCCCGCCGGGCGCGGCACTTCGACGTCGGTCAGCGCGCATCGCTCGACCGCTGCCGCCCAGCTTCGCAGGCGTTGTCGCCGCCGTTCGCGGCTCTTCCACACGCCGCCGCCCGTGAGCAGCGCGAGGGCCACGAGAATGGACCAGCTCAACACACGGTGCCCTATACCAATCGAACGACAGGCTCCTCGCGCATCAGCTCCCGCTGCGCGAGCAGGTCGCGCACGGTGGCGATCAGCCATCGCTCGTCGTTGACGCCGAAGGCGATCTCCAGCCGCGGCCGGCGATCACGGGGTGAATGCGGCGGGTCGAGATAGCCGAGGGTCGGGCTGGCCGCGTTCAGCGGTACGACCACCTGCGCCTCGCCCGAGGTGCCGCCGATCTTGTGGAGGCCGCCGGCGGCGTCCCACACGAAACGGCGATCGCCGCCGCCGTCGGACCGCGCGACCTCGCAGATCAGCAGCTTGAAGATCGTCTCCGGCTCGCCGAGGGCGCAGGTGGGCACCACCTGGCGCTTCCAGAGATCGGGCGCGGTGGGGAAACGCGTGCCGCGCGGCACGATGATCGTGTGCTGCTCGTTGCCCGTCTTGGCGTCGTGGGTGACGAACGCGTAGTCGTGGACGATGAAGTCGAGGGCGTCCATGCGGTCGGCGGCGAAACACGCCGCGCCGTAGACGACGGCCTCGAACGGCTGCCACGCGCGCACGCGCCGGCGCTCGAAGCGCTCCTCGAAGAACGAGAAGAAGCCGGGCAGCAGCGTCGAGCCGCCGACGAGCAGAACGTCCTCGACGTCGGCCGTCGTCAAGTGCGCCTGCTCCAGGACCTCATCGACAGACGCGGCCAGGCTGCGGTAGAAACCGTTCGCATCCAGGATCTCGCGCAGCCGCGCCCGCGTGAGCATCACCGTGCCGCTCCCGCGCCGCCGTGACACCTCGCGCGCGCTGAAGCCGGGCGGGCTCATGAGGAACGCCGCCTTCTCTTCGAAGTACACCGCCTCCTTCACGCGGCACGCCTCGGCCAGCATCAGGCGGCGCCACAAGACGGTGAGCTCGTCGTCGGCGGAGGCCTCGAGGTCGTGCCCCATCTCTTCGCACAGGGCATGCAGTACCCAGCCGTCGACGGCGTTGCCCCCGAGCTGGCGGCCGCGCTTGGCCAGCACCGCCGCTTGCCCACCCATGGCGCCGCGCGGGGACAGGCGCGCGAGGACGACGTGCATGGTCCCGCCCCCCACGTCGACGACGAGGGTGGTGCGCTCATGGGCGAGGCTCAGGCCGTACCCGAGGGCGGCCGCCACCGGCTCGTCGACGAAGCGCACCTGGCGCACGCCGAGGCGGCGCAGCAGGTCGCTCACCTCCGCGCGGTAGGTCTCGAAGGCGGTGACGGGAGAGGTGACCACGAGGTCGTGGATCCGCCGCCCCGTCGCCCGCTTCACCTCGCCCAGCAGCTCCCGCAGGAAGGCATGGGCCGAGTCGCGGGCGGTGACGCTGTGCCGGCCGACGCGGGCGATGGGCCGCAGCGACTCGGCGGCCAGCGCCGGCTTGAAGGTGGGCACGAACGTCGGATGCACGACGCCTTCGTTGCGCTCCCAGGCCTGGCGTCCGATGAAGGCGCGGCGTCCGATGAAGAAATGCCGGGCCAGCGGCGGCCAGCTTCCGAGCCGATCGAGCAGGCCGGGGCTCGCCACGAAATCGACGGCGGACGGCACCAGGCGCGGCGCCTCCATCGGGTCCTTCGCTTCCACTTTGCGGCAGACCGACGGGAGCTCGACGAGGCGCGGCCGACCGACGTCGTCGTCCCACCGCGCGACGCCGGAGTTGGTGGTGCCGAGATCGAGCGCCCAGCCGCTCACTTGCCGCCACCCTCGTTCTTCAGGGCGAGCCGTCCCGCTTCCACGCGGGACAGCGAAAGCCGTCCCGCCTCGCCGCCCTCGGCGATCGACAACTGTCCGGGCGCGGCACCGGCGACGCGCGACTGGATCGCGGCGATCGACTGGCGCGCCATGGCACGGAGCTCGCTGTCGCGCTCGGCCGCCTCTTTGAGCGGCAAAACCGAGGCCGCGGTCCCGACTTGTCCCAGCGCACCGGCGGCGGCGAGCTGCACGGCGGCGACATCGTGCTCCAGCGCACCGAGGAGGCACGCTTCCGCGCTCGGCCGTCCGCTCCAACCGAGCGCCTGGGCGGCGGCGGCCTTCAGCTCGGCGTCGTCGCTTCCCATCACCTGCACGAGACGCGCGACGGCGGCATCACTGCCCACGCGGCCGAGGAGAGTGAGGCACGCGCACGCGGTTTCGTTCCGCCCCTCTTGCATCGCGCGCTCCAGGATGAGGACGGCGCGTTCGGGAGCGAGCCAACGTCCGAGCGCGGCCACGGCGCGGGCGGCGACGCCGTCGGCCTCGTCGCTCGTCAGGGTGAGCAGCGCCTCGCGGCCCTCGGGTCCGCCGAGCGCCTCCGCGGCCCGCAGCCGGATCTCGGGCCAGGGGTCACGGCCGGCCGCCCGCAGCGCCGGCCCTGTGGCCTCATGCCCTTCGAAGCCGCGAGCGAGGGCCAGCAGGTTGTTCATCCGCACGCCGATCTCCGGGTCACGAAGCGCGTTGTGGGCCAGGCGTTCGGGCACCCGCGCCTCGAGCGGCCAGCGGCGGGCGATCTCGAGGGCGCCGTAGAGCGCGCGGGGGAGGCCCCCGCGGAGGTCGGTGAGCATCCCCTCGTGGATCTCCACCGACAGGCACCCGCCGCCGATGTCGACGCGCGCCATCGTCCTCAGGTGGAGGAGCAGGCCGCGCGTCTCCGCGTCGAGGAAGGCCAGTGTCGGCGCGAGCAGGCCGCCGATGAAGAACTCCCGGTCGAAGGCGGCGTCGCCGGTGTCGAGCTCACTCGCGCCCAGCATCTTCCGCACGTTCATGCGCAGGCTCTCGCCGCGCAGTTGCAGGCCGCCCGTGTGGGCGCCCGTCGTTTCGATCGTGATGCCCGTGCCGTACACCCGCCTGCCGCGATGGAAGCGGCTCAGGCTGACGCGCAGGTCCTCGTACCGTCCGCGCAGCACGCGTCTGCCCGGTGTCGCGCCTTCCTCGACGACGTCGGTGAGGCGGCACGTCTGCGCGGCCAGGCGCCACGCCGCGGAGCGCCGGGCGGCGCCGACGACGGCCGCGGTCAAGCCCGCCAGGAGCGGCACCGCCGCGGCTAGAGTCGCGATGAGAGCAGGTTCCATGGCGGTCGCGAAGCGGCCGCGCCGACCGATGGCTTACGGCGTGGGGCCCTTCGGCGTGAAATAGTAGTTCACCTGGTCGTGCTCGAGATACTTCTCGAGCTGCACGTAGCCGTGGTCGGCGAAGTACTTCAGGATCGGCTCGCGGTTCTTGACCTTGGCCTCGATGCAGACGAGGTCGGGCTTGAAGCGCTCGATGTCGAAGCCGGCTAGCGCCTGGACCTCGGCGCCCTCGATGTCCATGGAGAGATAGTCGACCTTCTTGACGCCGCGGTCGTCGAGCAGCTTCGTGAGGGTGATGGTCGGGACCTGGATCTCCTCGGATTCGACCGGGCGGCCGCCGGGATCGAGCCTGGGTTTCTGCACGGCCGAGATGTCCGTGAATTTCACGCGATAGAAGGGCTCGCGGGTCCCGGCGTGGTCGGTGACGATGTAGTTGACGAACGTGCTGCGCGGCCGATTGCGCTTCCATTTGCGCTCCATCTCCGGCAGCGCGTCCACGCCGATACCCGTCCAGCCGAGGTGTTCTTCGAGGTAGTACGTGTTGTTGTCCTGGATGGGGTGCCAGCAGCCCACGTCGAGATAGAAGCCGTTGTGCCGGTCCTTGAAGAAGTCGCGGGCCACGAGCTCCTCGTTGCCGTGCGAGTAGAGGACCTTTTCGGTATGGAAGATGTCCTTCGGTGGCGGCACCGCCGCGGATCCCGAGAGGAGCACGAACACGAATGCGATGGCGTTCATCGCCGGACTCCTGTTCCTGTTTTCGATGGTTCTACGAGGGGGACCCGGCGCGGAGTGTATCATGCGCGCTCATGCCCGCCTCCGCCGCGCCCGCCGCATCCGTCCGCCATCTCGGGGTGCCTTCCGGCATCGCTCTAGTCGTGTCGAACATGGTGGGCGCCGGTGTCTTCCTGAGCGCCGGCTTCATGGCCCAGGACATGGGGCCGGGGACGATCCTCATCGCCTGGATCGTGGGGGCGGTGATCGCCCTGGCCGGCGCGCGCGCCTACGCGCAGGTGGCGGAGTGGGTGCCGCGATCGGGCGGCGAGTATCGGTACCTGTCGGACCTCATCCATCCCGCCCTCGGCTATCTCGCCGGCTGGGCGTCGCTGCTCGTCGGCTTCTCGGCGCCGATCGCGGTGAACGCGTATGCGGCCGGCGCTTTCGCCGCCACCCTGGTGCCCGGCCTCGAGCCGCGGGCGGTGGCTGTCGTCGTCATCGCCGTCCTCGCCTTCATCCACGCCGCCGGCTTGCGCGCGTCGAAGTGGGCGCACAACTCGATCGTGGTCGTCGACGCCGTGCTCCTCGTCGGCTTCGTGGTCGTCGGGCTCGCGCTGGGCCGCAACGACTGGCCCACCTGGATGCCACCCGTCGCCGCCGTCGGCTTCCCGGTGAAGGCGTTCGCGGGCAGCCTCTTCTACATCGCCTTCGCCTTCGCCGGCTGGAACGCCGCCGTGTACGTGGCCTCGGATTTCCGCGACCCGCGCCGCGATGTGCCGCGTTCGATGCTGCTGGGCTGCGCGATGGTGGCGGTGTTGTACCTGGCCGTGAACTGGGTGTTCGTGGCGAACCTGACGCCGGAGCAGGCGCGCGCCGTCTTCGAGTACGAGAGCAAGCGCGTCACCCTCGGCCACCTCGTGGTGCGGCAGCTCCTCGGCGATACCGGCGGCCAGGCGATGTCCGTGCTGGCCATCATCGCCCTCGTATCGGCGGCGAGCGCGATGACGGTAGTGGGGCCGCGCGTCTACGCCGCCATGGCGGACGACGGCTTCCTGCCGCGAATGTTGCGCGCGAGCGTGGGCCGGCCACCGGCGGCGTGCGTGTGGCTGCAGTCGGCGCTGGCGATGGTGCTGCTCTTCACCCACACGCTGCAGCAGGTGCTGTCGAACGTCGGGGCCATCCTCACGCTGTTCGCCGCCCTCGTCTCGTGCGCGATCGTCCGCGAGCGCCTGCGGCCGACGGGGCGGACGCCTCCCGGCGGCGTGGTCCTCGCCTGCGCGGCCATCCACGTCGCCTCGGCCGCGTGGATGTTGTATTTCGGCCTGCGTGGGGGTACACGATTGTGGTACTGGATCGCGGTGGTGACGGCGGCGGGCCTCGGGGCCTACGTCCTCACGCCTCGCGGGAAAGGGTCGTCGTCATGAAGACAGCCTTCCTACGTCTGCTCGTGCTCGCGTGCAGTTTCACCGCCGCCACCGCCTCCGCCGCCACGTACAAGTGGGCGGGGGGCAAGAGCCCCTCCAAGCAGGGGGCGACCCCCGGCCAGCAGGGCGATTTCATCGTGCTTTCCGGCCCCGAGGACTGGAGCCGCGTCGTCCGCAACGTGCAGCGCCGCTTCCCGGGATCGAAGCCGTGGATCACCTGGGCGGTGGGTCCGCTCAAGGAGAAGGCGGCGTCGATTTCGGACGACGACCGCCACCACGAGGCGCACCTCGCGTTCTTCGACGAGAACGGCATCGACGTCTTCCTCGAGCTGTGGCCGGGCAAGGGCGAGAACGTGGCGGAGCTGATGACGATGTGGCTCGAGAAGTTCGGCCGCCACCCGTCGATCGTGGGCGTGAGCATCGACCTCGAGTGGCACCGGGGGATCGACGATGCCACCGCCGAGGCGTGGGACAAGGCGCTCAAGGCCAGGAATCCGAAATACCGGCTGATGCTCAAGCACTGGGACGTGGCGGCCATGCCGCAGTCCTACGCGAAGAAGTCCGACGTCATCTGCGTCGACATGAGCTCCGAGATCGACCTCGCCGGGATGCAGAAGGAGTTCGCGGCGTGGGCGAACGCGCTGGCGCCCGCCGCGGTGGCGTTCCAGGCCGGCTATCCGTGGGACGAGGGCTGGTGGAAGGACCTGAAGGACCCGGTCCACGATACGGGGGCGGCGCTCCTCGAAGGCGTGACGAGCCCGACGCAAGAGCTGGGGATCCTGTGGGTCACCACCCGGTCGTCGCTGACGCCCGGTTTCGATCTCACGAAGTAGCGCGTCCCGCTACGGGTGCTTGACGGTCAACGTGAACGTCGTGTTGACCTGCGGTCCCTGCCCGGTGCTGTTGGTCACGGAGATGCGATAGGAGCCGGGTGTCACCGCCAGCGTGAGCCTGGCTTGCTTCGATGCGGTCTGGTTCGCGTCGGCCAGCACGACCGGCGCGTTCGCCAGGTTCACGATGTACATCCCGAGGACCACGCCGTCCTGCTGCCAGTCTACGGTGGCGGTGAGGGTGCCGCTGCCCCGCACGTCGATCGCGTATTCGCGGCCGCCGCCGAAGAGGACGACTTCGTTCGGGAAGGTCGTGGTCTCTCCGCCGCCGCCGCCGCCCGAGCCGCCCCCCGCCACGGCCAGGCCGACGCCGGCGGCGGCCGCCACACCCACGCCGACGAGGATGAGGCCCGTCTTGCTGCCGCCCTTCTTCTCCGCCTTCGCGGGTGGTGCGGGGGCCGGCGCGGTGGTCGTGGTGGCGGTGGCGCCGCGCCGCACCTCGTCGCGCGCGGCCTCGAAGATGTCGACCACCTTGGGCGGGAACTTGTCGGCGGCCAGCGAGAGATCGCCGGCGCGCAGGAGCGCCTCGCGGAACCGGGCCTTGGCCACCGTCTCGTGCCCCTTGGCCACGTAGGCGATGCCGAGATACAGATAGGCCTGGGCCAGCTCCGTCGCCCGCGAGGCATCCCCGGCCAGACGGCGCACCGCCGAGTCGAGGGCCACGATGGCGTCGTCGTAGTCGCCCTCGTCGACGAGCTTCAGCCCGCGGGCGATGTCGGGATCCTTCGCCGGCGGCGGCGCCTGGGCGGCGGTCAGCGGCAAGGGGCCCACGATCAACGTGAGCCCGAGGAGCAACGCCAGCGTCCTGCGTAGGGCCATTCGCGACCTCGCTTTGAACGCAGACACTATCGCCCTGCCGGCGCAGCCGTCAAGGCCGCGGCGCCCAGGCGAAATCGGCCTGATAGATGAAGATGGAGTAGCCGACGCGCCCGATGGGTGTGCGCTCGCGCAGCAGGCGCATGAGGCGCCGCTCGTCGCGCTCGAGGTAGACGCCCTGCAGGTGGGTGGCGCTGACGGCGACGATGTCGCCGGGCGCAACACCCGCGACATCCTTCGGCGGCGGGTGTCCCGGCAGGCGCTGGCAGCGGATGCCGTAGTACGCCGGATCCGCCGGGCCGAAGTACGACAGCTTGACGCTCTCGATGCCGTGCGCGTCCAGGTACGTCTTCAGCCGCTTGAGATCCTGGCCCCAGTCGAGGTTGGAGTCGACGAGATGGCGGTAGCCCTGCGCCGGTCCGCCCGCCAGCAGGTTGAAGTACGACAGGTGATCGGGATGGATCCACAGGGCGACGGCGACCGAGGCGGCGGCGGCGACGCCGGCGGCGACACGCCGGCGCACGTCCGCGTGCGCGGCGAGACGGCCGGCGGCCACGAACAGGAACGGGTAGAGCGGCAGCAGATGGCGATGGCCGATGTTGAGCCGGCTGGTGACGGCGAAGGCCGCGTAGGCGATCACCGGGACCCATTGAACCGCCGCCGCCGTCCACGATTCCGGCCGCCGCCACGGCGGCAGCGCGAGCACTGCCAGCAGCAGCAACAAGGGCAGCGGCGTCTTCAAGAGGAAGGTGACGAGAAAGTAGTGGGGCCATCCATCGCGCGACAGCTCGCCGTTCAGGAACGCCGGCCGCTCCTGCGCATGGTGGCGGAACATCAGGAAGCCGTAGACGTAGGCATCGGGCAGGAGGTGCACGGCGCGGACGGCGTGCGCGGCGGTGACGAGCGTCGGCGAGGATGGCATCACGCCGTCCCAATCCACAGTCGGCGCGGACGGGTCTGGTGAGATCGCGGGCTGGAATCCGTACGCGGCCCAGACGACGGCGAGAGCCACCATCGCCATGACACCGATCACGCCGAGGAGCCGGAGCCACCGCCGCCCGCGCATCGCCGGCGGCGCGTCCCACGCCGCCACCGCCGCGATCAGCGCCAGGATCGGCAGCAGCGCGACGCCCGAGAACTTCGTCGCGAGCAGTGCGCCGAGACCGAGGCCCGCCGCGGCCACGCGTGCCGGCGTCGCGCGCTCGAGCACGAGGGCGAACGCGGCCACGGTCACGAACGTGAAGAGGGCGGCGCCGAGATCGGTGGTGACGAGCTGGCCGTGGGCGAGGACGTCGGGGCTAGAGGCGCAGAGGACGAGGCTCAGCAGCCCCGCCGCGGTCCCCGCCTGCCGCCGCGACCAGGCGTAGACGGCGAGGCACAAGAGCACGCCGAGCCCCACGATCATCAGGCGCCCGCGGTTGAGCAGGGGATCCCCGTCGTTCCATTCGTAGAGGAACGCCCGGGCGAAATCCCATTGCTTGGGGCGCAGCCAGGGGCGCGTGTCGGTTTCCATCTTGACGTCGGCGAAGAGCAGCGGCACCGCCGCCAGGCGTTTTACCAGCGGCGGGTGCTCGAGGTTCAGGCGGTAGTCGCCGAGCCGCCAGTAGGTGTAGCCGGCGGCCAGGTGCGGCGGCTCGTCGAAGGTAGCGGATTTCTGTCGAAGGCTGTGGACGGCCAGGGCGACGTAGGCGCCGAGGATCAGCGCGACCGCACAGCCTTCGAGCCCGCGCCTCGTCATGTGCGAGGCAGGATACACGACCGTCGAAGGGCGACGGCCGGGGACGAAGCTAGGCGGCCTTGGCGACGGGGACGGCGGTCACGAGCCCGGACGCGGCGAGCTGACGCTCCTCGACGGGGTTGTCCGCGTGAAGGGTGGCGTGCTGTGCCAGCAGCCCCTCGCGGGAGATCAGGACGGGACCCACGGCGACGAGCCAGCTCTGGAAGCGCGCCGAGTAGCGCAGGCGTGCGACGAAGACGTTCGTGCCCAAGTGGAGCTTCATGGCGGCCCCTATGAGCACGACGCTTGCCAAGTGATCCGGATCAACTAAATCGTTTTACTAGATGCATTTCCGACGAAGGCACCGTGGCGTCCTGGCGCATGCCCTGCGCGATGTGGCAAACGTGCGCGCAGTAATTGCGCCTATTTTGGCGCGTTCGCTGCCGTCCAGCCGCCGCAGCCGACGCCGATGATCTCACCCGTGCCGTCGCAGGCGATGGGGCCGCAGCCGTGCCAGACCGGGACGTTCACAGTCGTCTTGCCCGCGCAGTGGTCGGCCACGCGCGTCGGCAGCGTCGTCTTGTCGTAGATCGCCGGCCCGACGGTCTGCGGCGGGGCGGACACCTGGAGCTTGCTGCCGATCTCGATCTCGGCGTAGTCGTCCTTGGTGTTGTGGCGATAGCGTGCGCTCGGGATCGCGAAGCTGTTCGCGCCGCTCGTGACGCGCACGTCGCTGGCGCTGCTCGCGATCTCCACCTTCTGGCTCGCTGCCGTGCTGATCGCTTTCAGACGGATCCAGCCCTCGATCTCCTCGATCTTCTCGATGGGCACGCTCGGCTCGTTGGAGGCACTGCCCGAGCCAGACTTCGACCCGGAGCATCCCGCGAGGCATAGAAACAGAAAGACGGTCAAGTTCTTCATACGCATGACACTCTCCGCGAATGGGGTCAGGGTGCGAAGCATACACCGAGTGGACAGGGGGCCTGCATTGGTACCCGTCTTGCCTGATAATGTGGCGCGTAAAGCCCATGGTGCGTCTAAGGGCGGGGGGACGCTCGTGAATCTGGCTGACTGGCTGAAGCGTTCGCATCCGGTGGGTGAACAGATCGCGATGGTCGCCGCGCTGGCGCAGGCCGTAGAGGAAGGCCACAGCCAGGGCACCCAGTACGCGGGATGGTCGCCGGCGCGGATTCAGATTCGCGGCGATGGCGGCGCGGATCTCGCTGCGCTCGACGCGGGCTCGGAGCCCAAGGAAGACCTCGCCTACACCGCGCCCGAGGCCATCGACGGCGGCCACTCGACGCGCTCGGACGTCTACTCCGCGGGCGTGATCCTTTACGAGATCCTGTCGGGCAGCCATCCGTTCGGCGGCCTGAGCGTGAAGCAGCCGCGCGGCGCGCCGAAGCCTCTCGGCGATGTGCGGCGCGATCTGCCCAAGGACCTGGCCGACGCGGTGACCGCGTGTCTGGAGCGCGATCCGGAATGGCGGCCCGCCGACCTGTCGTATGTCGTGCGCGTGGCACAGCAGGCGGGGGCCAAGCCGGGCAAGCCCGCGGCCGCGGCACCCGCGTCTCCCGCCGCCCGCGCGTCGACGGGCCGCGTTCCTGTCTCCGGCGGACGCCGGGAGGCGGCTCTGGTCTCGACGCCGGGAGGAGGCGGATCGTCGACGCGCCTGCCCCTGATCCTCATCGCGATCGTGCTGGTCGCGGGCGGCGGTGTGGCGGCGTACTTGACGTTTGGCAAGGGATCGGGCTCGAGCACGCCGACCCCGCCGCGGACCCCCGTGGCCGCCGCCACTCCGACCGCGGCCACGGCCGCACCTACCGAAGCCGTACCGGCCACCGCCACCCCGAAAGCGGGCGGGACGCCGCTGCCGTCGGTCACCGATCGGCGGCCGACCGCTGCGACCGCGACCACGGCTGCGAAGACTGCCGCGCCGACCGCGGCCCCGACCGCCACTCACGCCATGGTCGCAGCCGTCACCGCCGCGCCGACCCTGCCGCCCACCGCCGCGCCGACGCGGGCGGCGACGGCACCGCCGACCGCACCGCCCACCGCACCGCCGACGGCACCGCCCACCGCGCCGCCGACCGCACCGCCCACCGCGGAGCCAACGGCCGCCACCGCGCCGGCCGCGGAGGCGCCATCCCTCAAGGGCGTCGCCCCTCCGAAGTTCAAGCGAGGTCAGCAGCAGCTTTTGGACGTGCGCGGCACCAACCTGCGCGCGGAGCTCAAGGCGCGGTTCCAGCACAAGGGGAAGGACGCGGGCGCCGACGTACAAGTGTCCGGCCAGAGGGTGGTCGATCCGTCTCTGGCGAAGGTGCTGGTGGTGGTGGGTGCAAACGCGCCCACCGGCGCCTATTCGCTCACGATGGTCGACGGCAGCGGTAACGCTACCAACCCCGTCCCCTTCGAGGTGACGCAGTAGTGTTTCCCGGCATCCGGGACGACTTCCCGTCGCAGTGGCCCTGCGGACGTTGTAAACTCAATGGAATCAACAGTAAACCGGTTGGCGCGCAGAATGGATAAGTCTCCACCGCCGGTGGATGCGGCCTCGACCGGTGCCGTTGGGAAGGCTGCCAGGGGATTCCGTATGGAGCGATGCTTGCTGGCGGGGTTGATCGCGTTTCCGTTCGCCGTCCTTTTCGTTTCCGCCGGGTCCCTGCTGCCCGGTACCACCGCGACGTTCTTCTGCGCCCTGGGCGCGTACGGCCTCTGGCTGCTCCTGCAGCGCGGCCGCGAGCGCCGCGAGACCTCCGCCCGCGTCGGCGGTCCCCAGGAGTAGGGCGCCGGCCGGCGGTTGTCGAATCTGTAACTCTTCCGGCTACTAGTTCCGGAACCAGTTATGTAGCCACGTCGGTTACAAATGAGGGCGGGGCGAGTAGAGGCAGGGGCCGGACGTTAGCGACTGCCCACGTGCACGACGTAGCGGACGACGTCCTCATCGCGCTGGGCGCTGATCTCCCAGCAGCCCGCCTTCGGGATATCGATGCCGGCGAGAAGGAACGCCTTCCAGTCCTGCTCCCGGTAGGTGAGGGTCGCGCGTGCCGTCACCTGTGACGGCCTCTCGATCGAGGCGTGTAGCCGTGATCAACAGGGTGGGACCTCGTTGCGACGGTGAACGACGCGTTCGATTCCAGGCACGAACGGCGGATCCGGCGGTAGCGTCACGGGACAAGGAGCATTGGCGGCGAGTACGACGACGATTGCCAGGAGCATGTCGCCCTCTCCGCCGTCCAGACGCGACTATGGGCGATGTGTTAACGGGATGGGATCGCGTGGGTCACGAGCGGCGTGCGTAGTGGTCCGCGCCCAGGAAGTGCAGCGAGACGTACGGGCGATCGCCGATCACCCAACTGTCGTGCGGCACGGCGGGCACGTGGAAGAGGCTGCCTTCGTGCAGCTCGATGACGCGCCCGTCGTCGAACGCCACCGTGCAGGTGCCCGAGATCACGAGGCCGACGTGCTCGACGCTGCAGCGCGAAGCGCCCACGGTCGGGCCCACGTGGGCCGACCACTTCCAGCCCGGCTCGTAGAGCGCGCGGCCGAT
>Ga0114129_10011209_pt1 | contig 12778 bp, 11 predicted proteins | sample RhiMetdeltSRZDD1_FD_80071 | JGI IMG/M metagenome (GOLD analysis project Ga0114129, IMG submission 80071) | Populus rhizosphere microbial communities from Tennessee, USA - Rhizosphere MetaG P. deltoides SRZDD1 (version 2) (version 2) | ecosystem: Host-associated > Plants > Roots > Rhizosphere >...
CAGCCTTTTGACCTCGTCGCGGCCGGCGCGCGAGGCGGCGAACGCGCGTCCACGCAGATCGTCAACCGCGGTGGGGTGTCGATGCTGGGCCCGACCCTCATGAAGCTCGGGACGCCCGCGCAGCAGAAGCGGTTCCTGCCGCGCATCCTCACCGCCGAGGACCTGTGGTGCCAGGGCTTCTCGGAGCCGAACGCCGGGTCCGACCTCGCCAACCTCCAGACCCGCGCGGTGCTAGACGGAGATGACTTCGTCGTCAACGGGCAGAAGGTGTGGACCAGCATGGGCCACGTGGCCGACTGGTGCTTCCTGCTCGTGCGCACCGACCCCACCTCGGCGAAGCACAAGGGTATCTCGTTCCTGCTGGTGGACATGAAGACCCCGGGCATCACGGTGCGTCCGCTGCGGCAGATCACTGGCGAGGCCGAGTTCAACGAGACCTTCTTCGACAACGTCCGGGTGCCGCGCGAGAACCTCGTGGGCAAGCTGAACGAGGGCTGGAGCGTCGCCATCACCACGCTCGCCTACGAGCGCGACCTGCTCACCTTCATCCGCCACATCTCGCTGCGCAACGCGCTCCACCGCCTCGTGAAGCTCGTCCAGGCCCGCGGCAAGAGCGCCGACCCGGTGGTGCGGCAGAAGATCGCCGAGCTGTGGATCGGCGAGCAGGCGCTGCAGCTGAACGGCTACCGGAGCCTCACCAAGATCCTGCGCGGTGGCCAGCCGGGGCCGGAGGGCTCGACGTCCAAGCTCTTCTGGAGCCAGCTCGACCAGGAGCTCGCGCTGGTGGCCACGCAGGTCATCGGCCCCTACTCGCAGATCGCCGAGGGCTCCTCGTGGGCCCCCGACGACGGGCAGTGGCAGTTCTACGAGCTGCTCGCTCGCGGCAGCGGCATCCGGGCCGGGACCACCGAGATCCTCAGGAACATCCTGGGCGAGCGCGTGCTGGGCCTTCCCAAGGACTGACGACTCCTTCCGACATCGAGGACACCATGGCAGACCTGCTCTACGAGGTGAAGGACAAGGTCGCGACGATCACGCTGAACCGTCCCGACAAGCTCAACGCGTTCACCGGCGACATGATCGAGGCGTGGGCGCGCTCGCTCGGCGAGGCCCAGGCCGACGACAACGTCAACGTCGTCGTCGTCACCGGCGCCGGCCGGGCGTTCTGCTCGGGTGGCGACGTCGGCCGCATGCGGCAGGGCGAGCCGACGGCGCTCGACGGGAAGAACTCGCTGTGGGAGGGCGTGCACCGCGTGCCCAAGCAGCTCGAGCAGATGGACAAGCCCGTCATCGCGATGGTCAACGGGCTGGCCGTCGGCGCCGGCATGGGCATGTGCGTCATGTGCGACATCCGCGTGGCCGCCCAGAGCGCGCGCTTCTCGACCGGCTACGTGCGGGTCGGGCTCGTGCCCGGCGACGGCGACACCTACTTCCTGCCGCGTCTCGTGGGCGCCGCCAAGGCGCTCGAGCTCCTGTGGACCGCCGACTTCCTCGAGGCGCCCGAGGCCCACCGGCTCGGCATCGTCCAGCGCGTGGTGCCCGACGCCGAGCTGAAGGACGCGACCTACGCGCTCGCCCGCCAGATCGCCGACGGCCCCCAGATCCCGGTCCGGATGATCAAGCGGCTCGTCTACCAGAGCCTGAAGCTCGATCTGCGGACGCACCTCGACCTGGTCAGCTCGCACATGTCGATCGTTCGCCAGACCGCCGACCACGCCGAGGGTGTGGCGGCCTTCAAGGAGAAGCGGCCGGCGAAGTTTCGCGGGAAGTAGGCTCGGAGGGGGCTTTGCCCCCCTTCCGACGGTCGTCGCACGCCTTTGGCGTGCTCCTCCCTGCCTCCCCCCAGAACAAGAGACGGGATTGCGCCGGCAAGCCGGCGCTCAAACTGGCTACCCCAGCGGCGTGACGCCGGCTTTGTGGCGTTGGGCGAGTTTTTGGTAGCCCTCGGGGTTGCGGCGGACCCACTGCTCGGCGGGGGTGCCGGCGAGGGGGCCGCGGACTTTGGCGGGGGCGCCGATGGCAAGCGTGCCGTCGGGGATCTCGGTCCCGGGTGTCACGAGCGCGCCGGCGGCCACCATTGCCCGGACGCCGACGCGGACGCCGTCGAGCACGGTGGCGCCGTTGCCGATGAGACATTCCTCGGCGAGCCAGGCGGCGTGCACCGTGCAGTTGTGGCCGATCGTTGCGCCGGGACCGACCTCCACCCCTTGGGTGCCGTTGACGTGCAGCACCGCGCAGTCCTGCACGTTGGCGCCGGCGTGGACGACGATCGGCTGGAAGTCGGCCCGGACGACCGCGTTGTACCAGACCGATGCGCGCTCCTCGATCGTCACGTCGCCGACGATGACCGCCGTCGGCGCGATGAACGCGGACGGATGCACGCGCGGAGACTTTCCCTCGAAGCTGAACAGTGGCATGGGTGGCGCCCTCGCAGTATCCTCGAATTGCCCTCATCTTACGCGAAGCCGCACTGCCTCGAGCGGCGGGGCGCGCGAAGCGAGGTTCGCGATGACATACCCGAGGATCGCTGCCGTGGCCACGGCCACGCCCGTGCAGCGCTTCACGCAGGACGAGCTGCTGCGCCTGGCCGGCTACGGCGACGTGCGGCGCCGCGGGTTCTTCGAGGCCAGTGACATCACGGGTCGGCACCTCTACATCGATCGCGAGCACTTCCGCCCCAACGAGTCCGTCGACGAGCTGAATGCGCGCTTTCGCCGCGGCGCCCTCGAGCTGAGCGAGCGCGCCGCCCGGACGGCGCTCGACCGCGCGGGCTGGCGCGCCGAGGAGCTCGACTTCATCGCCACCACCACGTGCACGGGACGGATGACGCCGAGCCTCGACGCGCACCTCGTGTCGCGCCTGGGCTGCCGGCCCGGGGTGCAGCGCGTGCACGTCGGCGACACCGGCTGCGCCTCGGCGGTGGTCGCGCTGCAGCAGGCGTGGAACCACCTGCGCGCGTTCCCCGGCCACCGCGCGCTGGTCCTCGCCGTCGAGATCTGCTCGGCCGCCTACTTCCTGGACGAGCGCCTGGAGAGCGCCGTCGCCCACGCCATCTTCGCGGACGGCGCCGGCGCGCTGGCGCTCTCCGCCGACGGCGCCGGGCCGGCGATCCTCGAGCACCGCACGCTGTTCCGTCCCGAGCACCTCGACGCCATGGGCTTCGAGTACCCGGGCGGGCGTCCCCGCGTGATCCTCTCGAAGGACGTCCGGCGGATCGGCAGCGGGATGATGGGCGAGATGGTCCAGCTCCTCCTGGACGCCCAGGGGCTCAAGCGCGAGGACGTCAGCGACTGGGTCCTGCACTCGGCCGGGCGCCGCGTGCTCGACCGCGTCCGCGCGCTGCTCGACCTCGACGAGGAGGCGCTGACCCACGCACGCGCCGTGCTCCGCGAGTACGGCAACATGTCCTCCGCCACGATCCTGTTCGTGCTCGAGCGCGCGCTGCGGCGGGAGGGCACACCGGGCGAGTGGGCGGTGATGGTCGGCCTCGGCCCCGGCTTCGCCGCCGAGGGGGCATTGCTGAGGTGGTGACGGCGCTGCCGCGGGAGGAGGAGGCGCGCGAGCGGCTGGACGGGCCACTGCCGCCGGCCGCCCTGGGCGCGACGCTCGACGACATGGATCGGCTCAACGCCTGGTTCGGCGGCTACGCGCTGACGCTGGCCCGGCTGCGGCGCGCCGAGGCGCGGCTTCCCCGCGGCCGGCGGCTCGTCGTCGTGGACGTCGGGGGCGGCCGCGGCGACTTCGCCGTCAACGTCGTGCGCTGGGCGCGCCGCCGTCGGCGGCCCGTGCTCGTCCTGGTGGTCGACAGCGATCCCGCCACGCTGGCACTGGCCCGCCGGCGCACGGCCCGCTATCCGGAGATTGCGCTCGTGCAGGCCGACGCCACGGCGCTGCCGCTGCGCCCCGGCGCCGCCGACGTGGCCGTGGCCTCGCTCACGCTGCACCACCTCGACCAGGACGCCGCGGTCGGCTGCCTGGCCGCCATGGCCGCCGCCTCGTCACTCGCGGTGGTGAACGACCTGCTGCGCACGCGCGCGTCGCTGGCGCTCGTGTGGCTGGCCACCCGCGTGTTGCGCCTGCACCCGGTGTCGCGCCACGACGGGCCCCTGTCCGTACGGCGCGCTTACTCGGCCGACGAGCTGGCGGGGCTCGCCCAGCGCGCCGGGGTCCACGCCCGCGTCCGCCAGTATCCGTGGCTGGCGCGCGTCGTGGCCGAGATCGCATGAGCCAGCGGCACGCCGATGTCGTGGTGGTCGGGGCGGGGCCGGCCGGGGCGGCCGCGGCGCTGCTGCTCGCGGAGCACGGGCTCGACGTCGTCGTGCTCGACCGCGCCGAGCTGCCGCGGTCGCGCATCGTCTGCGGCGAGTACCTGAGTCCCGAGGCCGCCCGCCTCCTCGACCGCCTCGGGGTGCTCAAGGCCGTGGACGCGGCCGGGGCGGCCCCGCTGGCCGGCATGCGGATCACCGCGCCCGACGGCACCGCGGTGGTCGCACGCTACCGCGAGCTCGGCGGCTGGCGCCCGTATCGCCAGAACGCGATGGGCGTCCGCCGCGCCGCCCTCGACGGTGCGCTGGTGGAGCGGCTGCGCGGGGCGCCGGTCGACCTCCACGAGCAGACGCGCGTCGTGGACGTGATCGTCGAGGGAGATCGCGTCGTGGGGGTGCGCGCCGAGGACCGCGACCGGCGGCCGGTCGAGGTGCGGGCGCGCGTAGTGGTCGGCGCCGACGGTCGCGCCTCGGTCGTCGCGCAGCGGCTGGGGTGCCGGCACCCGCACCGACTGCGCCGCATGGCGCTCATCACCTACGTCAGCGGGCTCGCCGACTGCCGCGAGCTCGGCGAGATCTTCGTCGATCCTCCCGACTACGCGATTCTCAACCCCGTGGCCCCGGATCGGGTGAACCTGGGGCTGGTGGTACCGCTTGCCCACGCCGCCCCCTGGAGCGGCCGGCTCGACGACTTCCTGCTCGCCCGTGTGCACCAGCTGCCCCACCTGGCCCGGCGGCTCGGCGGGGCGACGCGGGTGGCCCCGATCCACGCCCTGGGACCGCTCGCCCACCGGGTGACGCCGCCTCGTGTCGGTGGGGTGCTCCTGATCGGGGATGCCGCAGGGTTTTACGATCCGTTCACGGGCGAGGGGGTCTTCACCGCGCTGCGCTCGGCCGAGCTGGCCACGGAGACCATCGCCGGCGCGCTGCGCGACGGCGATCCGTCCGCCGAGCGGCTCGCCGCGTACGGGCGGGCGCGCCACGACGCGTTCGCCGGCAAGGAGCGCGTGACGCGCGGGCTGCAGCTCCTCATCGGCCACCGCCGGCTCGCTACCCTCGCCTGCCGCCTGCTCGCGCGGCGCCCGGACGCCCTGGACGCTCTGCTCGGCGTCTTCGGCGACTACGTCCCGCCGCGCGCGCTGCTCTCGCTCCTCCGCGGATAGGTCCGTTCGCGGGGGGCGGTTGACCCCGCGGCCTCCGGTGGTCTAGAGTCCCACCGCACCAGCCAGCCACCGGCCCGTTCAGGGCCCGGCAGCCAGCCCGACGGTACATCCGATCTCGACGAGGGATTGCCATGTCGAGCCTGGACTGGCTGCGCCGACTCTCCGGAGTCCTGATCCTGGCTAGCGTCGTGCTCGTCGCCGGCAGTCATCGCGCCGAACGGGCGGTGGCCGACGAGGCCGAGGAGCCGCCCGCGGAGGAAGAAGCCGATCCCGCGGAGGTGGCCATCGGCGAGCGCCTCTTCCTGGAGCCCCGCTTCGCCCAGCACTTCTTCGCCCTGAGCGCTGGCGATGCCAACGCCGCCGTCCCGGCTGATCCGGTCATGGACGACACGGTGACGACCAACGATCCGGTCCCCGGACCGTTCGCGGGGCTGTCGATGAACTGCCGCGCCTGCCACCTGGTCGACGAGCACACCGGCGTCCCCGGCGCTGGCAACCGGACGTACTCCGACTTCGCCCGACGCAGCCCGGTCCCGGAGCGCCTGGACGGTCAGCCACAACGGTGCGCAACGCGCCACCGCTCGTCAACGCCTCGCTCGCCCGGCGCAGGTTCGTCCTGCACTTCGACGGCGAGTTCGCGCGGGTCGAGGACCTGGTGGTGGAGACACTGATCGGTCGCAATTTCGGCTGGCTGCCGACCGAGCGCCGGGCCGCGCTCGCCCACATTGCCCGCGTCATCCGCAAGGACGACGGCACCGGCGACCTGGCGCAGGAGTTCGGCGGGGCGTACCGGGTCGTCCTGCGCGGCACCGACCCCGGGCTGCCGCCGGAGCTCGTGCTGCCGCCACGCTTCCGCCTCGACGTGACGCGCGCCTCCGACGTGCAGATCGTCGCCACCGTGGCCCGGCTGATCGGCGCCTACCTGCGATCGCTCGAGTTCGCCCGCGACGAGACCGGCGCCTTCAGCGGCTCGCCCTACGACGCCTTCCTGGTCAAGAACCACCTGCCGCGGGCGCCGGCTTCGGGCGAGTCCGACGCGGACTACAGCCGGAGGCTGCGGGCGCGCGTCGACGCCCTGAAGCACCCGCGTTGGGTCACGCCCCAGGACGGCACCCTGCGACTGCACGACCCGCCGTTCGCGTTCGGACCGCTGGAGCTGGCCGGGCTCACGGTCTTCCTCGCCGAGCCCGGGCTCCGCCCGTTGTCGGCGGGCGCGATTCAGCGGGGCGGGATCGGCAACTGCGTCGCGTCTCATCCCGCCCCCAGCTTCACGGATTTCGGCGTGCACAACACCGGCGCGGCCCAGAGCGAGTACGACGCGCTCCACGGGCCCGGACGGTTCGCCGCCCTCGTCATCCCGGGACTGCGCACCCGCAATGCGAACCCCGAGGCGTACCTGCCGGCATCGCCGCGCCATCCAGACGCGCCCGGTCCGTTCCGCAGCATCCCGAACGTGAACCAGCCGGCCCTCACGGATCTCGGGGTCTGGAACGTCTACGCCAACCCGGCCCTGCCGCGTCCCCAGCTCCGGCTCCACGCACTCTTGTGCGAGCGACTGCTCTGCCCGCCGGACGAGGTCCTGACCCGCGCGGTGGCACGGTTCAAGACACCCGGCCTGCGCGACCTCGGCCACTCCGGGCCGTACCTGCACACGGGGCGCGCCGACACGCTGGAGGCGGTGCTGGGCCTCTACGCGGAGTTCTCGGCGCACGCACGCGGCGGCACCATGCGGAACCCTGCGCCCGAGCTGCAGGGCATGGCCCTGAGGGGTCCCGACATCACGGCCCTGGCCGCGTTCCTGCGCGCCCTCAACGAGGACTACGAGTGACGAGCTAGCGGCCGACGCCCACGTCGAGCTTGTACTGTTCGCGACGGCCGGTGTAGGTGTAGTGGGCTGTCACCACGACCGACACTGGGGGGCTGATGGCCACGCGATCCGACAACCTGCCACGGCGGTTCGCTCGCATCTACACCGCGGCGATCACGGACGTCATGGACGAGCTGGGGCTCTTGCGGCAGACGCTGCCCCACGCCATTCAGCCGCTCACGCCCGACATGCGGCTGGCGGGCTACGCCTTCACCGCCCGCGGCCGGGTTCATCGCGGCAAGCCCCGCGAGCGTGACGCCACGCTCCGCCGCTTCCTGGGCATGCTGGGCGCCGTACCGGCCGACTCCGTGCTGGTGCTGGCCGCCAACGACAACGAGGCCGCCCACTTCGGGGAGCTGTCGGCCGAGTGGTTCCGTGCCCGCCGGGTCCGCGGCGCCGTCATCGATGGCAGCACCCGCGACGCCGCCTACATCTCGCGCGTGCGCTTTCCGACCTTCGTGCGCTACCGCACGCCGCAGGACTCGGTGCCACGCTGGCGCGTGAGCGACTGGGGCCAGCCGCTCACCATCGGCGGGGTGCGGGTGAGTCTCGGCGACATCGTGGTGGGCGACCTCGACGGCGTGGTCGTCGTGCCCCGGCGCGTCGCGGTCGAGGTGCTCAAGCGCTGCGAGGCCCTGGTGGGGACGGAGAACAAGGTCCGTACGGCGGTGAAGCGCGGGATGACCCCGCTGGCGGCGTACGAGAAGTTCGGGGCGTTCTAGACGTCGTCGATCTGGACGCAGGCGTCGCAGTCTTGGGCGTCGCCGCAGACGGGGCAGAGGCCGGTGTCGCGGCGCCACTGGCGACTCTCCTCGTCGCGGATGGCCGCGGCGAGCTCGGTGCCCAGCTCGTCGGTCAGGCGCGCCTGGTCGTCGGCGAGCTCACGTAGCCCTGCTCCGGCCGACAGCCGATCGACCATGATGGCGAAGGCGTTGCGGATGAGCGCCCGGTACTCGTCCACGTAGGCCAGCAATCGCAGGATCTCGGGCCGCTCACGGATCAGCAGGACCCGGAGCTCGGGGGTGAGCCGGTTGGGCGGGGCCACGATGCGGTTGCCGTCGTCGCTGAGGCGGAGGACGACGCCACGCTGCCAGAGAGTTGCCAGGAGACTGCTCGCGCTCATCGGCGTCGCACCTCGATCGGTCGTCACGCTTCGCGGGCGCGCTCCTGCGTGCGTCATGCCATCGTGAGGGACGCGGCAATTTCAAGTGCTTGGGCGGGCGGGTGATTCGACGCCGGAGCGATCCGTAAACTTTCTCGACCTCGGAGGCGGGCGCGGAGAGGGCCGGAGACGAGCGAGCGCTAGCGGCGGCGGCGCGACGGACGGGCCGGGGCGTCGGTGCGCGGGGCCGGGTCGTCCGGCACCTCACCGAGGCCGGCGATCTCGGGCAGGCCGGCTTCCTTCAGCGGCTTGTTGACCCGATCGCGGATCCACTTGCCGTCCCACCACTCCATCGGCGTCACCGAGATGCCGGCGACCAGCACCTCGAAGTGCAGGTGATCGCCGACGGCGAGGCCGGTGGTGCCGCTGCGGCCGAGCTCCTGGCCCTTCGTGACCGCGTCGCCGGTCTTGACGGCGATCGACGACAGGTGCGCGTACAGGGTCTGCAGGCCGAGGCCGTGGTCGAGGATCACCGTGTTGCCGTAGATCGTGAGCGGGCCGGCGAAGGCGACCTGGCCGGCGTTGGCCGCGGGCACCGGCGACAGCTTGGTGGACGCCAGGTCGAAACCGACGTGGACCTGGGTGTCGACCGTCTTGCCCTGATAGACGTAGGTCCGGGTCTCGGCGAAGTTCGAGAACACCTTGGTGTTGCGGGGCTGGACGAACGGGCCCTCCCAGAGCGGCTTGTCCGCCGTCTTCGTGCCGAGCTTGAGCTTCTCCTCCTCGGCCTGGCGACGCTGGTCCCGGTTGATCGTCAGGAAGCCCTCGATGAGCGGCTGGCTCGGCGGCCGCTGCGGCAGCAGCTCCGGCACCTTGGCCTCGAGGAAGGCGTCCGTGATCTGGATCGTGTCCTTCGGGAACGGCCGCGGCTTCAGCTCGGCCGGGACGGTGCGGGTGGCGACGTTGCCGGCCTCGTCGCGGGCCGTCACGGCCAGCGGGGTGCCGGCCGCGAAATCGTGCGGCAGCGCGATCAGTGCCACGCGGGCGCCCTTGTCCGGCGGACCGTAGGCATAGCTCGGGAAGACCCGCGGGCCGACGCTGACGTCGATGCGGGCGGCCTCCCCCGCCCGGAACGCGATCATCACGGCGCCGCCCCGGGAGACGTACCGGGTCGACGAGAGGATCTCCACGCGCGGCGGCGTGAGGTCGATCGTGACCGGCTGCGAGAGCAGGGCGGTCTCCTTCATGCGCCACGGGCGCCAGAAGTCGTCGCTGCCCCACACTTCCAGCGTGGCGCCGCCCTCCTTGAGGCCCAGCGCCGCGCTCTCGATCTTCACGGGCAGCTGCAGGGTCCGCGTGCCGGGCGCCTCCGTCGAGGCCACGGTGACCGGCTTGCCCCCCTGGACCACGCGCACCTCGCTCCGCCGCAGGCTGCCCCGGGCGGCCTGCAGCGTGACGGTAAACGAGGTGTTGTGACCGAGGAAGCGCGGGGCCTGCGCGACGGCCTTGACGCCGGCAACCGACTGGCGCCACACGAGATACGAGGTGGAGCCCACGACCGCGAGGAGCAGGAACAACACCAGGAACACCCAGGCCTTCGTCCGGGACCGCTGAGGCACGACGAGGATCATAGCAGAGGCCCCCTCCAGACCCGGAGCGTTGCTTGACACCCCCTGGGGGGGTCGATAGATTGACGCGGTGTCCACCGTCTGGCTGGTTCCCGCCTTCCCGCTGGCCGGGGCCCTCCTCAACGTCTTCCTCGGCCGTCTGATCGGCCGGCGCGCCCACTGGATCGCGGTCCCGGCCCTGGCCGGGTCGTTCCTGGCCTCCTGCGCGGTGGCCTCGCGGGCGTGGTCGGGCGGGGCCTTCACGACGACGCTCTTCACGTGGATCGTGGCGGGCGACTTCGAGACCGGCGTCACCGCTTACGTCGACTCCCTCACGGCGGTGATGCTACTGGTCGTGACCGGCGTCGGCTTCCTGATCCACCTCTACTCGGCCGGCTACATGCACGACGACCCGGGGTACGCGCGCTTCTTCGCCTACCTGAACCTGTTCGTCTTCTCGATGACGATGCTCGTGCTGGCCGGCAACTTCCTGCTCCTCTACGTGTTCTGGGAGGCGGTCGGTCTCTGCTCCTATCTGCTGATCGGCTTCTGGTACACGCGGCCGGCGGCGGCCCAGGCCGGCAAGAAGGCGTTCATCGTCAACCGGGTGGGCGACTTCGGCTTCGGGCTGGGGATCATGTGGCTGTGGACGGCGCTCGGGACGCTCGAGTACACCGCGGTCTTCAAGGGCGCGGAGACGCTACCGGCCGCCACCGCGACGGGCATCGCGCTGCTCCTCTTCATGGGCGCGTGCGGCAAGTCGGCCCAGCTGCCGCTGCACACGTGGCTGCCCGACGCGATGGAGGGGCCCACGCCGGTCTCCGCGCTGATCCACGCGGCCACCATGGTGACGGCCGGCGTGTACATGGTGGCCCGCAGCCACGCGCTCTTCGAACGCTCGGGCTCGGCCCTGGAGGTCGTGGCCTGGGTCGGCACGATCACCGCGGTCTTCGCGGCGACCATCGGCCTCGTCCAGACCGACATCAAGCGGGTGCTGGCGTACTCTACGATTAGCCAGCTGGGCTACATGTTCGCGGCTGTCGGGCTGGGCGCGTACGTGGCGGGCATCTTCCACCTGGTCACCCACGCCTTCTTCAAAGCGCTGCTCTTCCTCGGGGCCGGCAGCGTCATCCACGGGCTGCACGGCGAGCAGGATCTGCGGAAGATGGGCGGCCTGTCCTACAAGATGCCGATCACCGCGACCACGATGTGGGTGGGCGGCCTCGGCCTGGCCGGCGTCCCCCCGCTGGCGGGGTTCTTCTCCAAGGACGAGATCCTCACCGCGGCGATCAGCCACGGGGCGCCGATCTTCCTGCTGCTCCTGGCCGGCGCCCTCATGACGGCCTTCTACACGTTCCGGCTCCTGTTCCTGGCCTTCAGCGGTGCCCCGCGGATGGGCAAGGAGGTTCTGCACCACGCCCACGAGTCGCCGTGGATGATGACGTGGCCGCTGGTCCTGCTCGCGTTGCTCACGGTCGTGGCCGGCTTCGTCATGGGGCTGCCGCTCGACGGCACGCGCTTCGCGCACCGGCTGGCGTCGGTCTTCGCGCTCCACGACGTCGAGCACTCGAAGCTGGTGCCGCTGCTGTCGGTCGTCGTGGTGGTCGTCGGCTTCGCGCTGGCCTTCTCCCGCTACAAGGTCGCGCCCGTGAAGCCGGAGCGGATCGGGCAGCCGAGCACGCCGCTGCGCGCCCTCCTGCTCAACGCCTACTACGTCGACGCCCTCTACGACCGGGTGATCGTGCGGCCGCTCCTCGCGCTGTCGTTCGTGCTGGCTCGCGTCTTCGACCTGGGCGTGCTGGACGGCATCGTCAACGGCCTGGGTCGGGCGGTGGTGACGGCGGCGGGCGAGCTGCGTCGCCTGCAGACCGGCTACGTCGTGAACTACGCGCTCACGATGCTCGCCGGCGCGGTCGTCCTCGTCGCCTTCCTGCTGGTTCGATGAGCGTCCGGTCCCCCGCGGCATGAAGCTCGGGCTGCTCACGGTCGTCACCTTCCTGCCGGCGCTCGGCGCCGTCGCCCTGGCCCTCGTGCCGCGCCGCCTGGACCAGGTGCAGCGGCTGGGCGCGCTCGTGGTGAGCCTGGTGACCTTCGCCGTCTCGATCCCGCTGTGGACCGGGTTCGACGGGGACAGCGCCGAGGTCCAGTTCGAGGAGCTCGGTCGCTGGATGCCGTCCCTGGGCGTCAGCTACCACATCGGCGTCGACGGCATCAGCCTGCTCCTCGTCCTGCTGACGACGTTCCTCATGCCGCTCGCGCTGGCCTCGGCGTGGCACGCCATCGAGGACCGCACCAAGGAGTTCGTCATCACGATGCTGCTCCTGGAGACGGGGATGCTCGGGGTGTTCGTGAGCCTCGACCTCTTCCTCTTCTTCGTCTTCTGGGAGGCGATGCTGATCCCGATGTACCTGATCATCGGAGTGTGGGGGGGCGCCAACCGCATCTACGCCGCGGTGAAGTTCGTGCTCTACACGATGGTCGGCTCCGCGCTGATGCTCGTCGCGATCCTCGCCCTGTACTACCAGCACGGGGCGGCGACGGGCGCCTACACCTTCGACGTGCCAACGCTGGCGCGGTGGGTGGTGCCGCCCGGGCTCGGCCAGAACCTCATGTTCCTGGCCTTCGCCCTGGCCTTCGCCATCAAGGTGCCGCTGTTCCCCTTCCACACCTGGCTGCCCGACGCCCACGTGGAGGCGCCGACGGCGGGCTCGGTCATCCTGGCCGGCGTGCTGCTGAAGATGGGGACCTACGGCTTCCTGCGGTTCTGCCTGCCG
>Ga0114129_10011212_pt1 | contig 12777 bp, 14 predicted proteins | sample RhiMetdeltSRZDD1_FD_80071 | JGI IMG/M metagenome (GOLD analysis project Ga0114129, IMG submission 80071) | Populus rhizosphere microbial communities from Tennessee, USA - Rhizosphere MetaG P. deltoides SRZDD1 (version 2) (version 2) | ecosystem: Host-associated > Plants > Roots > Rhizosphere >...
ACGGTCATGTCGTGCTCGGATCCACCGGCGGCGAGCACACGTCCGTCGGGTAGCTGGACGTAATGACAGCAGAACAGATCGGGACGACCAGGAAACGCGGTTGGCGTTATCAACGGGCCAGGCGCGGGCGGTGGACCTCCTGGAGGGTACGCCTTTGGATCGAAGAGGTAGTACAGTGGTGCGTACATGGCCGCTTCGACGTGGCCACTGAAGCACAGGACCTTCCCGGTGTGGAGTAGCACGGCGTGCAGCACGAACAGACCGCGCGTATCGGGCATCGTCACGCCGAACCCGTCGTCGATCGTCGTCGGACTGATGTTGAAGCGGGCCGCGCCCGTCCACTGTCCGTCGGTACCGGGAGGCATGGATATGTTCTCTCGATTATTGCGAAGAGGCGTGGCTCGTGCGCGAACGCGTCCTCGAGGCAGACCTACGACTTAAGAAGTTCATTGGGGAGTGTTCACCAAATGGACAAGAAAGCGTTCTGCGACGAGATGGCGATCAAGCTCGTGAGCCTCGACCGCTACTTTCATTTGCAACGCGGCGTTCCGCCCGCCACCGCGCATAAGGCTGACCAACAGGAGAAACTGCGTCCTCGCCGCGAAGAGGCGCAGGCGCGCGTCGCAGTCCTGCGAGGACGGTTGGGTACCGTTTGTGCCGATGCAGCGCCGCTCACCGATGCAGTACGAACTGAGATCGAGCAGCAGTTGGCAGCGGTCATGGAGCGGTTGAAATAGGCAATCTGCGAGTTCACTCGACAGCTCAAGCTCGGGACAAGTGGCCCGATGAGGTCGAAATCCTGGACTGATGAAGCACGCCTCTGGCCACGGCGAGCACGAGGGCCAAGGCGACGACTGCCCCTAGCGCGCCACCGAACGCGCGCAGCGGCGGAGCCACACGGCGGGCTGAATTCCGGTCGTGATGCTTGCTGCGACCGCTGGCCAGATATCGACCAGGACAAAGGCCCAGCGAACGGTTGACTCGCCGCTGATCGAACTGGCAACCACGCCCGCAGTCTCGTCAACGCCAATATGGCTACCCAGGGCCGCCGCACCGACCCAACGTTGTCTCTAGGGACTGTTGTCGCAGCGACAATCTGAGATGTTATGTCGATAGCAGTCAAGAGATGCACCTGCTGATTTGAGGTACGAGACTGCGGCAGTCTCATGCAAGGAACGCGCGTGACAGGAGGAACCAAAACCAAATCGGGGAGCCGCGCGATGCGCGGCTCCCCGATTTGAATGGTGGGCCGTCAAGGACTCGAACCTTGGACCCGCTGATTAAGAGTCAGCTGCTCTACCAACTGAGCTAACGGCCCGTCTCACCTCTACAGCACACTCGCACTCGCGTCGCGATACTCGACACCACCAAGTGGTGCGCCCGGCAGGAGTCGAACCTGCGGCCTTTGGCTTCGGAGGCCAACGCTCTATCCAGCTGAGCTACGGGCGCAAGGCAGCCATGATCGCTACTTACCGAGCGGCTGTCAACCGCGAGTCGCGGGCCGAGTCGTTACGCCGCTCGTGACGCGACTGGCAACCCGCTGCTCACGAGCACGATCTTCCCTGTGATGCCGCCTGCCCCGAGCAGCTCGTGCGCCCGCCTGGCCTCGGTCAGCGGAAATCGATGCGCAATGAGGGGCTTGATCCTTCGCTCTCGAAGAAGGTGCAGCAGGGCGGTCAAGTCCTGCCGGAACCACGCCGGCTTCAGCCGCTTCAGCCACTGAATGCTGTAGGGGAGCACACGCTTCCGGCCCGGCAGGAGCCAGCCGCCGGCGATGAACACGCCGAAGATCGCGATTCCGCGAAAGCGATGTCGACGACCGGGATGAGCCGAAGTCGATCGCCCTCCATGTAGCGACGAAGTAAGCCCGTAGGCCACGACAGTCCCGCCAGGACGGACCGCCTTACGGGAGCGCCAGATGTGGCCCCCACCGATCCCGTCGAATACGACCTCGACACCCTGAGTCAGGCGGTGAACTTCTTCGACGAAGTCGCGCTGCTGATAGTCGATCGGGACACCGCCCAGATCGGAAACGGCCGACGCCGCCCGGGCCGAACAGGTACCGTACATCTCGAGCCCGGCGAGGCGCCCAAGCTGCAAGAGCGCCGAGCCGACGCCGCCTGCCGCGCCGTGAATCAGCACGCGCTGGCCCGCTCCGACTTTGGCGCAGCGATGCAGCATCTGGTACGCCGTCACGTAGTTCAGGACGAGACTCACCGCCTCGGCGGCGTCCAGGCCAGAGGGCACCAGGACCAGCTCGCGCTGGGGAAGGCAGACGAACTCCGCGTAGGCGCCGCTGATCGGCAATGCGGCGACAATCTGGCCTGGCTCGATCCCAGAGGTACCGACGCCGAGACGATCGACCTCGCCGACGAGATCCCACCCCGGTGTGAAAGGCAGCGTGGGGGTCTCGGGATGAATGCCCTCGCGCATCATCACGTCGGGTAGTGAGACACCGGCCGCCAGCACTCTGAGCCGCACTCCACCACGCGTCGGCTGGGGCCGCTCCTCCTCCAGCAACTCCAGCGCGTCGGGCCCGCCGTAGTGACGGACAACGATGCGCCTGTGTCTCACCGACTACCGCCTGCTGTCCGCAGCCTTGACGAAGGCGCCCACTTCGGCCACGACTTGCTTGTGGTGCCCGACCCACAGATGGCCGCCGCTCGCGTAGCCGACGAAACGAGCACCAGGAATCTGCGCCGCGGTGTAGCGCGCAGCGTCGTAGGTTCCAAAGCGATCGTCGGCCGTGCTCATCGCGAGCGTCGGTGCCTGAATGCTTTCGAGTTCGTAGCGTGACAGGGTGGAAACCACCGCGGCGTCGTTTACCAATCCCTGCCTCCGCGAACTAATCGGCAGAATATGCTCGAGGACCAGCGCGACGCGCGCCTGCTCGTCCGCATTCGCACTCGTCACCACGTCCGGAGGCGTGGCGAGAATGGCGCCGATCATGGTTCGCCGCACCAGCCTGGTCGAGGCCCAAAACAGGAAATCTGACCGGAGCGCTGTGTCGAACAGAAATCGCGTCCAGCGTGGAGCCTTCACCGGCGCGTCGCCGCCGGGCCGCGGCACGTATGCAGCCGGAACGACGAGGACGAGTGCCGCACACCGCTCCGGATGCCTCAGCGCAAACTGCAGTGACGACGGGGCGCCGGCCGAGATGCCGACAATCGCCGCCCGACGAATATCCAGGGCGTCGAGCAGACAGGCGTGCGCGTCGGCCTGCGCCGGTGCCGATGCGTCGGGCGGAAGAGGCGTGCGCAGGTAGCCGAAGCGGGACATGGCGATCACGCGCAATTCCGCGGCCGCCAGGTCCCCGGTGAATTCCATCACCTGGTCGAACCCTCCGCCTGCCCCGTGGACGATCAGCACCGGCGTGCCGGTCCCTAGGCTTGCGTACTCGATCGGCCCACATCGAGTCTGGATGATCTGACTGCCCGTCGAGATACGATCGAAGGCGCGATCGATGTCGCGGCGGTAGGCAATGGAGACGCCCGCGGCCAGCGCGACGATAACGACTGCCGCCAGGATTAACGCGATCCGCCGCCGCGGTTTCATTTCCGGTGATCGGCTGCTACGTCCGCGCTCGCAGCAGCCATCCGACGGTCAGTCCAACCGTACACGCCGCGCTACCAACGCCGATCGCGCGTGGGTCCAATTGCGTCATCATGATCGTCACCGACGCGAAGCCCAGGACCGGCAGCACCGGCACGCCGCGAATCGTGCCGATGACGGCGAAGGGTCGACGAAGCTCGGGATGGGTGCGGCGCAGGATGACGACCGTGGCGTTCACGGCCAGAAACACGACGTAGACCGCGAAGTCGGTGACGGCAGCGACCATCGCGAAGTCCCCGACGGCGGCGAACGCCGTCGCGATACCGCCTACAGCAACGATGGCGCGTATGGGCGTCTGACGCCCTGGATGCACGATGGCGAACGGCTGTGGCATCGCACCGGCTTTGGCCATCCCATACGTGACTCGCGACGCCGCGGTGAGCGCTAGCAACGTCGTGTTCGTGGTGGTGAGCACCGCGATCGCCGCCACGAGCGTGGCACCTCGATCTCCGAGGACATGCGCCATGACGTCAGCCAGCGGACGGGGCGACGCCGCCAACGCGTCGGCTCCCAGCACGCTCACCGCACCGATCGCCACCGCCACGTACAGCGCCGTCGAAAGTCCCAGGGCCAGCAGGAGCGCGCGGGGCACCGTTCGCGACGGATCCCGAGTCTCCTCCGCGAGCGTGATGACCTCGTCGAAGCCGATGAAGGCAAAGAACACGAGCGCGGCGGCCGACAGCACGCCGCCGAGGCCGCGCCCCGAGAAGAGGTCGACGTCGCCCACATGCGGGAGGCCGATCGCCGCGACGAGCACCAGACCGGCAACCTGCACGGCGCTGAGACCGACCGTGAGCCGCGCCGACTGCTTGATGCCGAGCATGCTTACCGCCGAGGCGAACACCAACAACGCGAGCGAGGCGAGCCGGACGTCGACGTCGACGAAATATCTAACGTATCGAGCGAACCCGATGGACACGGTGGCCGAGGCCACCACGAGTCCCAGAATCATGGTCCAGCCAACGACGAACGCCAGCCATTCGGGCATCGCGTGCCGGGTGTACTCGTACTCGCCCGCGGCACTTGGGAACATCGAGCTCAGCTCTGCGTAGCTGAGGCCGGTCAACAGGCTCAGCACTGCCGCGAGGAGGAACGCGATCCAGACGAGCGACCCCGCCTCCGCGGTCGCCGCACCGAGGAGCACGTAAATGCCGGCACCGATGATGATGCCGACGCCGCCCGCGGTGACCTCGACGAGCCCCAGCACGCGATGAAGCGGTATCGTCGAGCGCGGGCCGACCTCGGGTGCCGCGGTCGTCAATGTTCTTGTCTTCGCTGCGACGAACCGTACGCTTCGACCGCGGCCGTACGATGAAGGCGCAGCGCCAGCCGAAGCACTTCCTCGAGTGTGCCCCACGAATCCTGGGTATCGGTGTGAAGGATCAGCTCCGGGCACGGTGACGGTTCGTAGTGCATGACGATGTCGGGCGGCTCGCTGGCGGCAAGATGCAATATCGGTGCGGACTGCCGCACGCTGAGACCCCAGCGCGGGGCGCGCTCGCGCTCCATGCAGATCTCGCGCGCGCACACCAACTGCACCTCCGCAAACCGCATGATGAGCTTTCGCGCCAGCTCGCGCCATACGCGCAGCGGCGAGGTCGCATCCACGATGACGGGGACTCCCGCATCGGTGAGGAGCTTGGCCGTATAGGCAAGGGCGCGGTGGACGATGTCCAGCGCCGTGTCCGAGTCGGGGTAGCCGCCGAGAATTACCCGGCGCATCTGCGCGAACTCCAGAACTCGCACGTGCACACACCGAGCCGCGAGAGCTTGCGCTGTACCCCAAGCGAGCGTGCTCTTGCCACTGCCCGGCAGACCCGAGATCCAGATCGCCCAGCCGGAGCACGGGAGCTGAGCACTGTGCCGGAACCCTTCACCGAGCTGCTGCGCGAGCGCGACGATTCGCCCCGCCGCCAGGGCGCGCGTCTCGAGCTGCGTGTCGACCGTGAGCTCGGCGTGGGTCGCCGGTTCGTAGGGCACGCCGTCGACGCTGGGCACACGAGCGCCGGGTCGGCCCACCTGGACCTCGGCGAATCGCAGAATGCGACGCCGGGCCAGGTCACGCCACTCGCGACGATGCCCGGTCGCGTCGATGATCACCGGCGTCCCGGATTCTGTGAGCACCGCGGCCATGTAGACGAGCGCGCGATACACGACGTCGCGCTCGAGATCGCTGTACGTCGCGGCCGGCGTGATGACCTTAGACACCTCGTCGAGCCCCAGGACGACGACCGGATGTCCAACGGCCCGCAGCTCCGCCGCTGCCTCCCGAGCCAGAACGGATTTGCCGCTGCCCGGCGGGCCGCTGATCCAGAAGGCCCAGCTCATCGTGAGGGACCTACGCCGCGCCCGCTGCGCCGGTCGCGCAGGCCTGCGCGGCTCCCAACGGAGGCAGAACCGGCGCACCGACATCGCGAACGAGCAAGATCGGTGTCCGCGTTCCATGCAACACCGATTCGGCGACCGAGCCGAAGATCAGTCGACCAGCGCCGCCGCGACCGTGGCTCGTCATCACGATGAGACTGGCCTTCTCGGTCTCGGCGGCCTCGACGATGGTCGGCGCGGCCGGCCCGTACCACACGCACGTCCTGACTCGCGTGATGCCGCATTCGCGCAGCCCGGCGGCGACTCCGTTGAGATAGCTCTCGGCCTCGCGCACAGCGCTCGCCCGCTCATGCGTTCGGGCCGCAGTCGGTGTCGGCACTTCGGCTGCACGCAGGAGTACCAGCGTCGCCGTCGCCTGCTCGTTCAAGAGGCCGACCGCGGTCTCCAGCGCGGCTTCCGCCAAGTCCGATCCGTCGAGCGGCACCAAGATCGTGTCGAGCGTCATCGATCTCCTCCTCATCGTGTGTTGCACGCTCACGCGTCGAGAGGAGAGAGCAACGCGAGTGCCACGACTGATGTCCGTACCGAAAAGGACTTACGGCAACACGACGACGTCGACGTTGGGGCGATGCCGCCTCGCATGGGGCATTGCGACCTCACTGGGTTCTCCGATCCGAAGCCCGAAACGCATGATTTCGCGAACCCCCTCGTGTGGCGGCCGCGTTGCACGAGCAGTGCGCCGGTCGTGGAACATCGCGACGACGGAAGGAGCGACCCGATGCGAATTTTGGTGGGCACTGACGGCTCGTCCGGCGCCGATGAGGCCATGAACTGGTTGGCCAACTTCCCGTTGCCCGGGAACGCGGCGGTCGAGGTCATCACTGCCTCGCGGCTGCCATTCGCCGCCGAGGCGGTCGCAGCGATGGGCTGGCCGCAGCTTCTCGCCGAGAGTCAGCGTGTCGCAGACGCGGCCCGCGAGCGGCTCGCGAAGCGATGGCCCACTGTGATAGCGCGTACGCTCGACGGCGACCCCCGCGACGCGATCGTCGCTGCAGCGAAGCAGAGCAAGGCGGACCTTATCGTGCTCGGCGCACGTGGGCTCGGCGCCGTCGCTTCGTTCGTGCTCGGAAGCGTCTCCCTCGGCGTCACTCGCGACGCCCCCTGCAGCGTGCTCGTCTGCCATGGGCGAGCACGACCCGTGCGCCGTGTCGTCATCGCGCACGATGGGTCGACGGACGCTCGTACCGCCCTGGATTTCTCCTCTCGCCTGCCGCTTGCGGACGTCGCCGTGCGCCTCGTCGGCGTCGTCGAGCCGCTGCCCTACCCGGTCACCGCGCCCGAGGTCATCGAGCCAGAGCTGAGGGCGTTGCTGCAGAGTGACGAGAACGAGAAGCGGAGCACGCTTACGTCCACACTCGATGAGGCGGCCGCCGTCCTGCGCCCTCACGTACGCGCGGTGGACAGCATCACGCCGAAAGGCGCGCCGGCCGCGATGATCCTGGAGGAGGCACGAGCTCGCGACGCCGATCTGATCGTCGTCGGCGCGCGCGGCCTCGGAGCGCTGAAGCGAATGGCGCTCGGCAGTGTGTCGGAGTCGGTGCTCCGCCACGCGAACTGCCCCGTGCTCGTGGTGCAGAGGGCCTAGGCTTCCCGCTCTAACGAAGCGCACTCTCTCGGGCCCGCGAGACCGGCATCGCTCCTCGCGGCAGGAATTGAACCGCGGCCCTCACCGCGGCAGGACCGTGCTCGGCATACGCCGTCGCCCATGTGTCGAGCGCGTTCAGAAATGCTGCGACCACGAGATTCCAGTCGACTGGTCTGGCCAGATTCGCTTCGAGTACGCCCACGTCGAGCTCCGCGCCAAGAATCACGTAGCTCGTTCGATCGAAACCCGGAGGGGTTGCGATCAGGCTCCGACCGACTGTCGCTTCGCGGAGGACCACGTGATCCGGCCATACGGGCGACGCGCAAGGATCCACATTTTTGATCGCCTCTCCCAGCGCGAGCGTCGAGATCGCCGCAAACAGCGGGAGCGCGCCGCGCGTGAGCTGCGGGTGAAAGAGAACGGCCACGGACAGCTTTCCGCTTTCGGCCGCCGAGAGGACGACCGTGCCCTGCTGCGCGCCGGTCTCGGCCAGCCGCCCCAGGACCTGCATGGGCGTCGAGCCGGCGCCGAAGAGGTAGATGTGGCGCCCGACCAGATCGCTCGTGAGCTCGCGACGTACGAGTGGAATGGATATCATGACGTGCACCTCATCGCAGCGACGACAGAAACGCGGCCAGGTCCTTCACCTGCTGTTCACTGAGCTCGAGCGTCGGCATGTGGGCGTTCGGGCGCTGAGATGAAGGATCGCGAAGCCACCGCTCCAGATAGCTGCGGGAATACTTTGCGCCGACGTTCGAGAGATTCGGTCCGATCGGCGTGCCCGTCTTACCGACGAGATGGCAGCCGTAGCAGCCACTGTCCACGAAATACTTCCTGCCCTGATCGACGGACTCCCGGGCACTCACGGATGTCGCGAGCGCCGCCGCCGCCGTGATCAGGACGAACGCGAGAGCCGCGCGCATCACCGGCCCGCCTCGGGCATCATGATCTCGTCCGTTGTGGGATTCATTGCACCCTCCCGCACCTGACGAGATTGCAACTGGATTGCCACGACCAACCGCCCGATACTTCACTGATTTAGCGACCCTCGTTGAAGCTGGAGTGAGGCGCCGGCGCCCCGCTACGGGCATCGGCGCCCCAGCCCCGTGAGGCTCGCGATCCTCAGGCGGGCGCGGAGCCGAGTATGCCTCCCACGAGAGACGTGAACGCGGACGCGCCGAACGGCTTGGCGAGGTAGCCCGAGGCACCGGCCGTCAGCGCGACCGAGCGGCTCGCCTCCGAAGCGAACCCGGTCACGACGATGGAAGGCGTCGGCGTGGCCGTGCCGCGGGCGGCACGGACGAGGTCGATGCCGTCGCCGTCGGGCAAGCGCAAGTCCGTGACGAGCAGCGCGAGCGGCTCGCGCTCGATGATGCTGAGCCCGTCGCGACAGGAGCGGGTTGCCACGATGCGATAGCCTCTTCGCCGCAGCAGCCGTTCGTACGTTGCCAGGAGGTCCGCCTCGTCGTCGACGAGAAGGATGGGATAGCTACCTGCCATGGACGGTCATGACGCGCCTTCGAGGATGAATCCCTTCGCCCGGATCCGGGCCTGCTTCGCTTTGGCGATCAGCTTGTGGAGCTGCTTCTGGGACCACGCTATGGCCGAGGCGCGGAGGTCCTCGTACATCTTCGGTGAAAGGTAGCCGTCACCCGCGATGGGAACGATCGGGCTGATCACGTTGACGATCATCAGGTCCGCGTGGTCGGACTTGGCCATCTCGATCGCCTTCTTGAAGGCCGCTCCGGATGCCGAAGAGAAGTCGGACGGATGGACGATTCGACGACTCATCGGGCGGCATCCCACGCCGCTTGGGCGGCGGCCTGAGCCTGAGTCTGACGCATCACGAACACAGGCATTTCGGCGTGGCGGAGCACGGCTTCAGTGACCGACCCGAAGAGCAAGCGGCCGAGTCCGCCTCGGCCGTGGGTCGTCATCGCGATCAGATCCGCCTTGACGTCGCGGGCGCCGGCGAGAATCTCAGCGACGGCCTCGCCGACGCGAACCTGCGCCTGGACGCGCACGCCTTTGGAGCGGAGCTCCGCAGCGGCCCCAGCGAGATACTGCTCGGCATCGCTGCGGAGCTTTTCGACGTGATCGACGCTGATGTCGCGGTGGCTTTCGATCGCCATGGGTGGCGTCGGCACCACGACTCGGAGCAACGTGATGTCCATATCCAGCGGCCCCGCGATCTCGAGCAGAAACGGAATGATGGTTTCCGCGATCATCGACCCATCGAGCGGGAGGAGCACACGCTTGTACATGGGATGTCCTTTCTGCGCTCGTCGTTTGCGACGACCACGAGGAGAGGCAACGCGGGTGCCACACAGCGATGCGAGCTAAACCAGGGCGTTAGCTCGCGACGTCCGGCACTCGTGTGGGGAGCGAGAGCCTCGGGTGGGGCATGGCTGCCCCGGACGACGGGTCAGCCGCGGATCTGGTACTTGTTGATGAGGCGGTGAAAGGTCTTGCGGTCGATGCCCGCCGCCTTTGCAGCAGCCGACACGTTGCCCGCGTGACGTTCCAGAAGACCGCGCAGGTATGAAGCCTCGAGTACCTGCATCCACTTCTCCTTCGCGTCCTTCAGCGGCATATTCCCGCTGTCCGGAAGCGACGGACCGCCGGTTGCGCGAGTCGTCGGCCCACGCATGCCCGTGCCCTGCAGCAGATACTCGGGCAAGTCGAGCCGGGTGATACGGTTGCCGTCGGCCAGCGCGCAGGCGCGCTCGACGACATTCTGAAGCTCACGCACGTTGCCGGGCCATCCGTAGGCTTCGAGGGCCTCGAGCGCCCCGTCGTCGAACCCGGTCACGCGCTCGCCGCCGTACCGCTTGAGGAACGCGTGGGCCATCAGCTTGAGATCTCCGGCGCGCTCGTGAAGCGGTGGCAGCACGATCTCGATCACGTTGATACGGTAGTAGAGCTCCTCGCGAAACTGACCCTTCCCGGCCGCCTCACGCAGATCGCGATTCGTTGCCGAGACGACTCTGACGTCGACGTCGATCTGCTCGGTGCCCCCGACGTGCCGAAGCTGGCGCTCCTGAAGCACACGCAAGAGCTTCGCCTGAAGCGTGAGCGGCAACTCACCGATCTCATCCAGGAACAGCGTCCCTCGGTCGGCCACCTCCATCAGGCCGCGCTTCGGCTTCACGGCGCCCGTAAACGCGCCCTTCTCGTGGCCGAACAGCTCCGATTCCAGAAGCTGCTCCGGAAGCGACGCGCAGTCGACGGGGACGAATGGTTGTGTCGCGCGCGGGCTGTTGGCGTGGATCGCTCGAGCGATCAGCTCCTTGCCGGTGCCCGATTCTCCGACGACCAGGATGTTCGCTTCGGACCGCGCGGCCTTGCGCACGAGCTCGAAGACCTTCGTCATGGCGGGGCTTCGCCCGATGATGTTTTCGAAGCCCAGTACGCCCTGCAGCTGTTGGCGGAGGTTGCGGTTCTCGATCTGGAGCTGGCGCTGGCGAAGCCCGCGCTCGACTGCCACGCGCAGCTGGTCGATCGAGAAGTTCTTCGGCAGATAGTCGAACGCCCCGGCCTTGATCGCGTCCACGGCCGATTCGATCGACGCAAAGGCCGTGATCAGGATGACGGGGAGGGCCGCATCGATCTCGTGGGCGCGCCGGAGTAATTCGAGCCCGTCCATTGCCGGCATCTTCACGTCGGTCAACAGCAGATCCGGCCGTTCGGCCTCGACGAGTGCAAGGGCACGCAGGGGATCCGTCGCCGTCAAGCACTGACAGCCCATCCGCTTCAGAATGCGGGCACAGTTGTCGACCATGTCCGGTTCGTCGTCGACAACCAGCACGCGCGCAGCGGTCATCGTCCCCTCTCTATCACCGGCCTGCATGCCTTGACAACAGTTTGCCCCCTCGGCTATCGGTAGCGCCGAATGGACGACGCGGCCAAATCGAAACGCCAGTTGATCGAAGAAGTGAGCGCGCTCCGCCAGCGCGTCGCCGCGCTCGAGACCACGGCGCAGGCGCTTCTCGAATCCGCCTCGGAGGGCATCCTCCAGATCAACGCCAGCGGACGAATCACGCTCGTCAACGTCGCCGCGGAACGCATGTTCGGCTACGCTCGGAGCGAGCTTCTGGATCAACCGCTCGAGATTCTCCTGCCGGAGCGTGCCCGAGGCGTGCACGTCGAGCATCGAGCGCACTACTTCGCGAGCCCGCGCGTCCGGCCAATGGGAACCGGTCTCGACCTGGCCGGCCGGCGGAAAGATGGCACCGAATTCCCGGTCGAGATCAGTCTCAGCTACGTTCAAGCGGCCGACGGCCTGACGGCGATGGCCGTCATCACCGACATCACCGAACGCAAACGCGTGGAGGCCGAGCTACAGCGCCAGCGCGCGACGATCTACCAGAGCGAGAAGCTCGCGGCGCTCGGTACGCTGTCGGCCGGTATCGCTCACGAGATGAACAATCCACTGGGGATCATCACGTCCAGGATCGAGCTCATGCTCCTCGACGCAGCCGAACACAAGCTCCCGGCCCAGGTCCTGGAGGATCTGCACGTGCTGCATCGAGCGACCCAGCGAGTCGCGCGGATCGCGACGAACTTACGGTCGTTCGCGCGTCAGGCTCCGCGCGAGCATACGCGCGTCGACCTGAACGCCGTCGTCGAGGAGACCCTGCTCCTGATGCAGAAGCCGCTGGAGGTCGACGGCATCAGGCTGGTGATGAAGCTTGGTCTCGGGCTGCCGCAGATCCTCGGCGACGCGGGCACTCTGCAGCAAGTCCTCTTGAATCTGGTGACCAACGCGCGGGAGGCGATGGCGGGTCAGGGCGGCGAAATCCACATCGAGACTGGTGCCGCGGATCGTCCAGGCTGGGTGCGGGTCCTCATCCGGGATAGCGGTCCAGGCATAGCACCGGAGGACCTGTCCAAGGTCTTCGACCCTTTTTACACGACCAAGCGAGCAGGAACCGGACTAGGGCTGTCCGTGAGCTACGGGATCATTCAGGACCACCACGGTACGGTGGACGTGCAGTCGGTCCCGGGCCGGGGAACGACTTTCTCTCTGGCGTTTCCAGCGGCCCAGACGGAGCAGGCCTGAAGGAGGAGGTGTTTTGGGGTGACCGATGGGAATCGAACCCACAACCCCTGGAGCCACAGTCCAGTGCTCTGACCAATTGAGCTACGGTCACCGCGCAAGGGCCTAATCCTACAGGAGCGCCCGCGCAGCGTCT
>Ga0114129_10011213_pt1 | contig 12776 bp, 11 predicted proteins | sample RhiMetdeltSRZDD1_FD_80071 | JGI IMG/M metagenome (GOLD analysis project Ga0114129, IMG submission 80071) | Populus rhizosphere microbial communities from Tennessee, USA - Rhizosphere MetaG P. deltoides SRZDD1 (version 2) (version 2) | ecosystem: Host-associated > Plants > Roots > Rhizosphere >...
CTCGCCGTCGCCCAGCACGCTGTAGACGCCCCAGTGGACGAACAATCCGAACTTGGCGTCCTGGAACCAACGACGGGCCTCCAGGTTCTCCGGCGTCGGCTGGTATTGCGCATTTGAACTTACGGGAGCGACCGCCGATGAGAAAGCGGCGGCGATGATTAGACAGAGAAATAGCGCGCGAACCCGCGACCACGTAGCCATAAACGTCTCCCTTCTTGTCGGGCAAAAATCAGGTGTGAACAGAAGGCGCGTATTCTACGTTGGGCGCTGGCTAAGCTCAAGGCCGTGGCGTTAAGCCACTGAGACTGGGACCGCCAATGACCGGTTTAGATGAACTCGATGCGGATCACCGCATCGAGAAGGTTGGCGTCGGCGTTAAACACTTGAACGCTCGCAACACGCCGATTCTTCTCAGAGACGAGGCGGAATGCGGCCTCGCCTTTTTTCAGCTTGAGCGAGTTAATCTCTTCTTTTCCATCCGCGCTGAATAAGGCGCCATAGTCGGCGCGTAGGTAGAGTTGATCGTTATCGTCTCTCCCATGCTGCGGCGCTCCCCTTTCGTCAATTTTCTGCGCTTTGATGGTGGTGAAGGATATGCCATCAGCAGGGATCTCGGGGATGCCGTCAACGGGGTGGACATCCTGCGCGTCACAACTGAGCGAAAGACTGAACCGTTTGGGGGATTCTATCACCGGGTGCAGCTTGCCCCTGGTTTCGCGCAACACCACCCTCTGTGGAAATGCGTAGAGAAAAGTGGCGGCTTGCGCGCGGTCGGTTATCTGAATCGCGTCATAACGATTGAGCGGCTCGGGGGCGACTATCCCATTGACTACTGATTTGAGCGCCGTCTCTTTATCCATGTCAGGCTCACAATCGGGGCTCAATCCGATGACGCTTTGATCCTTCTTTCGATAGATAATCCACATATAACCTCCTGCGGGAATTTACTGAATCATGCGCATAAATCGATGTATGTCGCCATTTCAAGTAGTTGATTGTATTCATCCAATTGGCGGCCCTTCAGCCAGAACCAGGCGTAACCAGTCGGTCTCCCATAATCAACAGAGACAGGGTGATGTTGAATTCGCTTATGGCCACACTACCTGGCAGGACGGAGCGATTAAACTGTAAAATTATATCAGCAAAATTAACCGCCGCGATTGAGATGGATAGTATCTCACCCGTTTTCGGAGTGGTGGCAAGGTTGGCAAAGTTGCCGCTGCAGATGTTGTTCCCCATATTGGCGGGGGAAGTTACCCAATTGGTGACGCCATTTAAAATGGAAATCAGGGTGACTGCCACAGCATGACCACGCTGAATTCCAGCGGCCGCGTCAAAAAAACCCGTGGTTGCGCCACCGTAGACTCTCCCGCTCAGATCAACCTGGAGACTACCAAATGCCAACACAAAACTAGGACGGACGGAGACAGGCACGGTGTGCGGGCCTGGGGCGAGTACGGGACCGCCAGATGTCTGAGTCAGTGAGAAATTTACAAGCGTGCGATGGCGAAGGTCGTACTCGCTGGCAAGCATTGCCCCAATCGCTTGGAGGTTGGCGGCGTTCAAGCCATGCACATTGCCGGTCTGGGCTGAGTGAGTCTCGCCGATAGTGATCCGGTTGTTGGCATCATCGGGATTGATCGTAATCGACTGGGTTGAAATCAGGTCAATGTTGCCTCCCGGATTGCTGACGCCATCCAGACTCACCGGTCCAAGAACGCTCGAAGCTGAAATCGTGACGCGACGGTTAGCCTGGTCCGGCGCGATCACGATCCCAGCGCCGGCGACCAGGTCAATGTCGCCACCCGGATTGCTCACCCCGTCCACACTGACCAACGCCCCCACCTGCGCTGCCGTGGTGGCGTGTGGATTATTGGTGCGCGCGGAGTGCGTCTCGCCAATGATGATCCGGAAGTTGTCTTCATCCGGCGCAACGGTAACGGCGTTGGCCGGAACCAGATCAACCCCCCCCCCCAGTGGATTCATCACCCCGCTCACAGCGACCAGCGCGCCCACCTGCGCGGCCGTGGTGGCATGCGGATTATCGGTGCGCGCGGAGTGCGTCTCGCCAATGATGATCTGGCTTTTGGCGTCATCGTGATCGATCGTAATCGACTGGGTTCGAACCAGGTCAATATCGCCACCAGGATTGCTGACGCCGTCAATGCTTGCCGGTCCTCGCTCTCCTGTAGGCCCAACCACCTTGCGCACGCCGCCGTCGAATTCTTCGCCGTCACTGCGCGGCGCGTTCCCGCCTGCTTCCAGATCAATGCGAGCCAGCAGGACGACCGGGCTGTCGGTTGGCGGAGACGGCGTTACTACTTCGATGATGGGCTCCTCAATGAAGCGCGTGTCGTCAGTCACGCCGCCGCCCTTGCTAGGAATAGCTGGTTGTTCAGCGTAACGGATGATGATAAAGATGGAAATAGCCGTATCGGTTTTGTTCCAATTAACATTAACTCGGTCCGTCTCAAGGACCATCTCTCGTCCCAAACTATCAATCGCAATGCCGGGCTTGACGGTCACGCTCTTGTTCGACGTTCTCACCACTTCCAGCCCTTCGGCGATACCGGGAGTGTGCAACACCCGGTTCAGGCGGCGGCGCATCTCCTTGTGGTAGTCCTGCTCTTCTTTGAAATCGGCTACGACGAGAAATTGATGGTCGAAGTAACGCAGTCTCTGGATAGCCATTCTTTACTCCTGGGGAATATCGCTTTGAGTCCCGCTTTCAGGCGATTGAGACCCGGCCGCCCGGAGGCGGGACTCCATGCTTGTTTTCAAGGTTTCAGGGCGCCGTCACGAACTAGGTGAGCGCCCCTTCTGATTTAGCGTCGGGGAGGCGTCCCAACAAGGTGTCTACTCCGATGGTGGAGTGCACTCCGATCTGCATCGTGTCGTGGACTATTTCCAGCTCATAATCCGTGTGCGCGGGCTTCTGCAGTTCGATCAGCGCGGTTGCGATCTGCTGTTGGCGCTGCACAGTTTCGGCGTTGGCGTTAGGCATGGTCACCTTGACGTGGAAGAAATGCGGCGCGCTGCCGCCGATCTGCGTGTCCACGCCAATGGTCGAATGCACTCCGATCTGGAAACCCTCCGTCACTCCCGTGATCTCCGGATCGGCTTCGGTGTAGATGCGCAGTAATTCCGCCAGATTATCTTTGGTTCCCCGGCGACGGTAGAGCGGAACTATGTTGGCAAGGAATTCAGCCTTCTGCCCTGGAGTCCAATCAGCGCGCAATCCAAGCGCTACCCAATTTGCCAGCCACTGTAGAAACTCATCGCTCAGCAGAAACCGCTCCTCCGGTGAATACTGTTCAGGTTTCTTTTTCGCTTTCTGGATATATGCTTCCGGATCGAACAGCTTGGAAATCGCGGCGATCATCTCTTCCAGGCCGATCGGTGGCTCAGGCTCGCGGCCAGATACTTCCGGCAGCCCGGTCAAGATCTGCTCGAAGGCCAGCAGGAAGCGTCCTAGAAAAGGATCCTCGCTGAAGATCGCCGGCAGGGATTGCAGGTAGCTGCTCGCGGCTTTCGGATCAATCGGCATATCATTCACCTGAAATTTTTACTATGCGCCTGGCCCCTGCGCCTTCACGTCATCCGCGGCAATCTTCGCCCTGACCAACTCGTAAGGTTTCACTTCAACCCCGACCAACTTACCATCTGCGTTTGTGATCAGGCGTCCGGGCGTAGGCGAGGTCAGAGTGATACCTGAACCAGGCTCGGTCTTGACGTAATCAACACCATCGAGTTGGTCGAGCTTGCTATAAAGTTCCGAGACGAAAACATTCCGGCCAAACGGCCACCCCTTCCCATCCTCTCCACCGCCGTGCGGATCGAGAAAGTTTTTCACGGCGTCTACGATCCTCGGTTTGAGCTTCGCTTCCACCTCGTCTGGCAAGGAAACGACGTTAACATTCTTGATCTCCACGGTTAAAAATTGCGGCCCGAGTACATGCAACTGCGTAGTCAGCAGCAATTTTAGGTTCAGTGACTTTTTGACGTCCTTAATCAGGCCGCACAAGTCTATGGGCGCCTCAGGCGGCGGCGGATCTCGGCGTGGAAGAATGACTATACTCACGTGGCCAGGCCTCTCCAGTTCCGGATCTAACTCCATATTGCGGCGCGCGAGGCATTGAGCGCGCGCCACTCGCTCGTCGGATTCCAACGCGAGCGTCTCGAAATCGTCAACGGAAACCGCTCGGTCGATTCGCCGCAACCTAAGCGCCGTCTCCGTCAATTGCCGCGCGATCAAAGGCGCGAGTTCATCCGGTGGAAGCTTCTTCAGCCGCGCGGCTATCTCCGCCCTGTCCTTCTCCTCCAACTTCCCCTGGTCCTTCTCGAATGGATTCCAATCAGGCCCGTTTAACAGTTTGAGGAAAGAGATGATGTTGGCGGAAGTGACGCGGTTCAGCCGGTAGATCAATATCTCGCTCAGAAAAGCGAAAAGCTCGATGAGCGTGATGCCCGGATCCGAAGGGTTATGGTTGGTCCATTTCGGCGCGAAGGTCGGAATCAGGGCGCGAGCCTCTTCGATCAGGTCGGCGTATCGGCGGTCATCCAGATTGGGCGATTGCAAAGGCATAATGAGTGTTCTTTCAATTCCCTTCAAAAAACAGGCTGATCGTGTGGGCGCCGGAGAAGACCAGGAATCGCCCGGTCGCTTTAACGTCTGGTTGATCCTCGATCTCAGTAATCGTGAGCGAGCGGATGTGGTCGACTCTTGGCACGCCCTCGATCAGCGCGTAGAAGTCCGAAGCATGCGGCTTGCGGCCGAAATCCCAGCCCGCCTCGTCCAGTCCGCCGGTCAGCGGATGCAAAAAGGCCGCGAGTTTTTGCTGGACGGCCTGCTCTACGGCGCTCGCGCCTTCGAGCGAGACCAACGCGATCTCGATCGCCACGTCGACGCGGACGTAAAGCGGCCCGACCACCGAGACGCGCGCCGTCGGTACGCTGTGCGCCTCCAGAAAATCCTGAGCGCGGGCGAGCAACTCCAAACTCGGTTGCGGCTTAGCTTCGCTCGATTTCGGCACGATGATGACGCTGACTTCACCGCGCGTCTCCGGCTGCTGGTCAAGCGGGTCTTCAATAAGGTTACGCAACGGAACGCATCTGGCGCGCGCTACTCCCGGCGAAGCCAGCAGGGCCAGATCTTCGTAATCCTCCAGAGTCACCGCGCGCCCGCTATGGCGGATCTCGCGCGGCGCACGCTGAAGCAACGATTTCATATCCTCCGCGTCGGCGCCTCCGGCGGCGGCTTCATTGTTGGTGACTTTGTCCACATAAGGAACCGTAGCCTTCAATTGCACGATCGCGCCCGCCGGTTTATTGCCCGCCTTCCCGCCGCCGATTTGATAACGAGCCAGTCGAATATTGCCGGCGCCGACTGGCGGTATCAGGCCGTTCAATCCGTTGCCGAAGCTAATTTCGCCGGTCAGGTGGTCGAGCACGTAATGGCGGCTGCGCGGCCCCGAGGCGTAAAAATCCGGCGCCTCGCTCCAGCGCACCCAGATCTCTTTGGGGCGTCCGGCAATATCGCGAATGATCATAATCGGCTCTTCGGCCCTTCGTTCGCCAACTTCGCCGGCGAGCGCCTCCTGCTCAGCGGCTGAAGGCAGTTCCGGCTCCCGCACTTCGAGTCGCTGCCCCTTCAGGATCTGCGTCCGCGTAGAGCGGAACTTTTGTCCTTCCTTCCCGTTGCTTGAACCGAGAATCTCATTGCGCAGCGTCAGTGTCTGCGCGGCCATCGTGGTGTTGAGCAGCATCCGGCGCAATCTGGGCGCGAGCGCGTATGCGCCTTTCTCCCAACGCGCGCGCAGCCAGTAGCGTGGCGGTTGATCGAATTCCCGGCGAGCGCTGAAATCCGGCGGGGCTAGAAATTCGATGAGGCCCGGACGGGTGAAATTCTCGGCGTCATCGATGACAGCCAAAGCGGCCCACCGCGCACCATTCCAATATTCCCAGACCAGCCGTAGCCGCTCGCCCGGCGGGCCTGCGGAGCCGGCGATGGTGACTAACTCAGCCGTGTACTGAATGCCGGGATTGGCCGAACTCACCAATTGCAGAAAGCAGCGGTCGCTCTCGCCCAGCGGCGCATCGTCGGGAATAGTGACCTTCGCCGCCACCTCCCGCGACGCTCCGGGCAGCGGATCGATTTTCGATAGACCAGTCAGCTCTGACTCCCACCGTCCGCCGAAAACGCTGAAGGTAAATTCGGTGTTGGTCACGAAGAAGCTGTGGATCGCCTTCGAACCAGGATCGCCGAATTGCTTGCTGCTCTCCGGCGCAATGGGAACAGCCCTTTCGCCGTATCTGGGTTCTGCGGCGCGCGCATAAAGACTGAGCTTGCTGTTCGGAAATACCTTTCGTTCCAGCGGCAGCGCAAAACCGGCATAGAGAGTCGGACGATCTTCCGGCGCGCGAACGAAGGGAGTGAATAACGGGTCGCCGGCTTGAACGGAGTCGCTTACCGTCTCGAAAGACGAATTGTTGTAGGCAAGCATCACTTCCGGCGCTCCTTTTAAGATCTGCTCGTAGCCGATTTTGACGCTTGAGAGCAAAGGCGGACGGAAGCTTTCGAGAACAAGCATGAACCCTTCTGTCGGGTCTTCAGGTTTTTTGAGTTTATAGCTCGCGTCTTTGCCGTAGTCGCCCCTGATGATGCGCGCGCGCAGCCAGAAGTTCTCCTGTCCGTTGACCGCGACCGGGGCGACCTGATCCGGCAAAGTGAACTCCACGATCCCGCTCTGACAAAAAGCGTACGTGCCATCAACAAAGCCGTCGGCGGGGTCGGGAGCGGCGGCAATGAGGCTTACAGTCAGCGTCGTAGCCACCGCCGGTGGCGGGGGTTGCGCGCCTGGGGTTGATAAATCTTTGCTGCCTTCTATCTGCGTTTCTTCTTCGATTATTCCTTCGATTAATAAATCGTTGCGGCCTTCTATCAGGTCGATCGTCAGCGAGTTGCCTCGGGGGCCGATCACCGACCGTGAATTATTGCTGCCGTTGGTAATGCGGATCATGGACACCTCACCTCTCCCCTCGCCGGTCACGTCCACATCCAGGGGTATGACGTCAGTTGAGACGGGAGCGAGAGGCGCGTCGATGGTCAACTCGATATTCCGCGTGGTCTCCGCCGACGCCAGATAGGAGGTCGCCCAGGCAACATTCGTATTACCACCAAGGTTGGCCGTGAATCTGATCACGTTCTGGAGGGGCTCCAGTTGCAGGGAAGCGGCGAACCGCCCGTCTTCGCCGACCTTCACTGGAAAGATAGTCCCTTCAGTTGGAGCGACTATCTGGTACGTCACCGTAGCGCCTATTTGCGCTCTGCCTTGCGCCGTGACGCGCGCTTCATTTGTCACCTCCGGCAGCCGCTCCAATTCCAGCAGGCGCAGCCATGGAGGCGCTTTGCTCAGGCCTACTCGCTGCCAGTTGGCGCCATCCCAGCATTCCCAGGCCAATTGCAAACCAGCGGAAGGCCGCACGCTCGTGGCTGCCGGCGTCAGATGCGAATTGGCAACCTGTACGTCGAGTCGTATATCAGCGCCGGTTGACTTAAGCCCCCGAGGCCGCCCCTTGGAAAAGGCTTCAGCGCTGGCCAGGTAGAACGCGTCGTTGAGCTTCGGTTTTTCCCCGAAGGGGAAGAAATCTTTTCCCAATTCAATCTGAACGGCGTTGGTGAAGGCCACCTCCGGTGACAGCCCCTGGCTGAGCTCAATCGAGCGACAAAGATGGACTCTCAGCGACACCTGGCGCGCCTTCGGAAGTTGCGTGGCGCGGACCATGTTGAGTTTCGGATCACTCGTTATAGTAATGGGCGTGATCAAACGGGCTCGCAGCCAACGGTTCTGTATCCCATTCACCTGTAGCTCGGGAATGGACGGCGCGGCCCCGAACACAATTTTTCCGGATTTGCTGAGGTTTTGCGTGTAGTCGTTGTCTGGCGTTTTACTTTTCCATTCGCCGCCGTCCCAAAGTTCCCAGCGCAGTTCGCGCGCATCCAGGACATCGTCTTCCAGAGTGAACAGCAGGCGAAGGCTGTGAATTTGCGGAAAGCCCAGCAACCGGCTGTGACCGAGATAGAGGATGTGTTCAATCGGCCGATTGCCCTGAAACACGAGCTCGCCCGACGCTGCGGCGGCGATGATCGAGCTGAGATCGGCCTGTTTATCTTGCTCGGGGTCGCGCGCGAAGAGCGCGACCAACTGCGCGCCGGTGACGGTCAAATCCCGTTCGGTCTCAAAGATGACCGGTTCTTTGGCGCCCTCGGCGGGCGGCGCGGCGACCTGGGTTCCGGCGGGCACAATGCCGTCAACGGCGCTCCCGGCAGCCAGCGAAAATGTCAGCGGCGCTCGCGCCGGTTGCGGTGGCAGCAGCGCTGCGCCCAGCAGATCGAGGAAGGCCAGAAAATTTTTCCGCGGGGCGTCGTTGAGCCGCTGAATGATAATCTCGGCGAAACGTGCGAAGACGCCGATGAGCGCGCCGCTAACGCCAGTCGCCTGCCCGGTCGCCGGATCGAACTCCTGCCATGCGGGGGCGTAAACTTTGATCAATTCCTGTGTCTGGCGCGCGATGACGTCGGCCGTGCGCTTATCTATTTTGGGGGAGAGATCGCTCATCGGGTTACGCTTCGCTCCAGATAAAAAGGATAAACCAGGTTGAAGACGTTGTTGGTCGCGCGCACTTCATAGTCAATGCTGATCAGCAAAACCTCGCCGTTGTTTCGGGGGATCGCTTCAATACCAAGCACGTCAACGCGCGGCTCGAAGTCGAGCAGAGCTTCGCGCACCGACTGCGCCACTCGTCCCGCGGTTGACGCCGAGTTGACTTCAAAGACCAGGTCGTAAATGCCGCAGCCGAAATCGGGTCGCATGGCGCGCTCGCCCTTCGCCGTGCCGAGGATGATCAGGATCGACTGGCGCACGCTTTCTTCGAATTCGGCGAGCTGGATCTTTCCTGCGTCTTCGTCTTCCGCGCGAACGTTGACTGGGAAGCCCCAGCCAACGCCAAGAAATGGTTTCGGCATAATTTTTCTCCAGTTCGTAGTCCCGCGCTTTGATTAACCAATAAAGACTGTGCCTGTGGCGATCACCTGGCCGTTGGGCAGGTCCGACGGATCGTTGCATGTCTCAGCCGTATCGCCGTTGCGCGCCGCCTTCTTGCCGTTGATCTTGACAGTCTGGCTGCCCATTTTGATCGTCGCCTTGTTCGCCGGCGACTTTTGAAAGCTTGTGCCAGGCGGCGTCGCGATGTGCTTCGGCGAGTTGTCAGCCGTGCTATCCACGGTGGCGGCCGGCTTCCCCATAATGTTCACGTCGCCGCTCAAACCGCCGTTGATGGCCCCCGCGAAGGGGTGCGGCAGCGGAGTCGGCACGGGCGACCCGGACGGCGCGGGTACCATCACGATGTGCGTATCAACGGCGACAATCTGGTCGCCTTTTTTGGCTGCGGGTTGACCCATGTCTCTCTCCCAATTCAATTGATGTCGACTGTCTTGCCTTTGATTTTCATTGCGTCGCTGGCTTCGACATCCATGCCTTTTCCGGCTTTGATCGTCGACTCGTCGGAAGATTTGATCTCGATCTTTTTCGCGTCGAGCTTGATCGTTCCTTTGGTGGCCGAAAGCGTAATGTCTTTCTCGCTGGTGATCGTGATCGAATTTTCGGCCGTATCGATCACGACGCTGTTTTTCTCGCTCTTGTCAATGATTTCAATAGTCTCTTTGCCGTCTTCGTCATTGAGCTTGATCGTATGGCCGCTGCGCGATTTAATCAGGCGCAGATTGTTTTTGCCGTCGCCGTTATCGGCGGGCGGTTTGTCCACGCCGTTCCAGAGCGCGCCGAGGATGTAAGGGAATCGCATATCGCCGTGTTCGAAAACCACCAACACCTCGTCATCGACTTCTGGCAGGAAGTAGACGCCGCGTTTATTGCCGGCCATCGGCGCGGCGATGCGAGCCCACTGGCTTTCATGTTTGTCATTGAGCCAGGGGAATTTGACCTTGACGCGGCCCTGGCCGTCGGAGTCCTGGTTGTTCGTGACCACGCCGACGACGACTCCGTAAAAGCGTTCCGACGCCGCGTCCCTATGGTTGACGCTGAGCAGAATATCCGAGAAGTTCACACCGCGTTCCTCCGCACATAAAAGCTCGTGCGATAGCCGCCTTGCTGCGAGTAACTATGGGTGGCCTGGGTGACGTAGTACTTTCCGCTAAACATCTCGCCCACGCCTTCGATTACGACTACTTTGCCGGGGCGCAGATCAGTGCGCCCGAAACAGGAGCCACTGCCGGTGATCAGGGATAAAGCCGTCTTTTGCAACAACGCCTTGGCCATTTGATCGGCTTCGGCCTGCGACATCACAGGTTGAGTGGCGATCACACCGGCGGCCGAGCCGAATTTGTCTTCGGTCAACGCCACGCCACTCTGGCTGCCCCCCATCGTCGAGCCTTCATCGCCGGCTTTCGCCTTCCCGACAATTTCCTTCTTGTCTTGCGCGCTCCATCCGCGAACGCTGGCCTCGCTGACCTGGCCGGACGAACTCAAATTCGGGCGGAACTCCAACAGGTCCGCCTCCAGCGAAAGCGTCAGCGACTCGCCCTCGGTGTTGGCGACGGGCCGGAAGATCAACGTCTTGTCATCGACCAGGACCTCGTATTTGATCGCGCGCGCGCGCTCCAGCAAAAACGCAAGGTCGGTCTTGTTGGCCTGGATCATGTAATCATGCGTCACCTGGCTATCGACGGCGTCCCCGGTCAACCCGGCGTCGCTGGCGATCTGCGAGGCGATGTCACTATCTTTAACCTGCTTGAACGTCCGCGTCTTTGACCCGCGTTGCAGCCGGTGCAGGCGGTCGTAACCGCGCACTGTCAATATGGAAGCGCTGTCGCGGAAGAATTGCGGATCGAGAGCGATAATTTCGCCGGTCGTCATCGTCTCCAGCTCATCGCCGTAACCCAACTTGACTTTCACCTCGGAGCCGATGGCGAAGAGCGCCTGGTCTTCAAGCCACGGCAACTTATTCCCGCCCCCTTCGTGGCCATACAACGTGAGCGAAAACATCGCCGGGACATCGAGGTTTTCGTTCACCGAGACACTGGCGACGTGAGCGCGGACTTCGGCGGCCCAGGGCTTTCCGTTAATGATGACATCGCAAACCGGGACCTGCGGGTGGCTCAAATTGGCGATCGGCATAGGATCAATCCTCAATTGAGTTTAGGAATCGCAAGGCGCGCGCCGATGGTCAACCGGCGCGGGTCGTCGATCTGATTCTTTTCGGCAATCACCCGCCACAGCCGCGGATCGCGGTAGACACTGTTGGCGATGCTACTCAGTGAGTCGCCGCGCTTGACGAGCCACGTGGTGAACTCCGGATCGTTCTGCTTCTCATCCTTATCCCAAAAGAGATACTCTTTGATCGTCAGGCTAAGCGTGGCGCGCAACGGCTTCCCGTCCGAGCTGAAGAGAGTAAAGTTCTGTCTCAGATTGGTGACGACGCCGGTAAAAGGAAAATCGAAATTGCTGCCTGAATTATCTCCCCACGAAACAACGATCTTCGGTGGCTCCCCAAGATCACGCTTGATGCGCGTCATGGCGACGAGTTTATCGGTCAATTTGCGCACATCATTTTCTTTCTTCCCATTGACCGGCTCGGTCACGTCGTAAAATAGCTCAAGCGACAGTAGGCGGCTCCCTCCACCTCCGAATTCGAGCATCGGAGCGTTGTGATTCTTGCTGCGCTCCTCATCCCACGAAACTGATTTACTGATTGAATAGCTTTTCGGGTTGAAGAGCGCCTCTACTTTCTTCACATTCTGTATAGCGCCGCTCTTGTCGAGCGGCGTGAATGCAATTTTTGTCAATGCCATTTAGAAAATCCCCCTGCGTTCGCGCTCGATTTGCAGTTGCCGGGCGAGCAATCGGCTCACCTGTTCGGCTAGTTGTTCCACATCAACCCCGCCTCTCACGATGTCGGAAGGCGCCTGAGGAGACGCCGACGTGAAAGTCTCGGCCGTCCAGTCTGCCCCTCCCTCGTTTTGACTAGCGATCATCGGCGCAACCGGCGTGATGTTCTCGCGCTTCACTGATTGTGACGGCGTAGTTGTTGACGAACTTTCCGCGCCCTTGCGCCAGACGATTTTCGGCGGCGCCTGGGCGGACGAAGGGTCCGGTATTTCCATAGCCACAGCCGGCTTTCCGCCCGGCGTCTGCGGGGCTGATGCGGCCGTTGAATTGCCGCCCCGGTCTTCGCGGCTCTGGGCCTGAGTCTCCACAGACGACGGGCCGCGAGTTTCGCCATGCGCGGCTTGCCGTTGGATCAACGCTGGAGCGAGCGGCAAGCGCGAGACGCCGGACGATGGTTCCGTTCCCTGCCCTGACGCCTCATCCGGCATGCGTGTCTCCCGCGCCGGCGATGGCGGCCGCGCAGCCCCAGGCGTTCCCACAACGGACGAACTCTCCGCGCCCTTGCGCCAGACGATTCTCGGCGACACCTGGGCGGACGGAGGGTCCGCTATTTCCGTAGCCGCAGCCGGCTTTCCGCCCGGCGTCTGCGGGACTGATGCGGCCGATGAATTGTCGCTCCGGTCTTCGCGGCTCTGGGCCTGAATCTCCACGGACGACGGGCCGCGAGTTTCGCCAGGCGCGGCTTGCCGTTGGATCGACGCGGAAGCGAGCGGTAAGCGCGAGACGCCGGACGACGATTCCGCTCCCTGACCTGACGCTTGATCCGGCATGCGCTCCTCCCGCGCCGGCGATGGCGACCGCGCAGCCCCAGGC
>Ga0114129_10011214_pt1 | contig 12775 bp, 10 predicted proteins | sample RhiMetdeltSRZDD1_FD_80071 | JGI IMG/M metagenome (GOLD analysis project Ga0114129, IMG submission 80071) | Populus rhizosphere microbial communities from Tennessee, USA - Rhizosphere MetaG P. deltoides SRZDD1 (version 2) (version 2) | ecosystem: Host-associated > Plants > Roots > Rhizosphere >...
ACGCAGTCCTGATTGAGCACCTTATTTCCAGACCACTGAAAGTCCTTTCTGGCCGCCTGCACTCCTTGAGATGGCGCAGGAACCTGGACGAGATTGACGGGACTCGACGTACCGGTCTGGAGGAAAAACGTGCCCTCGCTGCCGAGTTGATCGGCGCGATTCCAGCTGGCGAACCCGCTTTCGAACCCGCCGTTCAGAATCAATGGGGCACTGTGCGCAGTTCCGGCGGTGAGAAGGACCAGCACGGCCACGGCTGCGCACGTCAGGTATCTGACCAGACGTTCAGTTCTCATCGCAATCCTCTCCTCTCCCGGCGCCATCGAGGGGCGCCATCGGACCGCACCAAGCAAAGATATCGAACTGTCGCGCCTCAGGGTCTGCGGCTGATTTTGTAAACTGCGTTGTCCGTCAGGGAGACGACGTACAGATTGCCATCCGGCCCCTGTTCGATGTCCGGAGTCGTGCCGAAACCGCGGCCGATGATGAGCGTCTCGCTCTCGGTTCCCTCGAACTTCTGTGCCCTGAACAGATTGTCCGCCACACGATCCTCGAGCCGCGGATCCGCGCTGACGTCGACGTGAAGCCGATCCTCGGTAAGCTTGATCCGGTAGATGCTGCCGCCGGTGCCTCCGACCTGTTGGAAGCTGCGCGCAGACCCCATCCACAACGTGCCGTCGTATTCGGCGCCGAGCGCTTCGCCGGTCACGAATGTCAAGCCAGCCGGTCCGATTTCATATTTCCAGCTGAACTCAGGATCGACATATACAGCGCCCGGCAGCATGAACATCCGCGAGAGTGCGAGCGTGTCGGTGTAGGCGATCCGCGTCGGCGGATAGCGAACCTGTTGGGTAGCGCTGCCGAACAATGTCGTCTCGATGGATTTGAAATCGGCGATGCGGTCGAGTGGGCCGGCGATCTGGATCCACCCGCCGTTCATGCCCGCAACGACCCGGTTCAGCTCGCTGAATGCGTCGTCGGCGTTTTCCGCCTCCCATAGATTCCCGCTGGCTGGATCGAACGTCATCGCGAAGGCATTGCGGAAGCCGTACGAGAAGACCTTCTGGATGTTGGCGCCAACTTCACCGCCTATCGCCGCGCCCGCGGCGAAGAACGGGTTGTCCTCGGGTGCGCTGCCGTCTTCGTTGAGCCGCAGAATGACGCCTGACAAGTGGGCGTTGTCGGGCGTCGGACCCCCAAACGTGTCGTCGACCTGCGGGGGCGTGAGGAACGGACCGTTCGGGAGGTTCTGCATCCACCCGCGACGGCCCTGGTCGCCCATGTAGAGATAGAGCTTTCCGTCGGGGCCGAACCGCAGCACGCCCCCATTGTGATTGCCGTTTTCGCCGCCGTTTTGGGTGCCGGTGTGTCCCGGCACCGGAACATTGTCTGTCTGTCGAGAGCGCAACGCGATCACGTTCTGATCGAATGTGAGCGTACCGGTGGTCGCGTCCCATGAAAAGCGATCGACCCGGTTGCCGACCAAGGGAACGTCCGTCACGGCCCCGCTATCCGCTCCGGTGCTGCTCTCGGTCCAGCGGACATACACGAACGGCGTCGCAGGAAAGTCAGGATGCAGGACGAGGCTCAACAAGCCGCGCTCGGAATTCGAATTCACCGCCAGATCCAGAACCGGGTCGGCCTGAATCACCCCGCCGATCACTCGCTTGACCTGACCGGATGCTTTCTCGAGCACAAGGAAATCGTCTGGACCCAAGAATACGATTCCGATTGGTTGACTGAGGCCGGTGTTGAGAACGGTCGTGACTTGGAGGTTCGGGTCCAGAACCTCGATCGGAATACTGTCGGCGCGAGTCACCCCCCGGCCGGCGATCACCAGAGCGAGGACACCGAGCGCGCTGAAGGTCAGCGCCGTCCGGGCGAGAAAACGCCCGCGTCCTGAGGGTTGAACACTGTCCTGCAGCTGCATGGGAACCTCCTGCGAGAACTCGCCGAGACTGGGCTTCCGATGGCGCGGTCCGTGGATCAGCAGCCGGAGATTCACGCAAGCCTAGAGGACAACGACGCTCTTTACCATCAAAAAAATTCCACGACGGGAAACAGCGGCAAAAGCTGGAAGAACAATCAACTCCAATCGCATACTCAACACGAGTTTCCCATTACAGAAAAGGACCAGCAGAACGATCGTGCGGAGCTCCTACGCAAGCCACACCGCGCCGAGCACTGCGAGCACAATCGGGACGATGCGAACGACGGTCCGCGTCTCCGCCCAATTCGATCGTGCGTCTGCCGCCCGTCGTCCAGCCGCTCGATTCATGCCAAAACAGATTGGACACGCTTGACCGTGCAAGACATCCTCAGCAAGATAGTGACCAATTGCTGCGCGCCAGCTTTCGGTGAGCCAGGCATTCATTGCGGAGACACTACTTGCCCCTCGTGCCGACGGCCTGGCGGCTCAGTTCCTTCAGCAGCGGTTGAGCCTCGCGCGGAACCGGGACGTTACCGAAGGCGATCTCCTTTGGGTCCGCGTTCGGACCGTAGACATCGGTGTTCGAGTCCTTGTCGGGGCCGAGCGCGCCGCCGGATATGTCGATCCCCGCAAACACACCGCGGGCTCTCGAATAAGAGAGGATCTCGGCCGACAGTTGAGCATCGGTGGCCACGGCTCCAGCGCGACCGACCGGTCCCGCTGCAATCGAGGCATCCACTCCCAACGAGACCTTGTTTCTCAACAGCTTCTCGGCGCCCTCACGATTCATGACGAGAAGCACCAGATCGATCTCGGCGGCACCAATCTGGAAGCCCCAGCTGCCTTTCGCCAGCTCCATGAATACCGGGGCGTGCCACCGATCCCGCTCGCGGCAACTCATGACTCCTCGCCCAAACTCGCCGCCGACGCCAAACGCCGCCTTCTTGAGGTCGGGGATGACGGCGACGCATCCGGCGCGCTGCCACAGCTTTTCAGGAATGCCCTTGTCGGGCTGATCGCGCAGAGCACGCACGACTGCCGCCGCGCTTTGCAGCCGCTTGATTTCCGCTGTCGAGATTGCCGCAGCGGCTGCTCCAATCATCACCAGCCAGGTTGCTGCTACGAAACCATACTTGTGCCCCATGACTCACACTCCGGGATTCTCGAGTTCCAGAAGCGTGCCGATCTTCCAACCTCTTCCTCGGTTCGCGGCGTCAGGCCGCACCGATGAGAAGGACGGCCGCTGGCGATCATCCGCCCCTATAATCCAGAGCAACTCGGTTGGCCCTCATTCCACACCCCTGAACGTGGACCATCCTCAATCGCGACTGAGAGCCGATCTCAAGCACGCCATGAGATACCAGCTTGCCGTTCTGACCGTGGTTGCCGCGCTTGCTCTCGGTGTGCACGCCGACCAGCAGGTTGACGAGACAATCGTCGCCCGAATCAAGATGGAAGCGTTCCAGCACTCGCGCGTGATGGACACGCTCAGCGAGCTGACCGACGTCTACGGCGCGCGGCTGCGTGGATCGCCGGGCTACGCCGCAGCTGCGGACTGGGTCAAGCAGAGGCTGACCGACTGGGGATTCGAGCGCGTGTCGTTCGAGCCTGGCGGATTCTCCGGCCCGGGCTGGCAGGTCAGGCGCTTCAGCGTCGAGATGATGCAGCCCGTGTATCTCCACGCGATCGCGCAGCCACTTGCGTGGAGCCCGAGCACGAACGGACGCGTCTCCGGAACGCCAGTAGTTGTGGAGGTGTCGTCGCCCGCGGATTTCGAGAAATATCGAGGCAAACTGAAAGGCGTCATCGTGATGAACGGCCGGCCGCCCGCCACGCCGGCGACGAATTTCACGCCGACCGCTACCCGCTTCACCGACGAGGAGCTCGCGCGTGCCTCGGCCTCCATCGATCCCACCGAGCGCGTGCTCGTGAACTACGACGGCCCCGACTACGCCGGCTCGGAACGAGCGCGGCGCCAGGGGCTCGAGAGACGCGCCGCGATCGCGAAGTTCTTCCGGGACGAAGGTGTCGCTGCCCTGCTTGTCGCGAGCCCGCTGTCGTCGGGCGTCATCACGGCGACCGACGCCGGCGGCTTCGATCTCTCCGGACCGAACTGGAAGATTCCGAATCCGGATCTCGCGCCTCCTTCGTTCGTGCTCGCGCGGGAACACTATGGCCGCATCGTCCGGCTCGTCGATCGTCAACGTCCCGTGAAACTCGAGCTGCAGCTCGACGCCGAGATCGTCCGGCAGGTGAAAAGCGTCAACATCATCGCGGAGATGCGCGGCAGCGACCCGCGACTCGCCGACGAAGTCGTAATGCTCGGCGGGCACTTCGACTCGTGGCACACGGGAACCGGCGCTACCGACAACGCCGCCGGCAGCGTCGTGATGATGGAAGCCCTGCGGATCTTGAAAGCAATCGGCGCCAGACCACGCCGGACGATCCGGCTCGCGCTCTGGGACGCGGAAGAGGGCGGACACCTTGGGTCGTCAACCTACGTGGTGAATCATTTCGGCGATCCGAGGACGATGGTGCTCAAGCCGGAGCACGCGAAGCTGGCAGGGTATTTCAATCTCGACAACGGCACCGGGAAGATCCGCGGCGTCTTCCTGCAGGGAAATGAAGCGGTGCGCCCTATTTTCGAAGCCTGGCTGAAGCCGTTTGCGCCGCTCGGCGCCACCACGCTCGCGGTTCAGCGCGTCGGCGGCACGGATCATCTGGATTTCGATCATGTCGGGCTGCCGGCGTTCCAGTTCATTCAAGATCCGATCGACTACGAGACGCGGACGCATCACACGAACATGGACGTGCTCGAGTCGATCCTGGAACCCGATCAGCAGCAGGCCGCCGCCATTGTCGCGACGTTCGTGTATCACACGGCCATGCGCGACGAGCAGCTGCCGCGCGTGGCGCTTCCCAAGCCGGCGCGATAGTTATTTGGAACTCGCGGCGCTGTCGATCCTGCGGCTGTCTGCTGCGCTTTGGCTTTGTTGCAGACGCTGAAACAACGGCCGATGCCCATCGTCTACACGGCTGACGATGGAACTCCGTCGACCAACGTCTCCACTCGCTTCGCTGCTCTCCGTCGCAAAGCGGCCTGGTGCGAACGCTTCGTCCAGCGGCAGCTCGTTCACGAGTCCCACCGATTCGACCCCCTGCATCGCGGCGAGCCGCTCCAATAGTCCCTGATGAAACCGCGCGAACGATGGGCCATCGTTGAGCTCCGGACGATCGGGTGCTACCTGGAACGTGAAAATGCTCTTCGGTCGTAATTTCAACGCCGGGCCGAGCGCGACCGTCTGATAATCGAGCGATTGTCAGCTACGACCCGGATGAGGATCGAATCGCGCAGTCAACGAGGGACAATCATGCTGGATGAACTACGCCAGGACCTCCGGTACGGGGTTCGCGCGCTGTGGAGCTCGCCGGCGTTCACGCTGACGGCGCTGCTCACACTAGCCCTCGGCATCGGCGCCAATGCCGCCATCTTCAGCGTCGTTCGCACGGTGCTGCTCGAGCCTCTGCCGTTCCCAGACGCGGATCGCATTGTTCGTACCTATCATGTGAACCCGTCAAACGGCGTGGCTCGCGGCACCGTCTCCGAACCGGATTTTCTCGACTGGAAACGTGCGAGTCAGACGGCTGAGACGATGGGCGGGTTCTGGTACGAGGACGGCCTCTCGGGCATCGATCTGACCGGCATCGGGAACCCAGAGCGGCTCTCGTCCACCCTCGTCACGGACGGATTCTTCGAAACGCTCGGCTCGCGACCGCTGTTCGGCCGGCTGCTGATTGCCGACGACCACGTCCCCGGACGCAACCGCGTGGTGGTGATCAGCCACGGCCTCTGGACGCGCCGCTTCGGTGCGGATCCCTCCATCGTCGGCCGTTCGATAACCTTGAACAAGGAACCGTTCGAAGTCGTCGGGGTGATGCCGGCGTCATTCACATACCCGGCGGGCCGTCGCATCGACGTGTGGATCCCGCTCTCGTACTTCGGACCCGACCAGATTGGGCGCTCGCGCGCTGCGCGTTTCCTCGCAGTTGTCGCACGACTCAGGCCCGGTGTCACGGAACCACAGTTCCGCGACGAACTGTCTCGAATCGCCGAAGGTCTTTCGCGCAATTACCCGGAGAATACCGGCTGGACGTCCGTCAGCACCGCGTCCGTTGGCGAAACCATCGTCGGCGAGGTGCGCAGGCCGCTCATTGTCCTCATGGCGGCTGTCGGTATGCTCCTGCTCATTGCCTGTGTCAATATCGCGGGCCTTCTGCTGGCGCGCGCTTCAGGACGGCAAACGGAACTTGCCGTGCGCGCCGCGCTGGGAGCGGGCCGCGGACGGATTGCGCGACAGCTCGTCACGGAAAGCCTGACGCTTGCGCTCGTCGGCGGCGCCCTCGGAACCGTTCTCGCATTCGCGGCCGTGCATGCATTCGCCGCCTGGGGTGCAACGGAACTGCCGCGGCCCGGCGCAATCCGGGTCGACGGCGCGATCCTCGCATTTACGGCGGGACTCTCGACCGTCTGCGGATTGATCTTCGGTGTCTTTCCCGCGGTGCGGGCGTCCACGAACCTGGAGCAGTCACTGCGCGCTGGATCGCGCGGGTCTGCGGGTGGAACCGGACAGCGCCTGCGAAGCGCGCTCGTCGTCGTCGAGGTCGCACTCGCTGTCGTTCTCGTCGCAGGCGCCGCGCTGTCGGCAAAGAGTTTAGTCCGCCTCCTCGCGGTCAATCCCGGATTCCGTCCCTCCAACGCTCTCGTTGTCACGATCAGCGTGCCGTCCGTGCAGCACTACGTGGCGATACTCGAGGGCATCCGCTCCATTCCTGGCGTCGATGCCGCCGGCGCGATCCGTGACCTGCCTCTACAAGGCAAAGGTGAACAGGCGCGGCCGGACATCGCGGGTCGGCCCACGCCATCCGGCGGCAATCCAATCGTCCAGCGCCATCACGTCAGCGTCGACTACTTCAAGGCGATGAGCGTCCCGGTGCGAGCGGGGCGCGCCTTCGAGCCTACGGACCGTCCCGGGTCGCAGCCGGTGGTGATGATCAACGAGGAGTTCGCGAGACGGACCTGGCCGGGTGAGAACGCGGTCGGCAAAGCTTTACGTTTCGGACAGCTGGAAGTCCCGGTGATTGGGGTGGTGGCGGACGTGCGGCAGGGCGGACTCTCCGAGCCGGTGGAGCCAGCAATTTACCTTCACGCGCTGCAGCAGTTCCGCTCACGAATGAACATCGTCGTGCGGACGTCGGGCGATCCGTTGCGTTACGCGGACCCGGTACGTCGCGTGATCTGGTCGAAGAACGCCGACCAGACCATTACGAACGTGACAACGCTCGACGATGTAATGGATCGATCGGTCGCGCGGCCGCGTCTGCTCGCGTGGCTCCTCGGCGTCTTCGGAACCATCGGTCTCACGCTCGGCGCTCTTGGGATATTTGGCGTGCTCGCGTTTGCCGTGTCGCAGAGACGACGAGAGATTGGCGTGCGGGTTGCGCTGGGAGCTTCGCCACGCTCAGTGCTGGGGCTGATTCTGTCGCAGGGAATGCTCCTGGCTGTGAGCGGGATCGTCATCGGCGTGGCCGGCGCAGCCGTCCTCACACGATCGATGGAGTCCGTGCTCTTCGGAATCGAGCCATCGGATCCATGGACCTTCGCGGAGGTGATCATCGTGCTGCTCGGTGCTGCTGCGATGGCCAGCTGGTTTCCGGCACGGCGCGCGCTCGCCATCGATCCGGTGACGGCGCTCCGCTGCGATTAAGGACGAGCCGCCCCGTCGAAGACTCTGTGCGGGCTGATGATTTGCGCGAACGCCGCGGTCTCCGCATTCCTGCTTCGGCCGAGATCGCGAAATTCACAGGTACCGGTCACGACCGGAACCGCCGTCTGACGGTATCCGGTCGGCCGCGTGCGCTTGGCGAAGCACTCGTTCGTCAGGCATGAGCGTGCTTGTTCACGTCGTGCGCCAGCTGCGACACGACGTGGTCGACAGCGGAGTCGAGCGTCTTCTCCGGCTTGCCGCTATTCAACGCGCCCGTATCGTACCCGCGCCACACCAACTGATTGGTCTTCGCATCGATCACGTCGACGATCAGCGTGGACTGGGTGTACGGCACGGCCCACACGTCATACCCGCCCGGCCATCCCCACCAGCCCCTGCGATGAAACACTGGCAGCCCATAACCGATCGCGTTGACGTCGTACCTATCCTGCAGCCCGACGTAGAACGCGACATAGAAGTCAGCGTGGCCGTTGGTCGCCTCGCTGTAACCGTGTTCGACGAGGTCCTTGCGAATGGCCGCTTTGACGTCGTTGGCCCAAATCTCGTTGTTGGCGAGTGGAGCGCGAGAGATGCGGCGCTGGTCTTTGAATTCGAACGTCTTCAGGCTCTGCAGCGGAAACGATTTGGTGAAGTCCGAGTGGGTCGACGCAAAGGCCGGGCTGCTGCCGACGATGAGCGTTATTCCCAGTACGAGCGCTAGCGTTTTCATGGTCTGCTCTCCTATCAGTTTCCTCTTCCGTACGTGTTGACGACGGACGGCCTGAGGAGAGGCTGAACGGAGGATTAACTCGTGTTAACCGAGATTGCGATACTCCGTCCCTTGACATCAGCGCTATTGTGCAGGTGGAGGACGGCCGGGACGATCGCCAGGCGTCCGTGCCGCTTGCGGCTCATGGCGGAGCGTCGGAGAGCACATATCCGACTCCCCGAACGGTATGGATCAGCGGACGGTCAAACCCGCGATCGATTTTGCGGCGAAGCGAGTTGATATGGACCTCGACAACGTTGCTTATGCTGTCGAAATGGATGTCCCAGACGTGTTCGATGATGAGCGACTTGGTCACCGGACGGTCGCTGTGGCGCATCAGGAACTCGAGCAGTGCATACTCCTTCGGCTTCAAAGAGACGCTGACGCCTGCCCGATGCACGGTGCGTCGGATGGTATCCACGAGATCGGCGACGCGGAGGACGGTCTCGCGGGGCGCACCACGTCTGAGCAGAGCGCGTAGACGGGCCGAGAGTTCGACCAGCGCGAATGGCTTCGTCATGTAGTCATCAGCGCCGGCGTCAAGTCCGGCGACGCGTTCGTCGAGCGAAGCCTTCGCCGTGAGCACGAGTACCGGCAGGGACCCTTTGCGCGAGCGGATATCGCGCAGGACCTGAAGTCCGGTCCGGTCGGGGAGCATCAGGTCGAGAACGACGGCATCGTAGTCAACGGCGCCTGCCTGGTCCCCCGCGCCGATGCCTTCGTGCAGCACATCGACCGCATAGCTCTCCTGCTTCAGGGCGGCCTCGATGAAGCTCGCGACCTTCAGGTCATCCTCGATCACGAGAACGCGCACTGCTGTCTTCTCTTGACCAGTAGAGTCCGGGCTGCCTACCGGCGCAGACCTACGTTCCGCGCATCTGATTCATCGGGCCGCAAAGGTCTTGCCAGATTGGGAGCACGAAACAGCCCTCCTTGTGGCTTCGTAAGAGGCGTCGCGCCGCAAAAGAGGGACGGTGGGGCAGGATCGCTGTTGAGTTCGCACAAGCCGCACCATCGCCTGTTCCTGCGTGAGCTTCTGGCCGAGGAGATACGCGTTCAACTCCGTGATGCGGTTCGTCATGCGGCAGGGGTACGGGTCTTCCAACGAACAGGACGAGGATGAAAGTATCACGACACTTGGACACGGAGCGACTATCGGGGCCGGCGTCATGGTGCCCATTGGCGCCAAGGCGCTTTTCTTCTTTCGCGATGCCGAAGCAGTTAGGCCGTACGCGGGCGTGGGTGTAGGCTTCATGGATTCGAAGCGCAGATCCGTCTTTCCCACATTCACCTTGGGTCCAGGTTCCCAGGTCATCCCTGGTCCGCCGGAGATCTTTCGCTATCACACGACGGGTGGCACGCTGGGGTTTGCGGTAGGAATGGATGCGCGCCTGATCCGTCACCTGTCGCTGCTCGGCGACCTCACGCTCGACCTGGGTAGTCCCGAGGCGCTTGCGTCGACACGAGTGACGGTCGGAGCAGGGTGGCGGTTCTAAGGCGCTTTGACTGATGTCGGCGATTGGGTTTAAGGAGCACGCTTGGGGTTCACTTCCCGATTCCGTGCAGCGCGTCGGCCAATCGGTCGATGTCCTGCTGAGTGGAGTAAACGTACGCCGATGCGCGAATGGCTTCGGCCGCGCCGAAGCGCTTGAGAAGCGGCATCGCTGCCATGTCGCCGGCTCTGACCGCAATCCCTTGTTCATCTAGCGCGCGCGCAACGTTCATCGGCGTGCGCCCCTCGATTACGAAGGTGAACACCGGTACTCGGTTGTCGGCGCTGCGCGGGCCGATGAGACGAAGCCGTGGAACACCTGCCAGTTGTTCGAGGCCGTGCCTGACCAGCGCTTGATCGTGTCGAGACAAGGCATCGTTCCCTGCCACTTCGAAGAAGCGAATGGCAGCCGCAAGACCAACAGGCCCTGCCACGTCAGGAGTTCCCGCCTGGAACCTTTGCGCGCCGTGCTCGAACTCCGCGTGGTCAAACTCGACGGCGTGAGCCATATTGCTGCCGACGTGGTACGGCGGCATCGAATCTAGCAGTTCGCGACGTCCCCAGAGGACGCCTGTCGCCATTGGCCCGAGCATCTTGTGCCCCGAGAAAATGTAAAAGTCACATCCTAGATCCCGAACGTCGATTTTCACGTGTGGCACGCCTTGCGCTCCATCCACGACGACGCGCGCTCCGGCCGCGTGCGCCTGCGCGCAAATCTCCTTGATCGGATTGACAGCGCCGAGCACGTTAGAGACGTGCGTTAACGCGACAATCCGAGTTCGTGTCGAAAGCGCTTTCCTGACCGCTTGTGGCTCGAGCCGTCCTTCGTCGGTAACGTCGACGACGCGAACATCGGCGCCGCGCTCGCGCGCGAGCCTCGTCCAGGGCATTAAGTTTGACGAATGTTCCGCGATCGACAGGACGATCTCGTCGCCGCCTCTCAGGTTCGTGGGCCCCCACGCCGACGCCACCAGGTTGACGCCCTCAGTTGTGCCGCGAACAAACACGATCTCGGACGAATCGGCGGCGTTGATAAAACGGGCGACCGTTTGGCGCGCCGCCGCCAAGTGATCCGCGGCACGACTGGCGAGTGTGTGCACGCGCGAAGGATTGGCGTTGTCCAACGAGTAGTACTGCACGAGCGCGTCAATGACAGACTGGGGCCGGAGCGTCGTCGCCGCGCTGTCCAGGTACGTCAGCGGACGTCCATTGAGGGACTGTCGAAGTGCAGGAAACACAGACGGCCACGTTGTGCTCGCATCGCTGCGTTGTGCGCTGGTTAGGGTGCCATCGCTCGCGAGAACCGGCGCGGCGAGGCATAGACCAACAAACCGCCGACGACTGGAATCCACGTCATTCCTCCTGGAACCTTGCGCGGCCTTCGGGCCCTGAACTGTTTGGTCGTCGGCATCGATCGGACGAGTTCCTCCCCAAGGCATTTACCACTGTAACAGTTATTGTATAGCATGAAACTAACGTTACAACGATAGAAACGACGTGGAACATGACCCAGCCTTCACCTGCTGATCGGTTGCCAACCTCGACACCTGCGCCGAACCATCGCCGCTGGTTGCTGTTCATCCATCAACTGCCTTCGCAGCCGTCGAACCTCAGAGTCACGACCTGGCGACGGCTCCAGCAGATCGGTGCGATTCCGCTGAAACAAGCCGTATACGCCCTTCCCGATACGCCCGATGCACGAGAGGATTTCGAGTGGTTGAAGACCGAAGTCAAGGCGGCTGGAGGTGATGCAACGGTCTTCGCGGCCGGCAACGTCGATGCCTGGTCCGACGATGCGCTCGTCGAGGAGTTCAGGCGAATGCGACAGGAAATCTACGACGAACTCGCGAGAGACATCGAACGGGCGTTGAAGCGCGCGAGCCGCGCGCGGCGACCGAAGGGCACGCGGGCGCCAGCGCTCCGCCGTCTGCTCGACATCTTTCGTGAGCGTCTGGTCGCGGCCGAGAAGATCGACTTCTTCGGCAGCGCGGGACGCGATCGTGTCCTCACCGTGCTTCGTCAACTCGAAGACCGGATTGCCGGTCCGAGCCGACCGCCAGCCCCAGCCCAAACAGGCTCCTCTGGAAGGATGGCGTCGTTTCAAGGGCGCTTCTGGATCACGCGGCCTCGGCCAGGCGTCGATCGAATGGCTTCGGCCTGGTTGATTCGGCGCTTCATTGACCGACAGGCCCGATTTGGCTTCGCAGCCGATCAGGATTCCGTGCCTGATCACGACGTGCCGTTTGACATGTTCGGGGTCGAATTCAGCCACAAGGGCGAGGGTTGCACCTTCGAAACGCTGTGCTCGGTCTTCGGCATCGAGGAACCCGCGCTTTCGAGAATAGCCGCGATCGTCCACGACCTCGATCTGAAGGACGGCAAGTTTGGCGCACCCGAATGCAGCACCGTGGGCGCGATCATCGATGGGCTGCAGCTGGCGTATCAGGACGACGACGCCCTCCTTGAAGAGGGTATGACGCTCTTCGACTCGCTGTACCGCTCTTTCGAACGATCGGACCGTTCAACCGGACCAAGACTGACAGCCAAGCCGAAACGCCAGGGCACTGCGGGACCCAATCTGAGGCAAGGCAAGAAGGGACGGTGAGAGCGGACGACGGTCAATAGTGCGGCGCGTTACGCCGTGTCGTCCTGCGAAATATTCCGCCTGTCGCGTGGGTTTTTGCGCGTGGTCTCTCGTCTTGCCATAGCGTCGTCCCATCCCACTCGGCCCTGCGTAACGAATCGAGCGTCGCTCTGAATCCGACCTCCGGCTCGGCATATGCATCCGGGCACCATTCGAGGAAACGAGCGTTATACGGCTG